>Ga0172369_10009026_pt1 | contig 11160 bp, 9 predicted proteins | sample LakKiv25m_FD_114539 | JGI IMG/M metagenome (GOLD analysis project Ga0172369, IMG submission 114539) | Freshwater microbial communities from Kabuno Bay, South-Kivu, Congo - kab_022012_11.25m | ecosystem: Environmental > Aquatic > Freshwater > Lake | place: Democratic Republic of the Congo...
AATGTGTGATGGCAGATTAAGCAGACAAATCTTCGTTTGCCGGTTGAATCAAATCCTTTCCTTTTGGATTTCCCTCGGCATAAGGGACATCTTAGAGTTTTTTAAAAGAGGATAATTTAATAGTCATAAATTAATGAAATATTAACTTTGGAGTATTATAGCAGTTTAAAGAACTATTTTCAGACCCATTTTTTGACACTTAAGCCTACTCCGAGTATATCTCGTTAAAAAAAGAAAGGATTGTTATTTAAGAGCAACATATATCAAAATCATCCTCCTATCCAATCCCTTAAGGATTTACATTGTTTGTTAAAGATTTATATATACCTGTTTAAGATTTTTACTGGGAAGAATCGTATAAGGAATTTTTACCACGTTATTATGTTACTAACCCAAAATACTCATCTGAGGCTGGTAATAGAACGATATTTTTATTTGGATATTTCTTTTTGCTGATTGTCGCAAAATCTTTCGCATGGGCAATCACTTTTTTATTCTGTTCATCAATTGCCAACCAACCAGTTTTATATTTCTTAATTGTTTTACTAAGATCTAGAGGTGTCATAAAACTATTATATCACTTATAATCTTTGAAATTATTGAACAATTTCTTCGGTGTTTTCTAAGGTAGTGGTTTCGGTAGCGATACCTTGGCGTTTGATGACTTCGCGCGGTTTCGAGCCTTCGGCCTGACTGACAAAGCCGGCCGCTTCCAACTGATCCAAAAGACGGGCCGCCCGGGCGTAACCGATAGATAAGCGCCGCTGCAATAATGATGCCGAAGCTTTGTCGAACTGGCTGATGATGCCGATCGCCTGTTTGAATAACGGATCCTTTTCTCCTGCGCCATTGCCGCCGATCGACGAAAGCGAGCCGACGAAATCATCTTCGGGCTGGGTCACTTCCTGAGTGTAATGGACTTCGGGAACCTGGGCCCGCAAGAATTTAACCACCTGATTGACTTCTTTTTCGGTAATGAAAGGCCCCTGGATACGGCGGGGTTTTGCCTGATCCGGAGGCAAGAATAGCATATCGCCCTTTCCCAAAAGTTTTTCCGCCCCGGGCATATCGATAATGACCCGCGAATCGATCATCGACGAAACGTTAAAAGCGACGCGCGTCGGGATATTGGCTTTCATAAGACCCGTAATGACATCGACCGACGGCCTTTGCGTCGCAAGAATGAGGTGGATACCCGTTGCCCTGGCCATTTGGGCAATTCTCGTAATAAGCTCTTCCGCATCGCCCGGCGCAAAAATCATCAAATCGGCCAATTCGTCGATAACGAATAAAATGTATGGTTTTTTTATGACACCGGGGGTTTCGTTGAACCCTTCAAGATTTCTTACCCCGACTTTGGCAAATTCCTTATATCTGTTTTCCATTTCGGCCACCGTCCAACGCAATGCGGCAATAATTTTGTCCGGCTCCACGATCACTTCGGTCAAAAGATGAGGTACGCCATTATATAAAGTCATTTCCACCCGTTTGGGATCGACCAAAATCATCCGCAGATCTTCGGGCCGTGTCCGGAAAAGGAATGTGCAAATCCAGGCATTCAAAATAACCGATTTACCCGAACCGGTAGTTCCGGCAATAAGCACGTGGGGCATTTTATTGATCGAGGAAGCCTGGGGCTCGCCCGAAACATCAAGCCCCAAAGGTACCATAAGCGGATCCGGGTTTTTGAATATCGGAGCCATGAATAATCGTTTTAAAGTAACGATCTCAGGCCGTTTGTTGGGGATTTCGATTCCGACCAAAGATCGGCCGGGAATCGGCGCTTCGATTCTTACCTGTCCGGTAGTGGCCGCGAGCGCCAAAGCCAAATCATTGGATAAAGCGGTAATTTTGGACAATTTTGTTCCCATGGTAATTTCCAGCGCATATTGGGTGACGGTCGGTCCGCGATTCACTTCTCCGACACGGGCGCGGATTCCGAAACTGTCAAGGGTTTTTTCGATAATGGTTGCATTGCGGTTAACATCGCCGCGATCTGCTCCCTGCTGGTTGATATCGGCCAATAAATTCATGGGCGGATAAACCCAGGTTGAAGAAGAAACCGGCGTCATCGGTTTCATGACAATATCTTTCCCTGATGAAGGATTAATCGTATTGGCACTCGTGGCAACAGCATGCGCTGCCGCCGGCGCGATCGTCGGGATAACTTTTGGTTTGTCGGTAATTTTTTTGTCTTTGATGAATTCTTCTTCATCTTTAACCGTCGCTTTACCGATTGTTTTATCTTTGTTCAATATTTGGCGAAACACGTGATTTTTTACAAAAAAAACAAAACCCTTGGCAATATCGAAAAGAAACAAAAGAAAGGTATCAACCGACGTATCAAGAAACAGGATTAAACCGATAATAAAAGTTATACCAAGAATCAACAATGCGCCAAAAAGCGTAAAATCAAGCGACAGATTTTCGATAATCAGTTTCCCCCAATTTCCCGATTGGAAAACGCCCAGGATCGCAACGTAAATCAGGATGACTCCACCGGTAATGTTGTACTTGACGAATTTTAATTTTTTCGTGTTGAAAAAATGGCCGGAAACAAGAAGCAAGATGAAAGGAACCAAAATGCCCAAACCGCCGACGCGATCAAGCAGTTCCCTGTTGATCCGGTGTAAAATTCTTCCGTTATCTTCCGATGGCGATATCAGGTTTAAAAATGAAATAAGTGAGATAGCCGCCGACAATATCAACAAAAATCCAATAATGTTCATGATCGACCGGCTGTTGATTTTTGTCTTAAAAAAGGGCAGTCTCAGTTTTTTCCTCCGTGCCATATTATGTAATAATAAAGAAAGATCTGCGGAATATCAATAAGACAATTCAACTGCTTGCACTTGCGTAATAACGAAGGGCAAAATGCCAAAACTGACGGGAAATATATAATAGAAAGATCGAGAAAATCAATAACTGAACTATATCACCCAATAAAACCTTATTTATCATTGCTTTTACGGGAACGGCCACCGTAAGCATCAATGGGATAAAAAACAAAAGAACTATACTTTTAAATTCTTTTACCATGCTGGGGGGATAACGCGACATTCCGGTAATGTTATAAAGAAAATCAATTAAATTCGAAAGCTGAGGATTCCAGATTAATAAAGTAGCCACAACAAACCAAATTGCATACATTAAGATAATTCCGAATATAAGTAACGTTGCAAATCCTATTACATTGGTTACTGAAGGGTAATAACGCATTTGTATCAACGTACTGGTTATAAAATAACTTCCGATAAATAATCTTATTATTTGGGAATAATTTATCTGCCAACAGGTTAGCAATAATTGGGAATCAATCGGTTTGAGCAGATAACCGTCAAGTTGACCATAATTGATAATTCTGGAGAGATTATCTAAATTTCGTGAAAAAAACATGTGAAAAATTCCCATAAATAAAATATAAGATGCCGCCAAGATCACCAGTTCATCCCGATTCCAACCGTATGCGGATTTGATTTTGGCGGTTAATAAATAAACCCAAACCATTTGAAAGAATCCCCAACCTAAACTGGAAATAATACTGTTAATAAAGCCAGCTCGATAAGCAATTAATTCGGAAAAATTAATTTTTAATAACCTTTTGTAAACGTTAAAATAATACTTCATATTTATTGTCCTATTGCGGTAAATTCCTTAATGCCTTTTTTCCAAAGTAATCTTTGGATAACTAAAAATAACGATAAATAAAGAAATTGGATGCCGACAATCCTTAAAATTTCCCACAATAATAGTTTTCCCTGAATAATAATTACCGGATAATAAATCATATAGGCAAACGGTAATAAATAAGAAACGTTTTTTAACGTTGATGGAAAAAACTCCAATGGTACTACATAACCGGCAAATACGATTGTTACGATATCAACCAGATTGTAAAGACCCCTTATGTCCTTGAACCAAAATGCCAAAAGCCCGATAATCATCTTAAAAGTAAAGGAAATAAAAAAAGCTAAAATTGCCGACATTAAACCCAGTGCAATAATCAACACTGTCAAATTAATTCTTACGAGATGGGAAAAAAGGATTATAAAAATTAGCAATAGAATTAATCCGTAAGTGCCTTGCAGAAGACGATAAGGAATCTCTTCGATGAATTTTATCCAATAATAAGAAAATGGTCTTATCAGATAGCGAACCAAGTCTCCTTGCTTTATATCATAGAAGGATACTTCTTCTTCAATGTGTGAAGTTAAAAATGCATTTGCTAAAGCCAGCAATAGGTAGTAAGTCGTCAGGGAAGAAAATGTCCAGCCCAAACCTAAATTTCCGCCATTGGATGCTCCTTTCCAAAAAAGAATTAGCGATAGCGGATTAGTTAAAGAAATGATAAACCAGATTAAAGATCTTGCTCTATTTTCAAAAACATGCTCAAAATGCAGTATAACGATTTTTAAAAAACGTTTCATATTAAACAATCTTGGCCGTGAAAATCTTTCTGACAATCTCCTCAACTTCCGGCTCTTCGATATTAAGGTCGGCGACATCAAATTTTTCCATCAGGTGGCTGGCGATATGATTAGAATCTTTTCTGGGTACCAATAGATTAACTTTGGTCGATTCATAAAGCTTGATTTCCCCTAAAGATTGCAATTCATCTTTCTTTACCGGTGATTCAAAGATAACCGACAGAAGTTTATGGGTAGAATATTTTTTAGTAATATTTTCCAGTAAACCATCATAGAGGATTCCTCCCTGATTGATAATTATTACCCGCCGGCATAATTCTTTAACATCATCCATATAGTGACTGGTTAAAAGAATGGTTGCTTTATAACGCCGGTTATATTCTCTGACAAAACAACGCAATTTTTGCTGCATTACCACATCCAGCCCGATCGTCGGCTCATCAAGAAATAAAACCTTAGGTAAATGGATCAACTGAGCCACTAATTCACATTTCATCCTTTGTCCTAATGATAGTTTCCTGACCTGGACTTGAAGAATATTTTTTATTTCCATCAGCTCCGCCAACTCTTCGATCGTTTCTTTAAATTGCCTATCGGGAATACTATAAATCTCTTTATTCAAAAGATAGGATTCAATAGGCGGCAAATCCCACCATAGTTGATTTTTTTGCCCCATTACCAGACCTATCTGTTTTAAAAAGTCGGATTTTCGATCAAAAGGCGTATAGCCCAAAATGGATATTTTTCCCTGCGAAGGATAGATCAAACCCGATAAACATTTCAGCGTAGTTGTTTTACCGGCGCCGTTGGGGCCGATAAATCCGACAAGCTCGCCTTCTTCAATCTTGAAAGAAATATTATCAACCGCTTTAGAATTTTCGTATTTTCTATTAAATAACGACTTTAACGAACCCAAAACGCCCGGTTCTTTTTTATAAACGCGGAAATATTTACTCAAATTTTTGACATCGATGATCGCCATATCTTTAGATTGTAGCACAAACAGGAAGCCTTAACCGATTAGTTGAAGATTGATGCGGCCTTGGTTGTCGATTTGGATGACTTTGACTTTAACTGCCTGGCCGATTTTGACGACGTCGTTGGGGTCTTTGACAAAACCCTTGCCCATTTTCGAAACATGAATCATGCCGTCTTTACCCGGCAGAATTTCGACGAAAGCGCCAAACGGCAAAATACGCACGACTTCGCCGTCGAATTCTTCACCTGTCTGAACTTCACGGGTAATATTTTCGATGGCGCGCGCTGCCTCATCGACTTTTGCCCGATCCAAACCGCTTATCGTTACTTTTCCGTCGTCATCGACGTTGATTTCCGTTTCGGTCTTGGCAATCAAAGCGCGGATATTTTTTCCGCCCGGGCCGATGATATCGCCGATTTTGTCTGCCGGAGGCGTGAGAACAATCACTTTAGGCGCAAATTGGGAAACTTCTTTCCTTGGCTTGTCAATTATTTTATTCATCGATTCCAGGATATGAAGCCGTGCTTTTTTGGCACCGATAAAAGTATCTTTGATCATTTGGGCCGTCAACCCCTTGTTTTTCACATCCAATTGAATGGCGGTTACTCCACTTTCCGTACCGGCAATTTTAAAATCCATTTCACCGGCAAAATCTTCAAGACCGACAATATCCGTCATCACCACATAATTATCATCCGTGCCGGTAACGATTCCCATCGCGACCCCGGCCACCGCGGCTTTTAAAGGTACACCCGCATCCATAAGGGCAAGGGACGAACCGCAAACCGAACCCATCGAAGAAGAACCGTTTTCCGACAAAATTTCGGAAACGACACGGATAGCATAAGGAAATTCGTCGGTTGACGGTAAAACCGGCTCGACTGCTTTTTCTGCCAGGGCGCCATGGCCGATAGCGCGCCGACTCGGTCCCATCATCCGGCCGACTTCACCGTAAGAATACGGCGCATCGGAATAATGATGAATATAACGTTTGGCTTCTTTGCCTTCGGGGCCCTCAATCAGCTGTTCAAGCGTTGTCGACCCGAGAGTAGCGATGGAAAGGACCTGTGTTTGACCGCGCTGGAAAAGAGCCGAACCGTGTGTTCGCGGCAAAATACCAACTTCGACAAACAAATTCCTGACTTCATCCAGTTTTCTTCCGTCAGGGCGTTGATTTTTCTCCAAAATATTTTTTTTGATGATTTCGTAATTGAATTTGGTGATTGAACCGGCTATCTGTTTCTTATCGAACTCGCCCTCTTTTTCCAAATAGATTTTTTCGATAAGTTCGCTTATCACTTCGCTGCCGCTGCCTGCATGGCTGCCCATCTCTTTGGCGGCTTTTTCGATTTCTTTCTTATACTTTGCCTTGATCAATTCCATCAGTTCTTGGTTTTTGTTCGATTCGTCAAACTCATCTTTTTTCTTGCCGTGTTTTTTGGCCAGTTTTTCGATAAATTCGATTACCTTTTTATTTTCTTTCTTGGCTAACTCGATTCCTTCTTCGATTATTTTCTCATCGACTTCGGCGGCTTCGGTTTCGATCATCACTACTTTTTCCGTCGTAGACGTCACCACTAAATTCAAAGCGGAATATTCCTGCTCGGCATCGGCCGGATTAAGAATGAGACTGCCTTCTTTGTCTTCGGAGCCCGGAATATAGCCTATTTTCATCGTGCTTACCGGCCCTTCCCAGGGAATGCTGGAAACGGCCAATGCGGCCGATGCGGCAACGGAGCCGACAATGTCCGGTGAATTTTCCGCATCAACCGAAAGGAGAGTAATGACAATCTGAACTTGTTTTTTATAAGATTTAGGAAATAAAGGACGGACGCCGCGGTCGATTAAACGGCCCGTCAAAACGGCTTCATCCGATGGCCTGCCTTCTCTTTTGACCCAACGTGAACCTTTAATCAAACCTCCGGCATACAACTTTTCCGCATACTCGACCGACAAGGGAAACCAATCGATCGCCGGATTTTCCGGTCCCTTGGCAACCGTCACCAGAACTGCCGTACCACCCAAAGTGGCGTAAACCGACGCGTCGACGGCCTGAGCCAATTTACCGAATTGCAGGGTAAGTTTTTTTCCGTTTATTTCAATGGAGTCATCAAAAATGTTCATTAAATTATTTTTTCAAATCCAATTTCTTCGTTAGCTCCTTATAACGTTTTGCGTCTAATTTTTGCAAATAATTAAGGATTCTTCGTCTTTTGGCGATTATTTTCAATAAACCACGGCGCGAATGATTATCTTTTTTGTTGATGTCCAAATGATCGACCAAACGATTGATTTTCTGCGTCGATAGGGCTACCTGGACTTCGGGAGAACCGGTGTCTCCGTTTTTCTGGGAGAACATCTTGATAATTTCTTGCTTATCATCGGGTAATTTTGCCATACATGTGGATTATAATGGATAATGGATCAAGTTGCAATAGTAATTATGCCCAAAATCACCCTTGCCCTGATAGGACTGCTTTTTATCGTTTATTTATTTTTCTTTCAAGTACCGGATAATTTTTTCGTTATCGCTCTTTTTATTTTTTTCTTTTCCCTGATTTTCTACCTTGTTCTCTCCTTTTTTCTACCCAAAAAATTCTGCCTGATGGTTGCCCTGTTTGTTTTATTATTGCTGACAACAAACGCTCTGGTCGGATTCAGCATATTTAATCTCCTGCTTATTTTTTTCCTCATGGCCGGTGCCGTATTTCTGGTAAAATAATAACCAATTGTTCATGAAAAATTTTTACATCACAACCACGGCTCCCTATGTCAATGCCGATCCTCATATCGGTTTCGCCTTGGAAATAATCCAGGCCGATACTGTCGCCCGGTATAAAAGATCGATGGGCAATAACGTTGTCTTTGGTTTTGGTACCGACGAACACGGATTGAAAATTTATCGCAAAGCCCTTGAGGAAGGAAAAGATCCGCAAACTTATTGCGACGAACTGGTAAAAAAATATTACAATCTGAAAAAAGCTTTAAACGTGAGCTCAACCCACTTTATGCGCACAACGGACAGCCGCCACATATTGGCAGCTAAAGAATTCTGGAACCGGTGTTTCAGGAATGGGGATATATACAAAAAAAATTACCGCATCAAGTATTGTGTCGGGTGCGAACTCGAAAAAACCGATTCGGAATTGGCCGGCGGCCAATGTCCGATCCATCCGAATCTTAAAATTGAAAATTACGAAGAAGAGAACTATTTCTTCCGATTCTCCAAATATCAAGACAGATTATTGGAACTATACGATAAGCAACCCGATTTTGTCACTCCGCAATACCGGCTTAAGGAAATCAGGGAATTCGTGAGCAATGGTTTGCAGGATTTCAGCATTTCCAGATTAAAAGAAAAAATGCCTTGGGGCGTGGACGTACCCAATGACCCCGATCATGTCATGTACGTTTGGTTCGATGCTCTTGTGTTTTATATTTCGACTCTTGGCTGGCCGGAAGACAATAATGCTTTCCAAAAATATTGGCCGGGAATCCAGGTGGCTGGAAAAGATAATCTTCGTCAGCAGACGGCTATTTGGCAGGCAATGCTCATATCGGCGGGCTTACCCTGCTCGAAACAAGTTTTTATTCACGGATTTATCACCGCCAATGGCCAAAAAATGAGCAAAAGTCTGGGTAATGTCGTCGACCCTTTTGCTTTGGTCAAAAAATACGGTACCGACGCTGTCCGCTATTATCTGCTTCGGGAAATCCCATCGGCTGAAGACGGTGATTATTCGGAAGCAAGAATGAAGGAAATTTATAATTCCGACTTGGCCAATGAATTGGGCAATCTTGCATCAAGAATAATAACAATAGCCGAAACGGATAAAATTATTTATCGGTCGGTAACCGACAATCTTAGTTTGCAAGATAATTTATTTCTGAAAATTTATTACGAGGATTTTGAATTTAATAAAATTATTGATTTTATTTGGAATAAAATCAGATCTTTAAATCGTGAAATCAATGAATTTGCGCCGTGGAGCAAAAAGCCGGAAGAAAGAAAAGAATTCCTGGAAAAAGCATTACAAAAAACGGGTGTGATCGGACGCTTGTTGGAGCCGATTATGCCGGAAACCGCCGAAAAAATTGTCAAGAGCACCCAAGGAAAAATTAAAAAAATCCAACCGTTGTTTCCCCGCCTATGACGAAAAACATAATTAGCGATATCCGGATTTTGGGCATCTTGATCATTGGCCTGCTTGTTGCTTTATGGTTTTTTATTTTTTATAAACTGCCCTCGCCCCAAAGTTTGAAAGATTACAAAGCGATTCCCATATCAACCCATATTTATGACCGCAGCGGAAAACTGCTGTATGAAGTTTACCGCGATCAGAACAGGACGCCCGTAAAATTGAAGGATCTGCCCGAATTTGTCGGCCAGGCAACCGTCGCCATCGAAGATAAGGATTTTTATTATCATAAAGGGGTTTCCCTTTTTTCAGGAATCTTTCGCGCCATCAAAGATATGGTTGTCAAAAAACAACTTCAAGGAGGCTCAACCCTTACGCAGCAACTGGTTAAGGGAGCGCTTTTGTCTTCCGAAAGAACCGTCCAAAGAAAAATCAAGGAAATAGTCTTGGCTCTTCAGACCGAACAGTTATTTACCAAAGACCAAATCCTGGAAATGTATTTAAACCAGGTACCCTATGGCGGATCTTCATACGGCATAGAAGAGGCAGCCAAAACCTATTTCAATAAACACGCCAGGGAATTGACCGTTTCCGAAGCCGCCTTGCTGGCCGGCCTGCCGCAGGCGCCATCGGCCTATTCACCCTTTACCAATCCGAATCTTGCGATCGAAAGAAGAAATAAGGTCCTGCAAAAAATGTACGAACAAAAATATATCGACAAGAAAACAAGGGATAACGCCCAAAAAGAAGAAATCGATATTGCTCCGCCAAAGACAACGATCAAGGCGCCTCATTTTGTTTTTTACGTCAAAAGCGAACTGGAAAAACAATTTGATCCGCGGGTGATCGAAGAAGGAGGCTTGGAAGTGACGACGACGCTCGATCTTGACATCCAGGAACGGGCGGAGCAAATTCTGAAAGAAGAATTGGACGGTATCAAATACCTTAACGTTTCCAATGGTGCGATTTTAACAACGCGACCGACTACCGGTGAGATCCTTGCCATGGTTGGCTCTGTCGATTATTTTGCCACCGGCTCCGGCACGTTTAACGTAACGACCGCCCTTCGTCAACCCGGATCTTCGATCAAGCCTTTGAACTATGCCATAGGAATCGACAGGAAATTGGTCACGCCGGCCTCAATTTTCATCGACGAACCGACCTGTTTTCCTTCCGTACCCAAACAATATTGTCCGGTCAATTATGACGGTAGTTTTCATGGTCTGGTTACCTTGCGTTTTGCCCTTGGCAATTCATATAATATTCCGGCCGTCAAAATGTTGGCGATAAACGGGGTCGAAAATTTTATTGCTTCCGCCTCGGCTTTCGGCATTACCACCTTTAAAGATCCCAGCAATTACGGATTATCGCTCACGCTTGGCGGCGGAGAAGTAAAAATGACTGAAATGGCAACCGCGTTCTCGGCTTTTGCCAACCGCGGTACTCCCCGAAAACTGAATTCCATTTTGGAAATTAAGGATAAATCCGGCAAAATTCTCTATCAATTCAAGGACCCGAATTTAGCCAAGGATGTCGACAAACCCCTGGGCAATCCCAATTTTTTTGCCATTCCCGGAAAACCGGTGATTTCCCCGGAAACTTCTTATCTTGTATC
>Ga0172369_10009027_pt1 | contig 11159 bp, 6 predicted proteins | sample LakKiv25m_FD_114539 | JGI IMG/M metagenome (GOLD analysis project Ga0172369, IMG submission 114539) | Freshwater microbial communities from Kabuno Bay, South-Kivu, Congo - kab_022012_11.25m | ecosystem: Environmental > Aquatic > Freshwater > Lake | place: Democratic Republic of the Congo...
CCTACCCCGAATTTTATGCGTCTGTATGTCCTGTAGGCCATATACAAGGTCAATATTATAAATATCCTATACATCAACTTATGTACTATAATCGGATCGATAAATTGCCCTATAAAATAATCCGGCACAGGCAGGCTATAAGAAAACTCTGGATGTAAAGGCGCAAATAGCCCCAGCCAGAGAGCCTTAAACGGCATCCTCAGCTCCATTAAAACAAGCAACTGTAAGAGAGCCACAATCATCAGTTTACGATCCCTGGTGAACTGTAAGAACAATAACGGCGTCAGCCAAATGTAAAACCTCAAGCCAATAGGCTGAAACGCAAAAAACAACAATAGAGTGAGAAAAAAATAATTCTCCAGATTAAAATGGTTAATCCCCTTCTTCTGCCAGTAAATATGGCCTAAAACCACTAATACGCTTAATAAAAACAGAAACTTCATCAGCATTAAAGCCAAATTCGTAGAACTGGTCCCAATTGTGCCCCCGGGAAAAAGACTTACCAGAGAATAACCCGTGGAGGAAATAAACGTGGGTAGATAGAAAACAATTAACATCAAAAGAAAGAGCGCACTTAGCTTAAAAGCTTCTTTAAATGTCTTGGCTAAATACGCCACCGCTAGCGGAGCTAAAATTAGCGGATAACTCTTTATAAGCGTACCTAACGCCAAAGAAGACACTGCAAAGTACGGCCTTTTATCCGCGGCGAACTTAAGCGCTAAGATTACGAAAAAAGTAGCGTAGATATCAACCTGCCCGGAGGCATAAGCACTATGCAGCACCACAGGATTAAGCATCCACAGCTTAAATACGAATCCCGCCTTTTTTGAATCTGCTGCCAGACGTAAAAGCATAAATCCTATAGCAAAATCAAATAGTAAAAGCGGGAGTTTCAGTATAAAAAGATTACGGAAGATATTTACTCCTGTAAAAAATGTTGCGTGCCCCAGACCAAAACCCCCGCCAAGCTTCAACCAGGATGCATATTGGTTAAACCAATCTCCAAGCCCACAAGCAAATTTCTGTAATATCATTTGAAAGAATGCCAGTATATAAAACAGAAACGGCGGATAATAAGGATTAGAACTGCCTAGTATCCTGCCGGGGAAATTATCACGTGCGAACGTATAGGGATCCCATACCCCTGCGGAAGAAAGTTGATGCGGGATATAGTTAATCCAAAGAATATCCGCATCCATGGTAAAGGGCATCAAGATTACGCGCACTAATAACCCTATAAAAACCCACTTTATGATATTCAGCACAAAGCGTTCATTTTTTCTGTAATAAATAGGGATAAAGAGGCTAGTTATATTTAGCACTTTCCAACCCCACTTTCTTGCGTTTCCTGAATCCACGGATAATTAAAATCAATACTGCAAGTAATGATACCAATGATATTTTTGCACCAAGAATAAACATAAAAGGCCTGTAAACAAACTCCACTATGTGCCTGCCTTTAGGAAAAATAATTCCTCGAAAGATATAATCTCCCCTGTATATTTTTAGGGGCCGGGAATCAACGAACGCATTCCAGCCAGGATAATATGTATCCGTTAACAAAAGCAGGCTATCAGTATCGCTATAAGCTGAAATAACCACTTTATTCGGCTCATAGGAGATGATTTCTGCCTGAGAGCTGCCGGACATATCGCTCAACTCCACAGGCTCTTCAAGAACAACTTCATGCGCAGGATTAAAATCACTATTGCGTATAATATTAAGAGCATCTTCCTTATTTGCGGCAATTCTTAACTTTTCTGCAAAGAATACCCTGGACAATACTTTGGTATTTTCATAAACATAGTACTCACCGCCACGAAACAACAATCTTAATTTAGATTCGGAAAGCGGCTTTACGGAAAAAACATATTTAATGCCCATTAGATCGACCAATCTCGAATTAACAGAAGTAAATTCAATCGCATGCCTGCCGTTATTCATGCGACAGCGAAGCTGGTAATTAGCGTAGTCATTCTTATGCGCTGCTTCTACAAATTCCGCCAACCTCTTAGGGTACATCGCATCGGTTCCTCCGGCGATGCTCGCGCCAAAGGCTATCGGGATATCGTAGTTAAGGCCTAAATTATACGGTCCGATATCCGGATTCTCCGTAGCATAACCTACGGATGCTCCTGTATGCTGGAAATCCGGTTCATAATAATTTATCTTTACGGCAACGCGCTCTGTAGGCTTAATTGTCTTTAGGAATGCCCCCTCCCGCCAATCTGTCTGATATATTTCATAGTAATCATAGGAAAACGGATTTATAAATAACCACGCAACTAATATTAAATCCAGCGCAACGAAGAAAGCAAAGATTGACATCATAACCTGCGCCCCCTTTATTAGGTGCCTTAAAATATAGAGAACAATCAACCTCAGGCCAAGGCTTAATGTCACCAACATTGCGAAAGACGGTAAAAATAACTGTTCGTATAAATAAACGAACTTGCCCATATGATACCTGTCAAACAAATTGCTAAACGTACTCATTAAATAGTGCCTCAATGTACCATTGGCTACCCAGAAGAAAACAAACAAAATAAATGCTAAAGAATAAAATATTATCAGCCATTTAATTATCCTGTCGGCCAATAATAACGCCATTTTCTTGGCTGTTTTGCGTTCGATAGCCGCATATCCTATTGCCGCAAGCGAAACCAGAATAAAATGATAAAAAAGGTTAAGCCTTTCCAATGCCAATGTGCCCAGGAAAGAAGATACGCGCGAAAGCTCGATTTTAATTGGCGTATAGCGTAAAAGCGTTAAAAATAGCAATAAGCTTGCTATTAAACAAAAGAATATTCGGGCAAAACGATCCTTTAAAGCAAGCGTAGCGCCGATAAATGCCAGGAATATAGTGCCTATGCCGGCATAATATATGTATGCGTTCTTAAGCGTACCTATTTCTACATCGCCTATCCTAATAGGGCCAAAAGGGAATACCATTCCGATCAGATTAGATATAAAGAGCCCCTCTTGCAGATGATCATTACCTCGATGCGATAAACCCAATGCTTCGGCTATGGGCAATATGCGCGCCGCGGATAATAAAAAAGATGTTGCTATAGCAACAAATAAAAACCACAGATTAACAATTATATCTTTTCTACCGCCGCGTAACAAAGTATACAAAAATAAAATAAAGGAAATATAAATATACTGATACCCTGTGTCGCTATACACGCACGCCGCCAGAGCCAGGGCAGTAAATAAAGCATAAGATAAGCTTCTCTTCTGAAGGCATAGCTCGAATAATAAAAGTATCAGGGGTAACAATACCTGAGAGGGAGCGTCTCCTCCATAATGCGGCAGCATAATAAGGAACAACGGACCAAACATATACATAACCCCGCCCAATAACGAAGCATCCCAGCTGAGCCTTATACCTTTAAAAAGGTATAAAAACATAAATAGTCCCGCGCAAAAAACTTGCATCAACAAACAAGCCATATATGAAGCGGGTATCGGGAGAAGAAAATGCGGTAAAGAAAATACCGACAATGCCACTGTGGAACTGGCAAAAAGCGGCGTACCGCACATTATAAAAGGATTCCATAACGGGAAAATACCCCTTTTAAGTAGGGCTATTACCGTAGAACTCAACGGATAATCGTTAGCTAAAAAATCGGGGTTGATATTAAGACTGAGCAATGTTTTACCGCTGGTAAAATAATCCAGAAAATAAAGCGCGGCAAGGAAAGCAAAAAATACGCAAGCTCCGATTATTTCCAACCTATTTTCTTTTTCTCTAAATATATCTGTCATTTTAAGCAAATTGTTTGAACTTAATAATCATGTTTAGATAACCCCTTCTTCTTTAAGCATCTGTTTCAACAGCTGCTTAGTCATCCTGGGAACGCTTTCGGAGGTAACCGCCCTATTGACTGCTTTAGCGGTATTGGCATATTTATTGCTAAGTTTCACGTACGGGAGCACGGAATGTGCAGGTATTATAAACATATCTCTCGATTCTAAAGCTATCTCGGACTCTGCGTCGGTTATTAATATTTCGTCATTTCTCTCTCCGGAGCGTGGACCGATATATTTAATAGGTATCTGCGATTTCTTGTATCCGTATTTCGGAGCAAGTTCTTCTATGATAATTTCTATCAGGTCCATCAGGCGAAATGCAGGCATCTTCAGCACAAAAACCTCTCCGCCCTGAGTCCTCTCTGCAGCCACAAAAACAAGCCTTACTGCCTCTGACAGGGACATAATAAAACGCGTCATCTCCGGATCAGTAACTGTTACCGGCCCGCCATTTTGAATTTGCTTTGCCACAAGCGGGACCAAAGAGCCTCTTGAATTAAGCACGTTGCCGAATCTAACACAGGACAAAAGCGGGCCGCTTTTACCATGGGAATAAACAGACGCCGAAACCGTCAGGCGCTCAGCAAGAAGTTTAGTAGCGCCCATAACATTGGCCGGCTCAGTTGCTTTATCGGTGCTTATCACGATTACTCTGCCAACCCCTTCTTCCATGGCTGCGGCGATTACATTTTGAGTGCCTAAAATATTCGTCTCTATGGCCTCAAAAGGATTATATTCGCATAAAGGTACGTGCTTTAAAGCGGCGGCATGAAAAACAATATCAATATCCCTCATTGCCAATTTAAGCCGCTCTTTGTTCCTCACGTCTCCGATCAGATAACGCACGTTTTTATGCGCCGAGAGCTCATTTTGAAGATAAAACTGCTCCTCTTCATTTATATCAAGGACCCTGACCACGGCCGGATCGAATTCCAATAAACGCCTGACAATTTCGCTTCCCACAGATCCCGTACCGCCGGTTACCAATATCTTGCTTTGCTTGAATAAGTTTTTCATTTTCTCCCTCTCCATTACTTAAGTTTCGTCAAAATATCTTTTAAATTATCACAGACATAATCTATTTCTTTTTCTTTAAGATTATTGTAAAAAGGAAGCGCTATCGTTCTGTCCGAAATGCCTTCGCTAACGGGAAAATCGCCTCTTTTATATCCAAACTTCTTAACGTAAAAAGGCTGCAAATGTATGCAGGGAAAATAAATCCCGCATTCTATCTTGTGCTTACGCAATTTTGCAATCGCTACATCCCTGTCCTCACGCGAAAATTTCTTAGCTAATTTTACGACATATACAAACCAGCTTCTTAGAGCATTAGCGCTATCTTCACAGGGCAATTCAACAAGTTTAAAATCTTTCAGCCTCTGGCGGTACATTTTAGCTACCGCATCTCTTTTCTTAAGGATCTCTTCTAATCTATCCAACTGGGCAATACCTAATGCGCAATTTATATCGCTTAAGCGGTAATTAAAACCCAACTCCCGATGTTCTAACCAGGCACTATTAGGATCACGCCCCTGATTACGCATACTACGGCAAAGATTATCAATCTTAGAATCATTGGTTACGATTATGCCGCCTTCACCGGTAGTCATCTGTTTATTGGGATAGAAAGCAAATACCCCGCAATCACCCATTGCCCCAACTTTACGCTCCCCGTATTCAGCGCCTAATGCCTCGCAAGCATCTTCTATCACCTTTAGACCATGTTTCTTGGCAATAGCTAAAATCTCGTCCATCTTGCAGGGATATCCAAAAACATGCACCACTAACAACGCCTTTGTCTTAGGCGTAATTTTCTCTTCTATTTTCTTAGGGTCAATATTAAGCGTAACAGGATCAATATCTACAAAAACAGGTGTTGCCCGTTCAAAAAGAATACAGTTAGCTGAAGCCACAAAGCTAAAAGGCGTAGTAATAACTTCGTCACCGTCTTTTATACCCAATGATCTCACGCATAAATGCAAGCCGCTTGTGCCGCTGTTGACTGCTACAGCATGCTCTGCCCCTATAAAACGCGCTAAACCAGCCTCAAACGCAGGCAGCTTGGGACCTAAGCTAAGCAAAGATGTCTTAAGTACAACTGCAACACTTTCAATTTCTTTTTTCGTGATATCCGGACGTGATAAATGTATTTTCATTCTCTGCCTTTGTTTTGACTATTGATATCGGAGTAACTCTTTATTTCGGGAAATTGCTTCTTGGGAATACACTCATATGCTCTTTCTTGAAACAACCTTCTCATTTGGATACCTAAATCCCTACTTTCCATAACTCCGGGATATTGTTTTCCATAATCATCCCAGTTATTAGTGATAATGGATAACCCGTATTCGCTATTTTCTGCCATTTTCCTCAAGTCTGTTCCCGGAAAAGGAACCGCTATAGGAAAGGTGATTGAATATATATCTAATTCTTTAGCCAATGCTATAGAATTATTTATAGTATCTTCATTTTCGCCGGGTAATCCAATAATAAAACTACCTGAGCATATAATGCCTGCATTTTTTGCAGACTTTACAGCTTTTTTTATATTATTGACGGTAAAACCTTTGCCCATAAGTTTAAGCATAGAATCATTGCCGCTCTCAAAACCAAAGAATATATAGTAACAGCCGGCCTTTTTCATTAAGGCAAAAAGCTCATCGCTGGCTGAATCAACCCTAGTCTCGCAAGACCATCTTATTTTATTATGCAAGCCTCTTTTAATAATAGTGTTAATAAAATCAAAAGACCACTTGCTATCCACGGTTAATGTTTCGTCGCAAAATAAGAACGCTTCACAACCAAACTTTTCAATATCATATTCCATTTCTTTAATCACGTTGCCCACCGTACGATGATTTCTTTTTTTGCCAAAAGCACGGAAACAAAATATGCATGAATTTGGGCAACCTCTACTGGTACTTATAGGCAATTCCAGCTTTGTACAATGGGGGTCTGCCCCGGGATACGCATCAAGCTTAAATTCATCCCAAGCTGGAAATGACAGTTCATCAAGCTCTTTAATGCGCTCCCAGGAAGAATCGGTTTTATACCTCGTAACCACTCCTTTAATAGCCGCCAGCTTATCTAATTTATCCATATTTTCCATAATTTTAGGAAGAATCATCTCCGCTTCTCCGCAAACTAGAAAATCAAAAGCAGGAAATTCTTCTAAAGTTTGGGTTGGCATAGCCGAAGCGTGCGGACCGCTGACACAAACTTTGATATCAGGGAACACCTTTTTAATCTCATTTGCAACAGCTCCCGCTGTCTTGATCTGCACGGTAAAAGCCCTTATCCCTATTAAAGATGGGCAATGTTCTTTAATGTAATCCAAAACATCCTGAACAGAAAGTTTATATGCTACCATATCTAGAAATTTTGCTTTTATGCTGTATCGCCTAGCTGCAGCGAGAAGATATGCTATCCCTATAAACGGCGATTGCTGCCTAGGGACAGTACTATCAACCCGCAAATTCTTAAAATAATTTAGATCCTGCTGGAAATCAAGGCTTGGATTAATAAATAAAATATCGATTTTGTCATTCATGCTTTCCTCCGAAGAATAATTACCAATAATACCCACACTTATTGTCTTTATATTCGTCTTTATAAACTCTTAATTCCTTTACGCTGGGGAAGAAATAACAAAGTTGCCTTATCACCGGCAAATATTTCCTAAATTTATATATTGAGCATAAATTATTCTTCTTCAAGAACAGACACTTTATCTTCATGTTTACCAGATTACGGCAGCATTCACCGCACATCCTGCATTGCCCCTTACGCTCCTTTAAGCCTACTCTGATTACTTCGGGATGGAAATAATAAACATGGATTTTTTTTAATAACATCCATACAGCCTTTAATTTGTTCTTCATAGCCATAATTTAATTAGAAATAGATTTCTTAAATACGCTTAATCCGTTAAATGCCATATTTGATAATTGTTTATAATGCCTGATGTCGAGAATCCTTTCTAAGAAATACTCCGGGCGGTAATAAAACTTCCTATATGCCATTTTGACTACCTCACCTAACTGCTGCGCGCTAAAATTAGGCGAGACGATAGTCGGCTCTCCTGCGGCATCAAAAGTACTTAAACCATCCTTAATCCATCCTTTTTTAATATATTCCTGCCTCAGGGGAGATCCATATTCCGGCATAAGGACCCCAAAAGAGGCAAAATCCGGATTAATTTTAACAGCGAAATCGATAGTCTTTTTCATTTCATCAAGCGTTTCTTCATAGAAACCTAAAAGAAACCACGTCATTAACATAATCTTGTTGCGTTTAATAACCGAAACAGCCCTGGAAATAATTTCCGGAGAAGAAGATTTTCTGTATTTGGCAAATATTTGGCTATTCTGTGTCTCGGCACCCATTCTGATAAAATAACAACCGGCATCCTTCATTAACGCAATTAATTCTTCATCCACGGTAGCAGGATGCACATTGCATGACCAGACAAAATTAAATTTACGCGCAATCATTTCTTTTAATAGGAGAACGGTAAATTTCTTATCCGCTACAAAAGTATGGTCTTTAAAAAGTATTTCCTTGACGCCCATCTTACGGATAAATTCCAACTCATCAATAAGGTTACCCATATCCCTGGTTACACATTTAATTGTAGACGCTACACAATAAGAGCAATTAAACGGACAGCCGTAATTGGTGAGAACAGAGGCAAACTTAGAATACTTAAAAAACGGCAATCTGTATTTCTTTAGCTTGAAACGCTCATACAAAGGAACGGGATAAGAAAAACTACTGAAACCGGCATTACGATATTGTATGCCATCATGTGTACGAAAAAACATATTCTTAACACGCGCATGGTCTGCATTAAGATAATGCAGAATATCATCGGTAACATAATTCGATTGTATGGCGTCAAGCCACGGGTACCTATCAAAGAATTTTTCTTTTTCAAAGAAAGTTATGCCTCCGGAAACAATAACATGGTCTATCTTACCGGCTTTCTTTAGGATCTCCTCCATTGCCCTGAAATCCGATGGCCAGGATGATGCGGAAGTCAAAAACACAACTGCATAATAAACCTTATCTTTAAGCATATCCGACAACCGCGCCAGGCTAATGCCATCAATAATGCAATCTATAATATCCACATCGTAAGATTTCTTTAAATGTCCGCTTAAAATAAGAAAATCTACCGGTGGCATATAATAATGCGCCTTGTTCGCAGATGTGCAGAAACAATCGCGCACATACAACTTATCTCCCGGAGGATTTAATAAAAGTACTTTTTCCATGTTTTAAGGCATAATCCTATAGACTTCGATTATATTGTCTTTGCTGATATACACTAGAGAACCGGAATAAGTTTTCAAGAAATCATAAAAACCCTTATACAAACCATTGCTCTCGTTAACAAAATCACTCTGCTTACCTCTTAACCGTGAATAATTCGGCGTGATTATCCAAACTGTCTTTTTCTGCTTGGTAAATTTAGTGATAACTTTTTTTAATATCTTAACGCTGCAAATAGCTCCGCTTTCAATATACGGGTCACTTTGAGGGCTATTCTCCTCATTAAAAAAGAACTTTTCGTCTGTTACTTCTTCTTCGGGCATATATACATTATAATTGACCTTACCGATGTAAATATACGGAATAAATCTTTCGAAAGCCGTAATAACCACATCATCTTTGCCTAAATGTTGGCGTATATAATAACCGGAGTCTCTGTAGTCAAAATAATGCGTGGCTCTATGGGATGTCATTAAATACGGTTCAATCACTTTCTCCCCGTAAGAAACATTTACGACATGGCTTGCTTCAAATGGATTGGCGTGCTCAAGCGTAAAAAATAAAAATATCGTCAAAAAAGACAGCTTAATAATTTTGTTAACCCTACGGGATGATTTAAATAAACCTGCTATCAAACTACTGGCCGCCAAAGCCACAAAAGAATATAGCAATATAAAAATAGGATAAGCGGGGAAATTATATCTAGGGTGAGAATGCTGCCAGGCCAACGGCAGAAATATTATTATTCCTACAAATAATGCAAAAACAAACACCGCCCTTGCTCTGTTCTGATTATTAAGCGTCATAAAATAAAGCGCAATCAACCCAAAAATCACTACCAATGACATTTTAGGAAACGGAACCCAAAGATAAAGATAATAAAAAAGAGGCGGAAATTTAATTAAATTTATATTTTTGACGACATCGCATAATAAACCCGGACTGCCCACCTCTGATAAAGATGTCCCATGCCAAAAGAATATTCCGTAAAAAATCCACCAGAGTATACCCAAAACCAGGATAACAAGGCTATCGGCCATAGGCCTGGCCTTAAAGCTATTTATCCTTTTATTAGTTACAATCGTATAGGCACAAAAGAAGAATATCCCTAATTCAGGTAAATCAAACAAAATTAATGTTGCCAGACATAAGGGCATTAAATACTGGTACGTTAACTTACCTTTGACTGTAAAGATAAGCCTGCGGATAAAATAAAAACAAACTACGGCATAAAGCACAAGCAGCGAATACCAGATTATTTGATGATTTGCGGTTAAATGACTAAATAGCGTAAACTTAGGCCATGGTATTTTCTCCATAACGCCTGAGAAAGAAACCTTCTCGCTGACGTTTCTCACCCGAAGATCCGCAACAAGTGATTCATAAAATTGAAACCAAAGAGCCACAAGCCCGATGAATGAAACGGAGAATATGAGCGTAGAACGCTTGAAAAAACCCCTGCCCTTAACTAACCAAAGAGCGAAGAAAAGCATAACCAAAATGGCCCCTAAGAAACTGCTAAAGACGGTTAAGAAGAAAACTGCGAAAATCATGGCCTTGTTTATCTTTTCTTCTCTAACGAATGCCTTAAAGAACAAATAAGTACTTAAGATAAACAGGAATTGCACTAAGGTATAGCTTCTTACAAAACGGTTAAACTCCAGATTCCAGGTAGCGAATGTCATTATGCCGGCACTCAACAACCCAACATTCCTATTAAACAATTCTTTGCCCAGAAAATAAATCAGCAATATTGAACCTATGCCGAAAGGTATGTTAAAGACTCTTAAACATAATTCATTCATGCCGAAAAGTTTGCATATCCAGGCAGTAGGGTAAGAAAAAACTAGTTCTTTAGGATAGGGCAAGCCGCTAGGCAACACCGAATAGCCATAATTAATTATGCTCTTTACGGCCATATACGTGACCCCGTCATCGCTGACCAATAAAGAGTAATGCCCAAGATTACGCAGCCTTAAGAATAATCCTATTATCAACAAAATTGCCAGCGAAAGCCCGTAATACAAAGAATCCTTCCCCTTGAACTTTTTAATAAAACCTCCTGTGAA
>Ga0172369_10009030_pt1 | contig 11158 bp, 12 predicted proteins | sample LakKiv25m_FD_114539 | JGI IMG/M metagenome (GOLD analysis project Ga0172369, IMG submission 114539) | Freshwater microbial communities from Kabuno Bay, South-Kivu, Congo - kab_022012_11.25m | ecosystem: Environmental > Aquatic > Freshwater > Lake | place: Democratic Republic of the Congo...
CACTGGACGGTCGCACTCCTAATGAGGCATACTTCACTGACCTGCTTAAGGCGGCGTAATGGACACCTGCCGGTTCAACCTTCACCCGGCCGCCGACCTGTCCAAGGAGTGGGGTCCACCGCCCAAGAGAGGCTTCGAGCCAGTCCCCATTCACATCTGTGGTCATGACCCGAACCCCATGGCGACTAAGGTCGCCGCAACCTTCGACTCAAGTTCCTCAAGTCTTGTCCTGATAGCTCCCTCCGTATCGGCGTACCGATCCCCAAGATCATGAATGCGTCTAGCGAGTTCCAGTGTGAGCCCCTCAATCTCGGCGGCGATACGGCCATCGACGGTGGCTTGCCACTTGTCACTCAGGACAAGGTTCTTCACGTCAGCTTCAGTCAGGTTGCCGTATTTCTTCAGCGTGGCAAGATCGAGCGCGGCTTGCGCTTGTTTGACCGCCTTCTTGACGTTGGCTTCAGCGTCAAAAAGCATGATGACATGCTGTAACGCCTTCACTTCTTCCAGGTCTGAACCTTCATGCTTGGCTTCACGCAACCGAGCGGCGGCCAGTGCCTTTCTGATCTTGTCGTCATCCATGGCTGTCGAGAGCAGTCCGTCTTCTCCAGAGTTCTCTTCGACGAATTCTTCGATAGCCTGCACTGCAATGTCGAGCTTCGCGTTCAGTTCATCGAGTTCTGCTTGCTCCGCTGCCAAGTACTTCGCGACAATCAAATGAGGAGGGACAAGATCCATCTTGTACTTAGTTGCACCGCGGCCGGAACCAATCACTAGGTCCGGTGTCTCCGATATCTTTCGATCCTTATCCTCAATGGTCTTGCGCGGTTTGGCAGCACCTTCCCAACCTTCGCTCATAATCAGCGAGACATCATCGTGCATGGTGACATTCCAGTAGTTCATCAATTGCTCATAGACCGCATATTCGTCAACGAGAGGGCGCTCCAAAAATAGACGCAGCAAGCTCTCCGTGAGCGTCTCGATGAGTTCAGATGGTGTGGTGCTGGAGTCGATAGCTGCAAGCCTTTCGCGATGGCCTTCCCACCACTCGTTCACCACCTTGGCCGTCTCGTCCTTGATCGCTATGTACTCGTCGGCAGCCATGATGACGGATTGGACTTCGGCAGCATCGACAGCCAGCTCCAGGTAGCTCTCACGCAGTGGTCGAAATAGCTGCCGCTGCAAAGTCGGGAACGCATCCCAATAATTCTGCAGCGAGTCGATATCTCGCCCGGGTATACCGCCCTGAAGATGGGCATGAAGATCCTGGATGTCCTCGGGCTCCGACGAGTCGATGTAGCGAGAGAGGTTGAGATTGTAGTCGTTCTTCGGATCGGCAATCTCGCTAATCGGTACCTTGCGCGAGTAGCGCGACACCTCCAGTTGTCTAATGAAGACGTCAACGATCTTGTGCATGTCGCGGGGCCGTAGTCGGTTCTTGGCCCCGTCCTTCGAGAATCCTTTGGAGGCGTCGATCATGAAGATGTCTTCGCGCTGGCCCGCGTTCTTCTTGTCCAGCACCAGGATGCAGGCTGGAATGCTCGTGCCGTAGAAGAGGTTTGGCGGCAGACCGATGATGCCATTGACGTAGCCGCGCCGGATGATCTCCTTTCGAATCTGTGCCTCGGCGTTACCTCGGAACAGTACGCCGTGCGGCAGAATGACCGCGCCTCGACCGGTGCTCTTGAGCGATTTCAGCATGTGGAGCAGAAACGCGTAGTCCCCGTTCTTGGCTGGAGGCATTCCAAACTCGAAGCGTCCATAGTCCCTTTCGAGTCCGTTGCTCCAAGACTTGGTAGAGAATGGCGGATTCGCCACTAGGAAGTCGAACGCTTCAAGCTGGTCGTTTTTCAGAAACTGCGGGCTGGTGATGGTGTCACCCTTGCGAATATCAGCAATCTCGTTGCCGTGAAGGATCATGTTCATCTTGGCCAAGGCCCAGGTGGCGTTGTCCTTCTCCTGGCCATAGATCGTCAGCCCTTTTGGAGCTTCGTCTGCGACCTTGAGAAGCAGTGAGCCGGAGCCACATGTCGGGTCATACACGGTGGCCGAGACCGGGGTGCCGGGTGTGATGCCGATGATCTTGGCCATCACGCGGGATACCTCAGACGGAGTGTAGAACTGGCCCTTTGACTTGCCGGATTCGGTGGCGAAATGGCGCATGAGGTACTCATAGGCATCACCGAGGAGATCATCGCCCTCGGCCCGGGAGCCCCGAAAGTCGAGGTCCTGGAAGATGGCCACAAGCTTGGTCAGCCGGTCTTGCATCTCCTTGCCCTTGCCGAGCTTCTCCTCGTCGTTAAAGTCGGCCAGGTCGATAACTTTCTGCAAGTCGTTGGCTTCGGCCAGTTTGCCGATGGCCTTGTTGATCTTGTCGCCGATCTCCTTGTCGCCTTTGAAGAAGACGAGATCGTCGAAAGAGCCTCCGGCGGGAACGTCTGTCAGGCTGTTCGGGTCAGTCTTGGCTTTGTCTGAGACGTACTTAACAAACAGAAGAGTCAGGATGTAGTCCTTGTATTGGGAGGCATCCATGCCGCCACGGAGTTCGTCGCAACTCTTCCAAAGCGAGCTGTAAAGATCAGATTTCTTGAGCAACATCCCTCTATTCTCTATAAGCAATATATGCCAGGTATTCTACACCATAGGAATGATCATAATCTACAGTTAATCACTGTTCCATTGCCAGGCAATACCGGAGAATAGTCCCCCGTATAGCTGACGGAACTCCTTGCGCAGGCTATCGCTATTCCCGAACTGGAGCACTTCGTTCTTTAGCGGGGTGCCCGGCCTCTCAACCCTGGATAGGTTGTGGTAGGCCCAGATGACCGATGGCTTGTCCCCCAAGAACACCACCTCTTGCCCGTAGACAAGTGTTGGGGTCTCGAATGACTGCCCAGCGAAATCGCTCAAGGGCGCATCATCGTCAGCCTCGGAGTGTTCCAGCAACTCCCTGAAGCCGAACTCGTGAACATCGCCCCGCATCAGCGACGGAAAGCGCAGGGTATGCACCGATCCACCGGGCAGGTATTCCGTTTCAACCGTGCAACCCCTCGGGTCGAGGAGAACTGTGCGAGCGCTACCGCTTACATTACTGCTCGCGTACTTGAATGCCGCAGCCCCATCAACCAGCGAGGTGATACGGCGCCGTTGTTGATGCTCCGAGAACATTCGATCCCGGTAGATGGTCGTGATGACTAGGTAGTCCATGAGGTAGCCACCGTGTGGAATCGGCAGCGCGGGAACCGGCGAGCCGGCATAGTAAGCAGTCAAGAGTGTGAGCGCCAGCTCCTTTATGGCAGCGTCTTCACGGTCCGCCAGGGTGTCCGGCCCGCGCTTTGCCACCTCCCCATAGGCCCGGCGACGCGCCGCAAGTGTGGGCAACCCCTCAGTCAGAGGCAGAAGTCCGTAGGCAGCAAGCAACGCGTCCCTGCTCTCCACGTCGGAAAGCGCGTATATGGCCGAGACAAGGCGCTCCCGAATGACCTCCGCGGGTTGCGGTCCTCCGCAGGCTTCTTCAACAGTACTGGCGACGAATAGCCTGTCGGTCGTGAGCCCGCGGCCCTTGCGCAGAAAGACGAGGTCAGAAATCAGCGCGTTCTTCTTGCTGGTTCTGCTGATCATCGCACTCGCCAGTCCTTCCCCGTTACTGTTCAGCCATTCCTGCTTTGAGGGCTTTTCCGATTCTGCTCCCACTCGCTCCGCCGGCCACCACTCCCCCGTAGCCTGTGCTCACACCAGATTGCCACCTCGTTGCGATCGGTCGTGACTTCGGCGGGCAATCACAAGTGAGCATAGCGCTCAAGGAGGACAGAATGGGAAGTACGCAGCTTGTGTTGTCCGGCAACGGGCTCATGCCCCAGGCGATCGAGCAACTGAGCAAACCGATGCGGCGCCAGGCGTCGCGCGAGCTCGAGCGGACGATCACCCAGGGTCTCGTGGCGAACATGCGTGAACAGGCGCGGGCGTCCGTCACCAACAGCGCCCTGCAGAACGCCGGGGCGCTGAGCGATCTCGAGGACCATCTCTGCAAGATCGCGCCTTCCGGCGCGCCGCGCTACAAGCACATCGTCGACGCCTATGCGCTGGGTGCGGCCCAGGCCATCATGAGGCTCTAGCAATGGCCGACCTCACTGTTATGTCGTTGACCGCGGGGGCCCTTGCCATGCTGGGATACCTGGCTCAAACGGAATTCGAGAACTGGCGGAGACGCCGTCGCCTTGCAAGGATCGAGCGCATCGAGGGCGAACTCGCCCAAACCCAGCGTCGTCTGGAGGCATTGGCCCTGGAACATCAGGCCTGGCTGCAGGCACAGGCACATGAGACCCGCAAGGCTCTCATCATGGAATCGTTCCACGCATCCCGGGACGCGCGCAACATTGTCAACCACCACACCCAGAGGAGCTAGCTCCTCGCACTCATGGGTGAGTGGTTGAGCAAGATGCTCCGCCAGATGGCCGGAGCGATCGTGGTTATCGCAGTCCTCGCCTGGCTCATGAGGGTTGTTTATGACCTCCTCGCTCCGGCCATCCCATTCCTCCTAGGACTCGCGTTCTTCCTCCTGCTAGTCATCCTGGTCATCCGCCACCGCCGGGATTGGTAGCTTCAGACATCGAGGCTACCCGTTCGGAGTTGTGGAATCAACAATCATCATTGACTGATGCATGCATGCATCGTTTACTAAGAACGACTCGAAATGATGCGTGTTTGCATCATCTCCATCGGGTCGGAGAGGAGGCACAACAATGACCAACAAGAACAAGCGGGAACGACAGATTTCCATCCGCTCGATACGGCGGAACCCGCCGGACATGACGAAGCTCGGCAAGGCCTTCATCGCCCTTGCCATCGCTCAAGCCGAGGCCGAGGCCCAGAATGAGGCAGAGAAGAAGCAAGCAGACGATAAACCCTCCGCCGGCAAGGACGAGGCGTGAGCGACGAACAGCTCGCCACGATAGCCTTTCTGGGCGCTGGTGCCACACTGGCCGGATGCGCGTTCATCGACCGGCGCAGGTCGCGCCGGGTCGAACCGCCGACAACCTGGTACGAGTTGTCTTGGCCAAGGGAGGTTGAACCCGACAAAGTCGTGGCCTTCTTCCGCGGGATAGCGGGAGATCACCGACGCCACGTCATCGCTCTGGAGTCTGTCGGCATCAACGGACGTCTCTCGCACCGTCTCGGCGTTGCTGAGCGTCACACAGGGACTCTGCTCGCCTCGCTCCGATCGTTCTTGCCCGGCGTCACCGCCGAGTTGATTGACCACAGCAGCGTTGCCGCACCACTCACCGCCTGGCAACTCCACCTGAGTACCGCCCACCGCTCGCTGAGGGTGGACGACGTGAAACAGATCGCGCGGGCCGTTGTCACCGCCCTATCGAATGCTGGCTCTAGCGACACGATTGTCTTTCAATGGCTGCTCGGGCCTCGCTTGTCGCCCCAGATGATCAGCGATAAGGCCACTCCACCAGCTTCTTCCTGGCCGGACACAATCCGAGAGGTACTTGTCGGTCCCAGGGACCTAGGCAGCGACGGACGAAAGGCCCTGAGGGACAAGGTAGGCGAACCCGGATTCCGAGCTGTCTGCAGGCTCGGCGTGACGGCAACCACTTCTCACGCGGCAAGGTCTGTCGGTGCGACCGTCCTTGCCGCCCTGCGGGCCGCCGAATCCCCCGGCGTTCGGATTGAACTCAGGCGGGAAGATCCCTCACGGATTGCTCTCGCCAAACCGCTGAGAAGCTGGCCGACCCCGGTCAATGTCGTGGAGCTTGCCGGGCTCATTGCCTGGCCACTTGGCGGTGAGGACTACCCCGGTATTGAGAGACCAAAGTCAAGACTACTTCGGCCGCCCCGCGGCACCCCGTTGACGGGCCGAGTGGTGGGTCAGTCCAACTACCCCGGCCAGGATCGCCCCCTCGCCCTGGGTCTGCATGACGCGCTTCACCACTTGCACGTGCTCGGTCCTACCGGCACAGGCAAATCGACGCTGCTGCTCAACCTCGTGGTCCAAGACATCAGCGCCGGTCGCGGCGTAGTGGTGATCGACCCCAAGGGCGACCTCGTCGAAGACGTCCTCGCCCGGATTCCGGACGAAAGGCTCGATGATGTGGTCGTCCTTGACCCGGCAGATGAAGAGCGACCTGTAGGCTTGAACGTTCTGCGGGGAGGAGAGCGCTCCCCGGAGCTCATCGCCGATCAAGTGCTGGCGGTCTTTCATGGTCTCTATCGTGAGAACTGGGGGCCACGCACCCAGGACATCTTGCATGCGTCGCTCTTGACGCTCACCGGACGACCAGGCGTCACCCTCTGCGCACTGCCTGTGCTGCTCTCCAACCCGCGCTATCGCCACGATGTCACACGGGGTCTCACCGATGAGATCGCTCTGAAGCCCTTCTGGTCGTGGTATGACGGCCTAAGCGAAGGCGAACGGCAACAGGCTGTGGCCCCGGTCATGAACAAGCTCCGAGCCTTCCTCCTGCGCCCGCGGATGCGAGCGGTCATCGGGCAGGCGGAGCCGAACTTCGATGTTGCGGACGTCTTTGGCAGGCGCCGCGTACTCCTCGTGTCGCTGGCCAAGGGCCTGCTCGGACCTGAGGCCGCGGCCCTATTGGGCTCTCTGGTGATGAGTCAACTCTGGCAAGCGACACTCGGTAGAGTCCGCCAAGCCGCCGACCGCCGTTCGCCCGCTATGGTGTACGTCGACGAATTCCAGGACTACCTGCACCTGCCCACCGATCTCGCCGACGTTCTCGCCCAGGCTCGGGGTCTCGGCGTCGGCCTGACACTGGCCCACCAGCACCTAGCCCAACTCACCCCCGCAGTACGTTCGGCGGTGCTCGCGAACGCCCGCTCCCGCGTCTGCTTCCAACTCGACCAGGAAGACGCCAAACTGATGGCGGCAACGACCGACGAGCTCGACGCCATCGACTTCCGGAACCTTGGACGCTACGCCGCCTATGTCTCGCTGCTGGCCTCCGGCAATGCCACCGGATTCGCGTCTGCCCGCACGCTGCCCCCCACGCCGCCCTGCTCAGACCCGGCCACCGTCCGCGCTGCCAGCCGCACCACTTACGGCCAGAACCTGAGCGACATCGAGGCCAGCCTCTCGCAGCTGGTGTCGGGTCCGAGTGAACCTGATGAGCGGCCGATCGGCCGACGGAGGCGAACATGACCTCGCCGCTCGCCCACCCGGTCGCGTTGGTCAAACGGTCAGGTTCCGCCTGCTGTCTAGCGGGATTCACACCATTAAGGGCGACGACTGAGTCGCGCTCATGGAGACTCCTATGAGCGCTCCTACCCGGGTCGGCCGGATCGCCCTGGAACGGTTTAGGCACATGCTATCCGACCGAGAGCTCTCCATCCTGGCGAGCCTCGACGTCTACCGCTACCTCACCGCTCGACAGATCGAGACCCTTCACTTCTACGACCATGCCAGCAACCTGACCGGCGCCCGCACGTGCCGACGCGTGCTCGAACGCCTGGCAAGAGCAGGCGTCCTTCATCGGCTGGAGCGTCGCATCGGCGGTCTCAGGGCAGGATCGGCATCGTATGTCTACTGCCTTGACCGGCTCGGATACCGCCTGCTCCACAACGATGACGGCAGTCGCCGAAGACGACGCGAGCCATCGGCCGTGTTCTTGGATCACACTTTGGCGATCGCGCAGCTAGCGGTCGATCTCAGCGTGGCCGCTCGTACGAGGGTCATCGAGGATCTCGCCATAGAGACAGAACCCCTCTGCTGGCGGCGTTTCTCTCGTGGCCTCGCCGGGACCGACACCTTGAAGCCCGATCTCGCACTCGCGTTCGCCACAGGTGATTACGAGCTCCGCTGGTTCGTGGAGATCGACCTGGGCAGCGTGGGCATTGGCGCTCTCCTCCGAAAGTGCCGCCTGTATCACGACTACTGGGCCACAAGCACGGAGCAGGACCGGCACGGCGTGTTCCCTATGGTGTTGTGGATTACCACCGACAACACACGAGCCGCGAAGGTGCAGCACGCCATCCGGACAGCACCGCATCTGGGGAGCAACCTGTTTGATGTAGTCACACGGTCAGGTGCGCTCGATCACCTGACGGGAGGCGACCTATGAGGCGGCTTCCGCTCAACAAGGTCATTGTCGGCGACAGTCGAGAAGTCCTTCCGAAGCTGCCCTCCGAGTCGGTCGACTGCATAGTCACCAGCCCACCCTACTTCCGGCTGAGGGACTACCAGGAGCCAGCGCAAATCGGCCTGGAACCGCACGTGGATGACTGGGTTCACGAACTTCTTCTGATTGGCCGGGAACTGCGCAGGGTTCTGAAGCCGACCGGCGCATTGTGGCTCAACCTGGGCGACGGCTACGCGGCGAACACTCGCGAGGGCGCACCCACAAAGAGCTTGTTGCTCGGGCCGGAGCGTCTGTCCATCGCCTTCGTCGCGGACGGGTGGATCCTGCGCAACAAGATCGTCTGGGCCAAGACGAACCCCATGCCCACGAGCGCCCGCGATCGTCTGAGCTGCACCCACGAGGTCCTGTACTTCTTCACCCGTGAGCGCAGCTACTACTTCGACCTCGACGCCATCCGGATACCCCACAAGAGTCGGCCAGGTCGAGTTAGAACGCTTCCACGCCGAGCCTGGTCAGTGCCGCCCGAGTGGCGAGGACCGTCGAGCGGCACGAACAGTGGCCTCGACCGACTCAAGGCCCAAGGCCTGAGCGGACACCCTCTGGGCAAGAACCCTGGTGACGTCTGGCCCCTCGCCACCGCCAACCATCGAGGCGCACATCACGCTGTGTTCCCAGAGAAGCTGGTCGAGCGACCCCTGCTCTCCACCTGCCCGGAGAAGGTATGTATCGCGTGCGGCGCTCCTTGGCGGCGTCACCTTGGTCGGACGCTTGGCCATGTGGCCGTTTGCGGAGAACTAGCCGCCACTTGCGGCTGCCAGGCTCCCTCTCAGGCTGGCCTCGTGTTCGATCCGTTCATCGGCTCGGGCACGGTAGCCGCCGTGGCCGCACGTCTGGGGCGCAATTGGCTCGGGGTTGAGCTCAATCCTGAGTTTGCCGGATGGGTGAATATGCGTCTCCAGCGGACCAGGGAACGCGAACCCCCGGCTAAGGCAGCCTGACGCTCCGTCCCTCGCCGGTGGCATGCGACCGTACACGCCATCGCAGTCCGCGATTGCCGGTCGCACCACACCGAGGAGGTGGAAGGTCATGAGCCATCATCGACCCGACGGGGCGCGTTCGAAGGAGGCCCAGGCATGAAGACCTTGGGCATCCGTCTGGAGGATGAGCTCCACGCGCAGCTCAGCGTGCTCGCTCAGCTGGCGGAGACGTCGATCACCGACGAGATCCGTCTGGCTATCGAGCGACACGTCGAGACCCGGCGCACCGATCCCGAGCTGACCCGCCGCGCGCAGGCAGTCCGCGAGGAGATCGAACGCGAGGCGCAGCTTCGGCAGAACGCCATCGCCACACTCTTCGCAGCCAGTGAAGGGAGTGACACGAAGGCTCAACCGAGCAAGCGCAGCCCCAAGAGCGACGAGGCACCGACTACCGCGTAAGCGGTGGTCAGTCAGCCGACCCCATCCCGGTGAATGTGGGAGCACCAGTCCAAAGGAGACCATACAAGGTCTCCGGATTGGTGCCTCCCACCTTCCGCCCATCAACTAACGAAAGGAGGTGAACATGCAGGAGAATGAACCCATCAAACCAGAGGCAGATCGCAGCCAAGTGGAAGCGAATAAGGAGCGAGACCGGCCGCGGATCTATGTGGCCTCTTTGGCCGACTACAATGCGGGCCGCCTGTTCGGCAGCTACATAGACGCGGCCCAGGCCGCCGACGAGATCGAGCGCGACATCCGCGGCATGCTGGCCCGCTCGCCCACCCCAGGGGCAGAGGAATGGGCCATCCATGACTACCAGGGCTTTGGGCCGCTTCGGCTCCATGAGACTGAATCTCTAGAGTACGTCGCCAAGGTGGCCAAAGGGATCGTCGAGCACGGCTTGGCATTCGCCGCCTGGGCTGCGGAGGTCGCTGGTGAGCCCGAAGCTCTCGACAACTTCGACGACGCGTACCATGGCGCCTGGGACACCGTGGAAGCCTACGTTCGTGAGTTCCTTGACGATCTGAGTGAACTAGACGCATTCGAGCGCCAACTGCCGGAGCACCTACGCCCCTATGCCCGCTTTGACTTCAAGAGTTTCGCTCACGATCTCGTCTTGGGCGGCGACATCCTCGTCATCGAAAACCCTGAGGGGGGCGTTTGGATCTTTGACAATCAATAGCGTCGTCAAAGAGTTTCGCATCAGATAAGCGGACGGCACAAGCAATATGCTAGTTCTAATTCTTGATCGTGTTCAATTCAGCTACATACTCATTCCATAGTCATTATGGCAATCCAACAACATTACTGTAGTGAAACATTGGCATTTGTGTCTCACAGTAAAGCGCAACAAATTGTATAAGGAATAACTATAGATGGTGTCTTGTGGAATCGACAACATATGATGCATTTGTGCATTCTCTATGATACAATCTAATGAGTAAACGAGAGGATTAAGAATATGAATCCAGAACAGGCAGAGCACCTTGGTCACGTCTTGCGAACACGGCGCACTGAACTCGGCCTATCTACCCATCGCGTCGCCGAACTTGCGGAAATCGACCAGGCAACAGTTGTCCGGCTGGAGGCAGGCTCCATAGCAAGCCCTCGGCCCGACAAGCTGAGTCGCCTGGCCAAGGCTCTCGATCTGAGCGGAGCAGACATCTTCGCGCTGGCTGACTACACCGTGCCCCGGGACCTACCGGCCCTTAAGCCTTACCTCCGTGCCAAGTACGGACATTTTTCGGCCGAAGACGTGGAGAGGATTGACGCCTACGCGGCCCGTCTGGCGAAAAGGCACGGAGCCCAGCTCGACGGCCCCAACCCCGGCGAGGACGAAGCACTGTAGAAGAACATCGAGAACGAAGGAAAGGAGGGAGAGCAATGATGGAACAATCAGCAACGAGTGAAAGCGTACTAAAGAGCTTGAGGACGCTGATGCCCCCGAGGGCCCTCGGCGGTGGACCCCACTCCTTGGACAGGTCGGCGGCCGGGTGAAGGTTGAACCGGCAGGTGTCCATTACGCCGCCTTAAGCAGGTCAGTGAAGTATGCCTCATTAGGAGTGCGACCGTCCAGTG
>Ga0172369_10009032_pt1 | contig 11154 bp, 7 predicted proteins | sample LakKiv25m_FD_114539 | JGI IMG/M metagenome (GOLD analysis project Ga0172369, IMG submission 114539) | Freshwater microbial communities from Kabuno Bay, South-Kivu, Congo - kab_022012_11.25m | ecosystem: Environmental > Aquatic > Freshwater > Lake | place: Democratic Republic of the Congo...
ATGCCCAGGAACTCGGACTCACATTGTACAAGGCTAAAAATAGCCAATGGGATGACTATCTCACGGAACAACTACGCCAACCGGGCATCCCAGCGGTTGGCTGTTGAGCGAAAGTCCTGTATTGTATAATCGGTAAATCAGTTATACAATAGAGCCATGGTGCGCCTTGCAGAGGTTGTCTCCGAGGCTGAGGAGCCGCTGATGACGATTATTTTGCAGGATGACGATTACCGGTGCAATATCCGCTTTCTTTTCTCTCCCGCCGGTGGAAGAGCTGCTTTTCCGCTTTACCATCATTCCCGCATAGACTTACCGTTCGGAATTGGAGATGTTCCCACGGCGATTGGAAGAGCAAACAAGACTTGGTGTCCCCGAATTTTCCAATGAGAAACTAGCCGTATACGCACATTGGATGATGTCGCTATGAATACATAGTTTGGTAAGATATAGCAAGCGTGGATTGGAAGCCAAGAAGCCAGGTAATTGATATAGAGAATGGAGGTATAGAATGAAGGTACTTTTACGTATGGTTATGTGCCTTATTATGTTTGGTATTATATCGGTTTGTCTATCAAATGATATGGTTTGTTTTACAGGTTTTACAACTGGGGCCTTTGCGGCAGATGCTATTGTCCGGGTGAGTATGACAGATGAACAGTTAAACAATGAGCTCGATCTCCGGTATCAAGCATGGGTTAACTGGGTAGGGCAGAACTCACATAGTTCGACAGTAACTGACTGTAGGGAGTTTAAGGATATTGTCTCGCTGGGTCCAAAAGCGCTGCCACAGATTATCGAAAATTTCAGGAGTGGAAAATGGTCTCCATTGCTCTCAACTGCTGTCGGCGTCATCTCGCAAGTAAGAATTCCACCTGAGCGATGGCCGAAAGACAGGGTTGGTGATGCTTATTCGGCAGTGGGAGTATATCTGCGCTGGTGGGATGTAGACCGAGCGCTAACAAAAACGGAATTTGATAAATTATACGCAAAATGGAATGAGCTGAAAAAATCGGAGGACAGCGCAAAAGTCAATACCGGTCAACTGGTATTATGGTATGATGCCGTCGTACTCGATAATCGATCCGGTATGATGATATATCACCGTCAACCAGTGACTCCGTTAGGCGAGATATATATATCAATACAAGATTTAGGAATCGATATTCTACCTATTATTGTAAAACAGCTTGAGGCCGGCAATACGGACTTTTTGGCGATATTTCATAAATTAACAAACAGCCAGGCGGAAAAGAAAGACGGGATGCCGAAGGAGCGGCTCGACTATGTATTGAAATGGTGGAACGAAAATAAGGGCGACTGGTTATTGCCAGAGCCTGCTGCTCAGCATATAACCCGTTAAGGTTTGAGTTGAAGGCCTGGTTACGGGAGGTTTGGAGATTCGCCGGATTAAAGGATGGGGGTAAACCGAAAGCAGGATTCGACCGACATATACGCGAAATTTTCTGATAAGCGTGTAACATTTCATACGATAACCGGGTCTTCAGTATAAGACTACGATATGGGAGATCGCCTTATGGATGAAGTCCGCCTGATCAGATCTGCGCAGCGGGGGAGCGCGGAGGCGTTCGAGCAACTGGCGCTCCGCTATCAACAGGTACTGGCGGCCTCCGCTCGTTATACCGTCGGCAACCAGGATGACGCGGAGGATGCGGTGCAGGATACGCTGGTACGCGCCTACCGGCATCTGCCTTCACTGAAAGACCCCGACAAGTTTCGCGCCTGGCTGTTCAGCATCCTGCGCCATGTCTGCCTTACCCTGTTGCAAAAGCGCGCGCCTGCCGCCGGCTCGCTGGAGGATTATGCCGAGACGTTGGCCGCGCCCGAGCCGCCTGACGACCATGCCATCGCCGGCGCGCTGGAGCAATTACCGCCTGCTTATCGCGAAGTGCTCATCGCCCACTACATGCAGGGGTTGAGTTATGCCGAGATGGCCGAGGTTTTCAACATCACCGAGGAAGCGTTGCGCGCGCGCTGCTTGCGCGCGCGGGAAACCCTGCGCAAGCTTATCGGGGAGGCGGAAGAGAAGGAGACACGCCGGTATATGCGGCGCGCGCTGGCACTGGTACCGCTGGCCGGCGATTTCCTGAAAGATCGGGTACTGGAGGAGATTTCGGCGATGGAACAGGTCAATACATTACCGTTTTCCCCGGATGCCGAGCCGGTCCTACCCGGCGCCGCCGCCGGAATCCCGCTGTTCGCTATTTTCAGCGGTTGGAAGTTTTTCACCGCCGCCGGCATTGTTGCCGTGCTCGCGTTAGCCGGCATCGTGGTCCATATCGCCACACGCGCGCCTGCCACAACCGGCAACAACACCACAAAAGATCCGGTCGTCGTTACAAAAGAGCCGGATATTATAAAAGAGCAGGATGTTGATGTTAGAAAAGAGCAGAATGTTACAAAGAAGCAGGATGCTATTACAAAAGCGCCGGATGTTATAAAAGCTCTCGATGTTATCGACGTGGCAATAAGCGAATTCTGTCCCCTGCCGGTGAATAATGCGCCAACCTGGATCGAGCTGTTCAATTATGGAAAAACACCCGTCGATGCCGGCGGCTGGATACTCTGCGACAAAACCGGCGTTATCTATACCATCCCCCATGAACTGCCGGCGATTCCCGCGCAAGGATTGGTGCTTGTGACATTCAGCGGAAAAGATAGCCCCGAAACCGACGAAATGGTTTTTGCAGAAGGCAAGACGGCGAAACTCTACACGAGAAACGATAACTCACTGAACGCGATCCGTGGCTTTGACAATGAGTGTGCCCTTTATGCTTCCTCGACGCCTGAACCCGACATGATACTGGATCATGCATGTTGGGGAAGTTGGCCCGATTCACCCTATAAGAAAGCGGCGGTCGCCATCGGATTGACTACTAGAATGATCGCCGATGATGATGTGAAAGCCGCCACCATCCCTCCGACTATACCGGTGATTGTCTCCAGTTGTGGATTTGCCCGTAAACTATTCGAAAAACCAAAATTTTCAAGAAATAGACAATTATTTATTTCATCTCCATGTGAATTGTGGGATGTCTATCCGCTAAGATATCTTACGCCGGGAAAAGATAACATCTGGTTGCCGCCCATACCCCATGGACCCCGTGGGAATGCTTATTGGGACGAAAAAAACGGAATTGGATTCGGTTTGTTCAATCCGGGAAGTCAGATGCCGAGAAAAGGTCGTCCGAATTGGGAAGTCAGGCTTCAAGTATCATCAAATGTGAATTTCACTGAATTGCTAGTTGATGAGTTCATAGAACCTTTATACCATTTAAAACCGCCGCCCGATCCAGGAACCTATTATTGGCGATTAAGATATGAAACAAAAGAAGAAGAGACGGTATGGACGGAATCAATTAAATTCACTGTAGTTAAAATGACATGGTCGGAACCGTACAAACCCACTCGTAAATAAAATAACCATTTGTGTTGTATATACAATAGGAATCAACCAAATAAATGTTCGCCATATTGTGCAATCGCAAGATTCAGGTATCGATATTCAATGATACCAATTTGTTTGTTTCAAATATCCTCTCAGTTCGTTCATGTTGACAGGACTCCGCCAACTCCCTACCATAAACCGCGGATTAACGAGGGGCTGCGCCGCAACCAAAGACGTAAACTGCGTCTATTGGCCGATAAATCGCGGATTAATAACACGGGGGGGGGCGAATGGGCGGTGGGGGGGGGTATATACTCGCGGTGGACAGTGGGGGCACGAAGTGCGACGCGTTGCTGGCGCGGGATGACGGCAGGGTGGCGCGGCGGCAGCGGGTGAGCTGGAACGATCCGGCGAGCAGCAGCACGGTGGTGGGGGGCGGACGCAGTCTTTCCGCCATCAGCCAGGCGATCCGCACGGTCCTCGGCGACGTGGTCTGTCGCGAGCTGCACGTGGCGGGTGTCAGCCACCGGCTTGAACAGGTGCTGGAGCTGTGCGGTCGGCACGCCGCCATCATCAAAGCCTACCATGTCCACGAAGGCGATCCCTCCTACGCGTTGTGCGAGCAGACATGGGGCGTCGTGGCCATTGCCGGCACGGGGGCGGTAATCCAGATGCGCGCGCGGGACGGCAGCTCGTTTCGCCTTGATGGGCTGGGGCCGTACCTGGGCGACTACGGCGGCGCCTTTCACATCGGTATGCAGGCGATACGGGCGGTGGGGCGATTCGAATGGGCGCCGCGCTACCATACCTCGCTGGTGGAGCCGGTATTCGATGCACTGGGCCTGCTGAACAGCGAGCCGCCGCGGGCGCACAAGCTGCTGGTCTACATGATCCGCCCGCCAGCCGACCGCGCGGTAATCGCCTCGCTGGCGCGGGTGGTGGACGAGCAGGCGCGCGCGGGGGACCAGGTGGCGCGGACCATTCTGCACGACGCAGCAACCGCGATGGCGGAGACGATCCTCTGCGTGGTGGAGAGGGCGGGCTGCCTGCAGGAGCCCTGCCCGCTGATCGGCCACGGGAGCGTAGCGCAGCATTCGGCGATTTTCTGGGACCACCTGTGCGCCCGCGTGCGGGCTTATGCGCCCAATATCGCGCCGATGCTGCCGCCCTTCCCGCCGGTGGTGGGTGCGGCGCTGATTGCGCTGCGAAGGCTGGATCCGGACAATTACCCGGCGTTGCGGGAAGCGCTTTTCGCGTCTGCGCGGGAGAAGCAATTATAAACGCGGGGCTAGAGGCTTACCACGCGGTGGTTTCGATACGGTATAATAGCAGTGGAAAGAATCGAAAAGCTTACCTACCTTTCGACAGGCTCAAGGACCACCTACTCAACCACCGGACTGAGCTTGCCTGGGTTAGCGTAATATGATCCTTCAGCTTGCTGATGGATCAATTACGGTTTTTATGAGCGGTAACGGGCACGGCCCTTACGTGCCTACTACGAGCCGGGGCTTAATGATTTAATATTAACGAGGACGGGCATGATTGGGATGGTAGCAACGCCGTGGGGGCGGTTAGTGGTCGAAGTGGGGGAAGCGGGGCTGCGGCGGGTGGTGTTCGACGGGGCGGAGGCGCCGCCGCTGGAGGGCGCGTGGGGGGACGCGTTCGCCGGCTACCTGGCGGGGCAGCCATTTTCAACCGAGCTGCCCATCGATTTGACGGGCGCGCCGGCCTTCACGCGGCGGGTACTGGAAGCCTGCCGGGAGATTCCCTTTGGCGAGACGCGGAGCTACGGCGAGCTGGCTTCGGCGCTGGGCGCGCCGGGCGCCGCCCGCGCGGTAGGGCAGGCGCTGGCGCGCAACCCGGCGCCGGTGGTAATTCCCTGCCACCGCGTGCTAGGCGCCGGCGGGAAGTTGAGCGGATTCATCGGCGGGCTGGCATGGAAGAAGGCATTGCTGGCGCATGAAGGCGTGAAAATGGATCCGTAGGGAACGCCCTTCGCGGCATTCCGGTTCCGGGTTATCATGCCGTTTTCGGTTAACGTGAACAGGAACGCCACGGAGGGTGTTCTCTACAAACCACCAACCATCCAATCGAACAGGGAGGCCATCATGAGGCGGTTATTCTGGCATTGGGCAATTTCGGCCATCACGCTGGTGATCGCGGTGGCGGCGGCGCCGGGCATCGTTTTCGCGCGGAGCTGGCTGGATGCCATCTGGCTGGCGCCGCTGCTGGGGCTGGTCAACCTGGCGGTGGGCGTGGTGACGGCGATACTCAAGCTCTTCTTCGGGCTGGCAAACCTGCTGACGCTGGGGCTGCTCGGTTTCATCATCTCTTTCGTGCTCTACGGCACCGCCATCTATTGGCTCGGGCGTCCCAAAGGCCCGATGTCCGATATCATCAGTGTACCGAGCTGGATAGACGCGGTGATGCTGGCGGCCATCATGGCCCTTGTCAGCATCGTGCTGAATATGATATTGCCGGGAAAGAGAGGCAGGAAATAGGGGTTAGGGGTTAGGGAATAGGATGGGATGTTATGGGAGGGCTGAGAAATCACCATCCCATTCTTCCCATAACTCCCATCCTTATTCACTAACCCCTACTCTCTAGCCCCCAATCCCTCGATTCCTATTCTCATTACCAGCGTAATGACTTCTTCGCGGGTGGTGATTTCGCCGTCGAGCTGGGCGCGGCGAAGGGTTTGCATAATGTGGGCGATCAGTGGGCCGCGGGGGATGCCGAGGAGGCGCAGCTCATCGCCGGTGAGCAGCGGGCGCACGAAACGCAGCACGGTCAGGTATTCCCGCACCCGCTCCCATACGCGCGGGTTGGCGGAGAAGGCGAGCAGCAGCAGGCAGACAGGAACCGGCAGGTGACGCAGGCGGTCGTCAAGTTGGCTCGGTTTGAGGGCGAGATTGTCGAGGATCGGCAGCAGCACGGGCACGCCGGTAGCCAACCGAGCCAGGATCGCCTCCTTGTTGCGCAGGCGCAGGCGATTGGCCAGGCGGGCGGCGCTTTCTTCAGTCAAATGCGCGAAGACAGGCAGCAGGCGCTGGTGCGCAGTATCGATCAGGTGCGCCGCCACCGACGGCTCGCCGGCCGCCCACGCCAGCGCATCTTCCAGGCGTCCATACTCCGGCGCGGGACCGGAGAAGCTCCAGTCCGGCTCCAGCGCCGCCAGCACGCAAAGCGCATCCAGCCGTCGCAGCGCCGCCTCGGGGAAGGGACGCGCAAAGATACTGAGCAGCTCCTCGCGAATGCGCTGCCCTGATACGCGGTCAAGCAGCTCCATTTCGATAGCGTGACGCGCCAATTCTTCCGTGCGCTCGTCCATGCGGAAGCCGAAGCGGGCTTCGAAACGCACGGCGCGCAGGATGCGCGTGGGGTCCTCGACAAAGCTCAGGTTGTGCAGGACGCGGATGGCGCCTTCCGCCAGGTCGCGACCGCCGCCGAAGGGATCGAGCAGCCGGCCCGCGTCATCGCCGTTGAGCTGCATGCCCATGGCGTTGATGGTGAAGTCTCGGCGGTAAAGGTCCTCACGCACTGAGCTGTGTTCGGCGGTAGGCAGCGCGGCGGGATACTGATAAAACTCGGTGCGCGCGGTGGCGAAATCGACGCGCCGGCCATCCGGCAACTCCACGGTGCCGGTATGGAACTTTGGATGAACGACGACGTGGCCGCCGAAGCGCCGGCCCACCTCCTCCGCCAGCGGTATGCCTTCTCCTTCCACCAGCAGGTCCAGGTCGATGGTCTCGCTACCGAGCAGCAGATCGCGCACCGCTCCGCCCACCAGGAAGACCGCCAGCTTCATCTCGTCGGCGATCCGGGCGATACCGAGCAGCAGCTCGCGTTCCGCGGGCTGCACGCGGTCATGAAACATGCCCCAGATATTGCGCGGGGGTCCGGCGCCGCGGTAGAGGGTGTGTCCCGCCGTCATACGCTCGCCATGAATGGCGCGCAGCACGTCGCCGCGGGTGACGATGCCGACCAGGCGGCCATCATCAAGCACGGGCAGGCGTCCCACGTCGCGCTCGATCATGATGCGCTCGATCTCCGGCAGCGGCGTCTCGCGCGTTAGGGTCACTACGCTGCGGCTCATATAACCGCGTACCGGCGCATGACCGAGGCCGTGATGCTGCGCGCGGTCTACGTCCCGCCGACTGATCATGCCGATAACCAGGCCGTTTTCCACCACGGTCAGGCCGCCATGGCCATAGCGGAGCATCAATTTAGCCGCTTCCTCTACCGTCGTCTCCGGGGTGATGGTGCGCACGGGATAGGACATCAGGCTTCCGGCGGTAACCAGCGGCTGCACCGCGCGCTCAAGCACCCGGAGCAGCTCCTCTTTCACGCGAGCCACATCGGTATGGTGAATGGTAGCCGACGCGGCGCGATCGTGCCCGCCACCGCCGAAATGCCGGGCAATCCGGCCGGCGTTGACGGCATCGACGCTGCTACGCAGCACGAGCAGCACGGCATTATCCAATCGATTGACGGTTATCACCGCGTCGCTGGCCTCGACGTCGCGGAGCTTATGCGCCAGCAGCGCCATCTCATCGGGCGTTTCAGGCGCTTCCGCCACGGCAATGAGGACATGCAGGCCGTGAATGTGGTGCATCTCCGCGCCGGCCAGCAACCGATTGAAAACCTTGCGCTGGTCTTCGGTCAGCGTGCGGTTGACATAAGAGGCAACCACATCGAGATTGGCGCCCCGGCGAAGCAGCCACGCCGCGGTTTCCAGGTCTTCCGGCGTGGTGGTGCTGAAGGTCAGGCTGCCGGTGTCCTCATAAATGCCCAACGCAAAGAGGGTGGCCCGCAGGGGATCGATAGGAATATCGCGCTCGCGGAGCAGCATCACCAGTTGTGTGGTGTTCGCGCCGTATGCTTCCAGGTATACCTCGTCGGCCTGCATGGTGGGGACCCGCGGCGCGTGATGATCGTAGAGGATGGTATATACTTCCGGGCGGCCAATGAGGGCGGCGAAGCGCCCGATGCGCTTTGCGTGCTGGGTCTCCACCACGATCAGGCGCTTCACCCGGTCCAGCGGCACATCCTGCGGCGGCAGCAGCGGAATCACCTCGCCGTGCAGCGACAGGTATTCGCGCACGTTGCGGTCCATGCCGCCGGGCAGCGTCATCACCGCCGCGGGATACAGCAGCGAGGCGGCCACCATACTGGCCAGCGCGTCAAAATCCGCATTGGTATGAGAGACGATCAGATCCACGGTGTAAGTGTAGTAAATTTAGGGGCTAGTGGCTAGTGCCACTCGGCACTCCTCACTCACTTTGATCGTGGCCGAGGAGTTTCCACTGGTAGTAGCGGGAGTTGATGGAGAAGTCCCAGCTTTGCGGCATATCCGGAGCCGAGGCAAGGTCGCGCCATTCCCACCAGCGGGATTCTAAGGGCAGGCCGAAACGGCCATGCACCGCCAGCGCAATCATACCCAGCAGCAGGATGGAAACGACGACGCCGCCCTCCAGGCCGAAGGGGCCGCCGGTGAGCAGCGGATGTCCGGCAAGCGCCGTAAGGAATGGCGTGGAAAACGGTATCGCGACGCCGCTGACCGGCACGTGGAAGAACAACAGCGCAAAGTTCCACCCCGCGTGCAAGCCGATAGGCAGCCATAACGAGCCGGAACGCAGATACAGCAGGCCGAAGAGGACGCCGGCGAGGAAGATATTCGTGATGCCGAGGAGAGACGGATTCGGATTGGTGAGATGGGCCAGCGCAAACACCACGGAGGAAATGGCGATTGTCAACAGTGGGCCGATGCCGCGCAGCAGCGTCTGGAATGCATAACCGCGAAACAGCAGCTCCTCGGACTGGCCGATCAGCAGCATATACAACAGCGCCCCACCGAGCAGCAACAGCGCCTCTTTCCCGATTCCCTGCCAGTGAATGGCCGCCATGCCGCCCGCCCACAGTAAGGCGAGAGTGGCGCCGATCAGCAAAAAGCCGGCAAAAATACCAAGCAGAAGATGGCGAAGCCACCGGCCCTCGAAGGAGATGCCCAATGCATTCGCGGGCAGGTGTTCAAACACCCTGAGCGCCCAGATTCCGGCGGCGATTGCCGCCGGAATCGTTGCCAGCATTTCGATCAGTTTGTCGTAGTAAAGGTTCGACGTTTTATCCGGATTAAGATTGGGGGGCAGCACCTCGCTGAACAGGAAGAACAGGAGGGTGAACAGCGCCATCATCATCCCCAGAAAGGCGATGACGCGCCACCCGCCGCGCAAGCGGTTGTTGTTCATATCGTACCAGATGCTTCGCCAGTTCAATGCCGTCTCATCCCCAGTTTGTATGAATGGAAGAGTAGAAAGGTGTCTTATCTCCCATTTCTATTCCGTCGTTGTCAACCTTTTTAACTCGACCTTCCCCTCTTACATTCTACCATTTATTCAGTCTTCCAGCCTTCCGTATCTTATTCGTTCCGCGGCGGCGGTGAGTGATGGCGCAGGCGGGCGACCTGGGCGGTTATCGTTTCGATGGCGCTTTGTATCTCTTCTTCCGTCGTGAAGCGCCCGAGGGTCAGGCGTAGCGCTTCCAGCGCGGTGAATCCGGTGTTGCCCATCGACCGCAGGACGTGCGACGGCTCGACGGCGCCGGCGGCGCAGGCGGAGCCGGTGCTGGCGGCGATGCCAGCCAGGTCCAGCGCAAGCAGCAGCGTCTCGCCGGTGATGCCCGCGAATGCCACATTGACGTTATTCGCCAGCCGCGCATCACGACTGCCGTTCAAGCGGCTGCCGGGAATAGCCAGCAGTCCATCGATGAGCATATCGCGCAATGCACGGAGGCGCTCGGTTTCAGCGGGGTCGCGAGCCAGCTCCAGCGCGACGGATAAGCCCACTATGCCGGCGACGTTCTCGGTGCCCGCGCGCAGGGAGCGCTCCTGCCCTCCCCCATCGACAAGCGCCCGCAGGCGGGCGCCCGCGCGCAGGTAAAGGGCGCCGGCGCCCTTGGGACCGTAGAGTTTGTGCGCGGACAGGGAAAGCAGATCCACCTGCAGCTCGCTCACGTTCAGCGGCAGCTCGCCCGCGGCCTGCACCGCGTCGGTGTGGAAAGGAACACGCAGGGTGCGGCAGATATAGCCGATTTCCGCGATGGGTTGAACCGTGCCCACTTCGTTGTTCGCATACATGACGGAGACTAGAATGGTATCCGAGGTGATGGCCTGCTCGACGTCCGCCGGCGAGATCAGCCCATCGCGGTTCGGTTTGAGATAGGTAACGGTGAAGCCTTCCGTCTCCAGCGCGCGGCAGGGTTCCAGCACGGCATGATGCTCGAAGGCGGTGGTGACGATATGCGCGCCGCGGCTGCGCATGGCGCGGGCGACGCCTTTGACGGCAAGGTTGTCGGATTCGGTGCCGCCGGAGGTGAAGATTATCTCTTCCGAGCTCGCGCCGAGCAGGTCGGCCACGCGGTCGCGCGCGGTATCGATGGCGGCGCGCGCCTTGCGTCCGGCGGCGTGCTGGCTAGACGGATTGCCGAATATTTCACGGCCATATGGCAGCATGGCTTCTTCGACCCGCGAATCGAGCGGCGTGGTCGCGGCATAATCCAGGTAGATGAGAGGATTACGTTTCACGGAAGCATTATACACCGAAAAGATCAAGGGGTGAGGGCGGCAAGCCAGGAGCTCCGTTTTTAATTTCGGCTGTGCCGGATCATTCAGCCATCGCCAGGGGAACGGTGGATTACTTGGGCCAATTGCAGGAACAATGGCACTTGCTGCTGTAGAAATATGGGAGAAA
>Ga0172369_10009034_pt1 | contig 11153 bp, 9 predicted proteins | sample LakKiv25m_FD_114539 | JGI IMG/M metagenome (GOLD analysis project Ga0172369, IMG submission 114539) | Freshwater microbial communities from Kabuno Bay, South-Kivu, Congo - kab_022012_11.25m | ecosystem: Environmental > Aquatic > Freshwater > Lake | place: Democratic Republic of the Congo...
CAAAGCGTCCGGAGTATTCGATAATCTGGACAAGGAAATGGAAAAAAACAGCGATGAGCGGTTTCTGAGACTGGAAAACGACGGTGACCGCAAGCTGGTGTATTTTTCGGGAGAACCGTATGTGCGCTATGTCTTCTGGGACGGGCAGCAATATCAGGAATGGACAGAGAACTGCGGACAGAAGAAGAGCATGCGGGTGGCAATGAATGTCATCGTCTGCGAAGTGGAAGGCAAGCAGTTGGAAATTCAAGGAGTGAAGGTTCTGGAGCAGGGTAAGCGTTTTTTCCAAAATGTCTCCAAGCGGGATAAGAAGTATGGAATACGGGATTGGATCTTCGAGATTGAACGCTCAGGCGACAAGGGCGACACCGACACCAGCTACGACATCGATGCCGAATACGAACTTTCCGATAAGGAGCGCAAACAGCTCGAAGCTGTCGAACTCATCGATTTGGAACAGTTCTATTCGGAATTGGGCAAGGATAGCGGCGACAAGAAAAAGAGCGAAAAGCCTAACCGTGAAAAGCCCGACAAGGAGGACAATACGCTCATCAGCGATGAACAGCGAAAGACGCTGGTGGAAATGTTCAAGACCTTCGATGATCCCGAAACCGAGGGGAAAAAGTTCTGCAAAACCTTCGGGATCACTAAAGTCAAGGAACTGCCGAAATCGAAGTTCAAGAAGGCGGTGGACTATCTTGATGAAAATCTGCCGAGCGGTAGAAAAATGGCCGGCGATGACGATGATACGGTATTTTAAACATCAATAGACATAACGGAACCGGGGCGGCAGATGCTTCCGCCGCCCCAAACATAACAGTTTTAAGATAATGAAAATAACCGACATAGTAATTAAAGACCGAACACGCCAGGAACTGGGTAATATTCAAGCGCTGGCAGATAGCATTAAGGAAATTGGCCTTCTAAATCCCATAACAATCTATTATGATGAGCATATGCATCCGGTGCTATTGGCGGGATACCGACGGCTCAAAGCGTTCGAATTACTGCAAATAGAGGATATTCCGGCAAGACCGATTGATATTAATAATACGGAGCAGAAAAATGTTTAACCGCAGTTTACTGAAAAACCTTCCACTACCCCTCAAAATAGAAATAGAGGAGAATCTTACGCGGAAGGATTATACGCAGTCGGAAATAGCAGAAATTCAGGAGATAATGAGGCAAAGTATTATTAAGATTAATCGTCCCGGAAGACCTGCAAAAGAAGAGGGAGTATGTGAAGATTGTAACGGAAATTTAACCAACCGGTTGGATAATTTCGGCAAGACTGATGACATTATCGGTGAGTTTTTCAATGAAAGCAAGGAGACGGTTCGTCAACGACGCGAGATTGTAACAGCCGCCGAGGCCGAACCGGAAAAACAGGGAGATTTATTAAAGAAAATGGATTTGTGTGACAAGGTTAAACCTGTTTATAAAGAGCTTAAGAAACGCAGAAAGTTGGAAGAAAACCATAAACTGGCGGATAAGTTTGAAACAGAAAACCCAATCAGCAACCGCTGGAAGTTGGTTCATAGTGATTTTCGTGAAGCGCAAATCGAATCCGACAGCATCGATGCTATAATTACCGACCCGCCTTATCCCTTCGAATACCTTCCTCTTTATGAAAATCTTGCCACGCTCAGTCTCCGAGCGCTGAAGCCCGGCGGCTCATTACTGGTCATGGTTGGACAATCATACTTGCCGGAAATCATGCAGAGACTTTCAGCGCATCTTCAATACCATTGGACTCTTGCCTATTTGACTCCCGGCGGTCAAGCTCCGCAGATTTGGCAGCGTAAAGTCAATACCTTTTGGAAACCGGTATTATGGTTTGTTAATGGTGAATTTAAGGGTGATTGGATTGGCGATGTTTGCAAAAGCGCTCCGAATGAAAACGATAAGCGTTTTCACGAATGGGGTCAGTCGGAAAGCGGGATGTCGGATATTATTTCCCGTTTTAGCAAACCTAACGATTTGATATTAGACCCCTTTTGCGGAGGAGGGACAACCGGAGTCGTTTCATTGCGGCTGAAGAGACGATTTATCGGAATTGATATTGATATAGAAGCAATTGAAAACGCGAAAAGCAGAATATTACAGGAGTCAAACTATGCAAGTTAAGCAAGAGCGAACCAGCTGGCGGGAACATAGAATCAGCGTCAGACATCGCGAATGGGGATTCAATTGCCCTGCAGTCGATATGGATTTTCTGGTAGTAGAGTACAATGTCGGCAAACCTACAGCTTTAGTGGAATATAAGCGATTTGGCGCCGCCATCCCAAATCTGAAACATCCAACCTACCGAGCTTTAACAGAATTAGCTGACGGCGTCAATATTCCCTTTATAATTGTCTTTTATTGGCCTAAGACTTGGGCTTTCCAAGCGTATCCGGTCAATCAAAAAGCCAGTGAACATTTCGATTGGGGCGAAGAATTTAGCGAGAAGACTTTTGTCGCCAAACTTTATCGTCTTCGGCAATGCATATTGGAAAAAAGTCTTAAAAAAAGTTTGAATAACGAATATCCTCCGGTCAATAGTGTTGTGGACTGGGTGAATAAAGAAATTCTTTAAAAAATGAAATTTACAGTCGACACACATATTCATATTCCGCGGGCGGAGGTAGACAGGGATATATTACGGCGTTTGAAGCGGGAATTGACCTTCGACAATCCGGAGTATTTGTCCCGGTTGAAATTAGGTAAATCCACCTGGGGAATACCGGATAAAATCGAGGCATTTCGCATTACCGGGGATGAGCTTATTATACCGCGCGGCTGCAATAAGATGGTCAGGGATATTTTCGAGAAAGTCGATTACGATGACCGCCGCACCCTGGGTCTTCCAGTCCCTGTCGTCTGTAAATCCTTGAATACCCTCCGCGATTATCAGACGGAGGCTGTGGAACTGATGCTAAAGCGGGAGCAGGGGGTGATAATAGTCCCCTGCGGCGGCGGGAAGACCGTCATTGCCATTGATGCGCTCCTTCGGACAAAAACAACAACCCTTATAATGGTGCATACGCTGGATCTTTTATCACAGTGGAAAGAAGTTCTGAAGAAATGCGGCGTGGAGGCCGGCGAAATCGGCAATGGCAAATTCGACCTAAAACCTATCACTGTTGCAACTATTCAGACTCTGTCGAAGCTCTTAAATACTCTGAAGAAGGAATGGTTTGAGCAGTGGGGGTGTGTCATTCATGATGAAGTGCACCGCGCCGCCGCCAAGACCTTCTTCCGCGTGGTGAGCCATTTTCCGGCGAAATACCGCTTCGGTCTGACCGCTACCCCGGAAAGGGAAGACGGTTTAACTCCGCTCTTGTATTTCCTCTTTGGGACTGCTATCTACGAAATCGACCGCAATACGCTTCTGAAAAAGGGATTTCTAACCTCTGTCAATGTCCAGCCTGTTTTTACCGGTTTCCGGTACCCCTACTTCAATAAAGCCGACCGAAATGCCATGCTGGACACCTTGGTGAACGATTCAGCGCGTAACCGAAATATTACCGCTGATATCATCTGTGCGGTGGAGGATGGGCACACCTGTCTGGTTTTAACCGGGCGGGTCGACCATGCAGAAATTCTGTGTACTAAACTGAACAGACTGGGCTTTTTCGCAGAGGCGTTATTGGGAAAAGTTAAAAAACAGGATCGCGATACGATTCGCAAGAATACACTCAAGGGCGAACTTAAGATAATTGTCGCTACTTCGGTGGCAGATGAGGGATTGGACATTCCCAATCTGTCGGCGGTGTTTTTTACCTTCCCATCAAGAGCGCTGGCGCGGATACTTCAGCGCGCTGGAAGAGTTATGCGGCCTTCGCCGGGCAAGCCCGACCCCGTAATCTTCGACTATATCGATCACAATATTCACACCTTGAAACAGCAATATTTTCAGCGCCGTCAGGCCTATCATCAATTAAGAGCTACTATTCTAACATCAATCCTTCAGGAGTGACGGCTTTTATCGCAATTAAGTTCACACTAAAATCAATAATTTCGCTCGCGGAAAACAATCTTCTTGAATATAACGATAATGGAGAAAAAATGAATCAGAATCAATTCACCGTCGGCGTCGATGTGGACGGTATTTTACGCAACTGGCTGCAGACTATTCTGCAGCAGGTTAATATTATGTATGAAACCAAGATTTTCAACAAGGACATCACCAGCTATGACATGGTGGGAATTATCAAGGGACGAATTCCCGGCTTCGACCGGAAAGTCCTGGAAGGCATCCATAAGCGTTGTGTGGAGTCCGGCAAGATGAACGACGCATCCTGCTATAAGGATGGCTTCTTAATGTTCAAGGCTATCTATGACGCCGGTTTTTCCATCAGATTTTTGACCTGCCAGCCGCTATGGGCGCGAAAATCCTTCCAGCAATGGGTGCAGGAAAACTATTTAGCGGATAAGATCGCTGGCATCGACTTTCTGGACCCATTGTCCAAAGCCGAAGCTAAAGTCAGCATCATAATTGATGACAACCCGCATATCGTCGCCACAGCCGCAAAACTGGGTAAACCCTCGATATTGTGGCAGCGGATGTGGAATAAAACCTGGCAATATCCTGACAAGGACATTTCCGAAGATATGATTTGCTATACAGTGCTGCCGAAAAAGGCGCTGCAGTTCGTGGAACATTGGTATGAAAAGACGGAAGATGAATAGAACCGATCGATGCATTACCGAAATAAAATATTCTGCGGAAATAACCTGGATGTTTTAAAGACACTGCCCGAAAGATGTGCCCATATGTCGGTGACCAGTCCGCCCTATTTCAACACCCGCGTCTATGACGCGCCGCCGGTCGATTGGGACGGCTGGTGCGGAACTCTGGGCAATGAACCTTCGCTGGAGTTCTATATTCAGCATCTGTCGCTGATATTTTCCGAACTTAAGCGGGTTCTGCGCGATGACGGTACCTTATGGCTGAATCTGGACGATGGTTATGCCGGGAGTGGAATCCGCAATTATCCCTACAAGCGAAAAGGCGCCGGGCTCAAGGATAAAGACCAATGTCTGGTACCGCATCGAATGGCCTTGTCCCTGCAGGGCTATGCGGTAATCTATGCGGACGAGATTTGGAAGCTGGCGGAAACATTATAGTGTGCGCGGGAAGTCGGCGATTGGGAGGCGGTGGAATCAGTTAAGGAGGTCCTGCGTAAATGGGCGCTGGCGGTCAAACTTGCCAATGTTACCGGCTGGTGGCTGCGTTCGACAATCATTTGGCAGAAATCCAATGGAGTCCCCTCGGGCGCGTCCGACCGCCCTTCCACCGATTTCGAATATGTCTTCCTTCTTTCGAAAGCGAAGAGCTATTACTATGATGTAGAGGCTATTAAGGAGCCGCAGAAACCGGATTCCATAAGACGGGCTTTCGCCAACAATCACCTCGACAAGCGGAAGGATAATGGCAAAGATATTTATGCCCTGTCCTCCGCTGCTCAGAGCCAGATGCATGAAAGATTAATGGAATCCATCAATCAGGGTGAAAAGCCGCTGCGGAATAAACGTTGTGTCTTGAATATCGCAACGCAGGGATTGCGGGATGAACATTACGCAGTTTTTCCCGAGCGATTGATTGAACCGATGATTTTGGCGGGTTCCAGTCCGATGGTCTGCGCCGAATGCAGCGCACCTTATTTCCGTATCAGAAAAACTTCGGAATTCGAACCCTCATGCAGTTGTTGCGCGGAATCCGCCAAATCCATAATCCTCGACCCGTTCATGGGCGCCGGGACGACGGCGGTGGTTTCCGCAAAGCTGGGCCGGGATTTTATCGGCATTGAAACCGGCGAAAAATATGTCGCTTTAGCGAAGCGGCGGCTGCAGAAAATCGGCTTAAAACTCTCTATTTAAAGGATAAAACCATGAATGCTTTGGAAAAGCAGCCCTCCGGCAAAGTCTCCGAATTCTTCTCCTATGAAGAATTTACCCAATCCAATTACGGGAAACCCGTTTTCAACAAAATCAGCAAATATTTATTGGAAAACCTCTGCCGGAATATCCTTGACCCGGTTCGCAGGGAACTGGGCGGCCCCATCGTTATAACCTCCGGGATACGGGATGTCATTATTATGAACGGACTAAAAAAAGCGGGCTACTACCCATCATCTACAACCGACCACAGCTTCGGTGATCCGACTGTGAACGCCTACGGCGTCGGTGCCGCGGATATTATCCCGCAAGGCACCTGCTGTGAGGCGCTATTCAATACCACCTGCGAACTGTTCCGCAGGAACAGAATCCGCATCGGTCAATGCCTGTGGGAAAGACAGGGTGGCAAAGAATGGGTGCATATCGCCAATCCCAAATCCGTTCTTTTTTCCCCGGAAGTATCCGTCTTAATCGCCCCGGCTATGATAATCGGATACGGTTTGAACGGGAAATATGGCAAGGACAGGCTATGGAAATAATACAGGGGACGCTCGCTAAAATCTACAAGCAGTTTACCAGCGGATATTTGATTGCGATTATCGAGCCGGGCGGGGAGAAAGTGGTGGGAACGCTTTCAGAACCTGTCCTCGGCGATAAGATGGAATTTTACGGTGAATGGGTGGATCATTCCAAATACGGGCTGCAATTCAGGTTCGACAGCGCCGTGAAGTATATTCCCAAGGATAAACAGGAAATGCTGGAGTTCTTGAGTATGCTGAAAAACATCGGCCCGGTGCGGACGCAGGAAATAATTAAAACCTTTGGTGATTCCATCTTCACGATTTTGGACGCAGAACCGCAAAGACTAACCGCTATTTCCGGGATTTCAACGGCGCGGGCGCAGGAAATTGCTAACAGTTGGAATCGCCTCAAGGCGGATAAAGATAACATCTTTTTTCTGAACGATTTGGGATGCACGCCCAGCCAGCGGCAGGCTATACTAAATCATTACAAAGAAAAAACTATCGAATTAATGCAGGAAAATCCCTATCGTTTGATTAAAGATATAGCCGGATTCGGCTTTAAAACCGTGGACGAACTGGCTAAAAAATTGGGATTTGGGAACGATTCGATAGTGCGGGCGGAGGCGGCGGTAGAACATATCTTTCAGGAAGCGGCTGCAACCGGTCAGCATACTTATTTGCCGGGTAAGGACATTCTGAAAGCAGGTCAGGAACTGCAGATACCTAAAAATGTCCTGAAGACTGCTATAAATAATCTGACGGAAAATAAAACCGTCGTGCCCAATACCAGGGAAAAATGGTGCGCGCTGAGAAGTTTTTATGAAAAAGAAAAATACATTGCGGAAAAAATACGCACTCTTTTAAGCCATGAAAACAAAAATAATGTTTCCGATGATGTTATCGATAAAGAAATCGAAAACAATGTTTTCTTGAATGATAAACAGCTGGAGGCGGTTGAAATTGCCTGCCATAACAATGTCGCTATTATTACCGGGTTACCCGGGACCGGAAAAACCACTCTTCTGAAAACCCTTCTTTCTATCTATAAAGGGAAACGGATAGCGCTGGCTTCGCCGACAGGCAAAGCCGCCAAGCGCATGTCGGAAGCCACGGGACTGCCCGCCGGCACCGTTCACCGGCTGCTGGAATATAATCCCGAAAGGGACGAATTCGAACGCGGCGAAGGGTATCCCCTGGATGCGGACTTGGTGGTCATCGACGAATCTTCTATGCTGGATACCTGGTTGACTTTTCATCTTCTGAAAGCTATCGCCCCCGGTACCAAACTGCTATTAGTGGGCGACGCCGACCAACTTCCTTCCGTGGGCCCCGGCAATGTACTGGCGGACCTTCTTTCTACAAAAAATATCCCCTCGATAAAACTTACCCAGATTATGCGGCAGTCGGAAGCCAGCGTCATCATTAAAAATGCGCACCGTATCAATAAAGGATTACCGCTGGAATTGGATTCGGAGAAGGATTTCTTCTTTATAGAAGAAGACGAACCTGACTTTATCATTACCACCATTAAAAAATTGGTTTCAAGAGTAATCCCGGAAAGATTCCGTCTTGACCCCATAAAGGACATTCAGGTTCTGTGTCCGCAAAATGTCGGAGCAATCGGTTCTATCATCTTCAATAAGAAATTACAGAGCGCCTTAAATCCCGCCAGTGATGGTAAGGCGGCGATAAAAATTGGGACGGAGGAGTCATTCTATTATCTAAGAACCGGCGACCGGGTCATCCAGACTGTCAACAATTACGAATTGGGCGTATTCAACGGCACCTGTGGGATTATAAAAGATGTCGATTCGTATGATAAAACTGTCTGGGTCGACTTCGGCGGCGAAAGCGACAACGTCGAGTACAAAGCAGAGGATCTTATTCAGTTAAAGCTATCCTATGCTATTTCGGTGCATAAATCCCAGGGCAGCGAATTCCCCTGCGTAGTCATTCCCATACATATCTGTAATAAATATATGTTGATGCGGAATTTGTTGTATACCGCAGTCACCCGCGGAAAACAATATGTATATATAGTCGGAACCGAATCCGCCATCAATTACGCTATCAAGAACGACAAGCCTACGCAGAGATATACGCTGCTGCGGCGATTCATGGCTGAAGGAGAATAATGCGGCTGGATTTCCAACGCGACGCTGAGACCGGCATCGATTTACCGCTGGCGCTATACTACTCCCGGCTATTTGTGAACAAATACGGCGTGCATGGCGAACAGTTTCTGCTGAAGAATGGTTTAGCCCGCTATCGCAATAATATTCCGGGCGATATCGACATTCTGATGGTGCGAAATGCCTTATACGGCACCCGTACCTTTGCCGCCTACGGCTGCGATTGTGAAGGCCATTCCAAGTGGACGATGTTCGACCTCGACATTCCCAAAGAAATTAGAACAGAAATTGAACAAGCCTTTGACCCGGAGCTTCGCTCCAAGCTGGAGGAATACGCCTGGCGCACCATCTACCTTATTCGCGACAGTCTGCTGACTGAAATTAAACGACTGGGCTTTCACCCGCTGGTGTTCTTCAGCGGTTCCAAGGGACTGCATATTTATGTGCTTTTCGCCGAACCCATTCCTACTGAAAAGGCGGTCAGGTTGGGTCTTTTGATAAAGCATCTGACACAGCAGTCGCAACAATCCGGGCCCTTGAATGACATAGTCGATTATCTTTCGATTGAAAGCTATCCTTGTCCGGCGGATTTGAAGACAGTCGAAGGGCTTCCGCATTTGGTCAAGCTTCCTATGGTAAAACATAAGGGCAGTGGGAAATTTTCCGTCCTGCTTGACCCGGCGGACCCACGGATTGAAAATCAGCTTCATCCCCGAAAATTAAGGGAATACAGACCCGACTCGGCCGCTCTGGTCGATGATGTCTTATCCTCCTATGAGGATGAATTAAAGGTTGTAAAAAAACGGGTTAAACCCATCACTGTTTTCACAGAACCGTCAACGCCCTATATAATCCATACGACGGAAGGTCCTACTAAGCTAATAGCCCGCTGCGCCGCCCTGCGTTCACTGATGAATAAATTAGTCCAAAAGCGGCATCTTGAACATGCCGAAAGGCTATTCATCCTTTGTACCATGAAATCCTTCGGGGCCGAAGGCACCGCCGCTATTCATGACATTATGAAGGGCGCCTCAGATTACAGTTTTGACAAAACCCAGTATTATATCGACCATGCTATTAAACATGGTTACAAACCATACACTTGCGAAAAGGCGCAGACGCTGCGTATCTGCCCGCTTAATGAACCCTGCCCTGCGGTAGGACATTATCGTATTCCGCTGGGTGTGGTGTTAGGTAAGCGGGCTGAAGACCGCGCTAAAATCCAGCCTGTCCTGGGCGGCCTGAAAACGCCCTATGACGCCGGTTCGGTCAAAGAAATCCGCAATGATATTGAAAAGCAGATTTTAACTTATTTAAGAGAAACCCCTGAAAAGGCGCTGCTCATCGAATCCGATCCCGGTTCCGGTAAAACCATCACCGTTGCCAAGACTTTAGTCAATCTGCCGTCCGATTTGAAGAAATACAAACGCATAGTCTGGGCGGCGCAGCGGCATGATATGTTTGAAGAAATGGTTCAACACATCCCCAATCTGAAACACATCCGTCCGAAGGTCTCGGATGAGGAGAGTTTCCCCCTCAATTACGATGATAAAATCGGCTTGTGCTGTATCGAAAAGAATGAACAAAAAATCAGAATTTTACGCGATAAGGGCTGGGCGGAATTAGAAACAAAGAAAGTCTGTCTGTTCTGCGATTTAGGGATTAAAAACTGTGAGTATTTTCAGCAATGGAATCACAGCGGTTCCTACTACATCCCCCAGCAGCATTTAGTCACGAACCGAATCCAGGAAAACAAAATCAAGTTCGACATACTGGTAGTGGACGAAAATCCTTCCTCCATCTTTGAAAAAGAAACCATCATCACCTGCGCTGATATCCAGGCGATGGTTACCTTCATCCGGGAGGGAAAATATCCCAAAAGCGATTTAATGATAACGCTTTTAGAAAACTTAGCACACACTATAAATGCGCATAAAACAATAATCGAAGGCCATACCGTCATCCGGGAATGGGACAGCGCCATCCGTTTGCTAAGTGGCGAAAACACTCAGCAGGGCAGTCTTCTAACCCCGGTTGAACGAACCGATGCCGGCCTTTTCAATCTGGTCAACGCCATCGACCAATCCAGCTTTTGGCTTAAATGGTCGGATTTTATCGACCGGGCCGAACCTGAAGATATGCCCAAAAACTGGTTAGAGCCCCTTTTTACCGCCGTCAAAGAACAAAAGTTTGTCGCCGGGGTCGAACATAATTCCAGAATATGTATTAAGAAACACAACCAGCATATGGCGCTGGCAATTCTGGACTTCGACAAAATACAGAATGAAGAAACACCCATTCTTTTCCTGGACGCTACGGCGGATGCGGATGATTACAGAAGAATCATCGACCGCGATATCATCAGCTTTCGCAGGAAGATTAAGCTGCAAAACCCGGTGTATCACCTTACCGACGGTGAGTATCCCCTGGAATCGATCATGCCCGAAAGCAGCAGAAGCACCAGACTTCGTCTTTTGCGACTTACCAAAGCCATCATCGAAAGCGGCAATTATACCCTGGTGGTATCTGTCATGCCCTTTCACAATAAATATCTGGTCGATTATCTGAAGAATGCGCGCCCTTCCAAAGAATACTGCACCGCCTATTACCGCAA
>Ga0172369_10009035_pt1 | contig 11150 bp, 16 predicted proteins | sample LakKiv25m_FD_114539 | JGI IMG/M metagenome (GOLD analysis project Ga0172369, IMG submission 114539) | Freshwater microbial communities from Kabuno Bay, South-Kivu, Congo - kab_022012_11.25m | ecosystem: Environmental > Aquatic > Freshwater > Lake | place: Democratic Republic of the Congo...
GGGCGGGCGACGAGTACCCGGAGTGGAGCAACGAGCTCAACTGGGTCGGAGACACGGTGCCGGGCAATGGGGACTCGCTCGTGTTCCCGGCCGGGTCCGGCTGCAACGCGAACAACAACGATTGCCTCGACGATGTCGGCGCGATCTCTGTGGGGGACGAGATGTTCGTCGACGGCAGCGCGCTCGGCCTCGGCGACGACCTGACGCTCGGTCGCGACTCGGTCTGGGCCGTCGCGAAGACCACGCTCGAGGACGACGTGAGTGTCGTCTCGACGGTCACGCCGGAGCCGACACCAGAGTCCACGCCGTACGCACACCTCGGCCAGGACATCGAGATGGTGTCGCCGACCACCGGCGCGCATGCGCTGACGGTGGAGAACCTGAGCGGCTTCATCGTCCACCACGGCAGCCTCACCGGCGCCGACGCCGCGTGCGGCCTGACCAAGAAGGGCCCGGGCACGTTCGTGGTCGGCGGCCCGGGCGGCAAGGGCCACCCCTGGGGCGGGGTCAACACCTGGGCCGGCCCGACGGACGTTCAGGCCGGCACGCTCGGCATCGACGCGCCCGGCGCGCTCTCGTCGCACACCGGCGTGCACATCGAGGGCGGCGCACACGTGGCCGCCTCCTTCCCGGAGCCTGCGGCCACCGACGTGTGGTCCAACGAGTTCACGGGGTCGGGACGCATCGACGTCGAGTCCGCCGCTCTGACCATGACGGCGGCGTCCGGCTCCTTCGTCGGCACCGTCGGGATCGACGCGGGCTCGACGCTCACCACGACCGGCTCCTGGCCCGCCGACACGGTCGTCGGCGGCCTGCTGCGCGGCAGCGGGACGGTCGGCCTGCTCACGCTCGAGAGCGGGAGCGCGGTCAGTCCTGCCGTGGATGACTACGAATCCAACACGCTCGACGGTGGCGGGATGGCCCTGTTGAAGGGCGGCTCGTCCTACGTGTGCGACGTCACCGACGTCGACGAGGCCGCCGGTCTGGGCCACGACCTGCTGGCTCTCCAGGGCGACGCGACCTTCTCCGACACCAGCACGGACGCGGCGAACGTGGTGCTGCGCTCCGGCGCGGGCGGCGTGGAGGGCCCCGCGCCGGGCTTCGACAAGATGAAGCCGTATGCGTGGACCATCCTGACCACGCCGGCGCAGATCAACGGGTTCGACGCCGACGCGGTCAAGCTCGACACCACGGCCTTCGAGGCCCAGAACCCGGTCGGCGAGGGCACGTTCGCACTCGAGGTCGTCGACCACACCACGTCGCAGTCTCTCGACGTCGTCTTCACCCCGCTCGCAGACTTCGAGACAGGGCCGGCCGTGGGTGACGGCGGCGACAGCTTCGCCAAGGGCTCCACGCAGACGGTGGCGTGGGAGATGGACGCCACGCCGCCGGCCGGCTCGGTCTTCAGGGTCGTCGCCGACGACCCCGGCTCGGAGATCAACGTCCTCCTGGCCACCGTACCGGCCACGAGCGTGACCGAGTACAGCTACCACTGGACCATCGATCGGGGCCCGTCGGAGGGTTGGCACGTCACCGTTGAGCTCTGGTCCGCGAGCGACAACGCCGCAGTCCAATACCGCGCCAAGGACAGCCAGACCTTCGACATCAAGGCGACCGGCAGGCCGACGACCACGGTGCGTGGCGTCACGTCGAGATGGGTCAATCACCCGGTGACGATGACCTTCACCGGCCACCCGGGCGGGAGCGGCTCGCCGATCGCCTTCACCGAGTACGCGATCGGCGACGCCTCGTGGGTGCAGGGGGCGACGTGCACCGTCGGCGTCGAGGGCGTGACGACGGTGCAGTACCGCTCGCAGGACCAGGACGGCGTGCTCGAGGACCCCGCCAAGCGGGCCACGGTGCGCATCGACACGCGGAGGCCGAAGGTGAAAGCCAAGGCGCTCACCGCGGGCGGCGCCCGCATCGTCCGCCTGCGTTACCGGGTCGGCGACCCGCTGCCGAGCAGCGGTACCGCGCTGGTGCGTCTCGTCGTGCGCGACCGGTCCGGCAAGGTCATGACCCGGTCCAGCTCAGTGCCGGCCCCCGTCAACAAGTGGCTCAGGATCAGAGTCAGCACCTGCGCGATCCACGTCCCGGGCGTGTACACGGTCTGCCTGCGCGCCAGGGACCTCGCCGGGAACCTGCAGAATGGCTGGACCAAGGTGCGGATGACGGTGCGCTGACCCGCCGCCTACGACTCCGTCGTGTACGCGCGCGCCTGCACTTCGTACATGCGCGCGTACCTGCCGCCGAGGGCCATGAGCTCCTCGTGGCTGCCGCTCTCGACGATGCGGCCCTGGTCGAGGATGTGGATGCGGTCCGCCGTGCGCACGGTGCTGAAGCGGTGGCTGATCAGCACCACGGCGCGGCCGCGGGCCAGCTCGCGGATGTGCTGGAAGACGTTCCACTCGGCCACGGGGTCGAGCGCGCTGGTCGGCTCGTCGAAGACGAGGATCTGCGCGTCGCGGACGAAGGCGCGGGCGAGCGCCACCTTCTGCCACTCGCCCACACTCAGCTCCTCGCCGTCCTCGAACCACTTGCCGAGCATGGTGTCGTAGCCGTTGCGCAGGCCGCGGATGACCCCGTCGGCGCCGGCGTCGCGGGCGGCGGCCTCGACGGCGGCGTCCGCCGCCGGGTCACCGGACTCGAGCTCCACGTTGCCGACGCGGATGTTCTCGCGGGCCGTGAACTGGTACTGCGCGAAGTCCTGGAAGATGACGCTCATCTGGCGGCGCAGCTCGGTGACGTCGAAGGCGCGCAGGTCGGCGCCGTCGAGGGTGATGCTGCCGGCCGTGGGGTCGTAGAGGCGGCAGAGTAGCTTGACGAGCGTGGTCTTGCCGGAGCCGTTGGGACCGACCAGGGCGGCGACCTCGCCGGGGCGGACGGTGAGGTCGATGCCCTCCAGCGCTGTGCGCTCAGTGTCCGGGTAGCTGAAGTCGACGCTTTCGAAGCGCACGCCTTCGGTGAGGGGCCGCGGGACGGGCGCCGGCTGCGCCGGCGGCAGCACCCGCGGCTCCAGCCCCATGAACTCGTGGTAGTAGGTGAGGAAGAGGTTGTCCTCGTAGAGCCCGGCGAGGCCGCCGAGGACGCTCTGCAGCGAGCTCAGCCCGGTCTGGAAGGCCTGGTAGTACATGACCATCGAGCCGAGGCTGATGGCGCCGACGATCGTCTGCCGGGCGATGTACGCGAAGGTGCCGAAGATCGCGATTACGGCGACCGCGCCGCCGGCGAAGTCGGCTGCGGCGCGGCGTTTCGCGATCCCGATGCGCTCCCTGCGGAGGATCGTGCGCAGGTCGCGGAAGAGGGCGCGGAAGAGGTCGCCGAGACCGAAGAGCCGGACTTCTTTGGCGCGCGCGCCGTCGATGAGCAGCCAGTGCAGGTACCAGGCCTGGCGCTCCGTCGAGGTCCGCTCGCGCTGCCAGCGGTACATCTTGCCCGAGTAGCGGACCCGCACCCAGGCGCCGGGGATCGCGGCGAGGACGACGATGAGGCCGACGCTCCAGTGCAGCGTGAAGAGGAGGCCGGCCATGGCGATCATCGAGATCGTGCTCTGGCCCGTCGTCAGCAGATCGTTCACGATCCGCGTCGGCCGCGACGGAGCCTCCTGCTGGGCGCGGTGGAGGGCGTCGTAGTAGCGCGCGTTCTCGTAGTACTCGAGGTCCACCTCGATCGATTTGGCGTGGATGATGTCGCTCACATGGTCGGTGACGACCTGCCCGAGGGCCTCCGATGTGAGGGTGGCGAGCGAGCGCAGGAGCACCGCCGCGAGGCCCACGGCCGCCGCCAGGACGATGTAGAAGGCGGCCGTGCGGAAGGCGGCGGCGTGATCCGCCTGTGTCACACCCTCGGTGACGGCGTCGACGATGAGCTTCATCAGGTAGACGGTGAGGAGTGGGAGGATGCCCTGGAGGACGGCGAGCGCGACGTTCAGCGCCGTCCAGCCCGGGGCAGCGCGCCAGACGAGCTTGACGGCGCCCGCCAGATGCAGGGCGTCGCGGATCTGTGGTCTGCGTAGCGCGTCGGTCACGGGCGGCCGGCTCAGGCGGTCGCCGGCATGACCCAGACGACCTCGGCGGAGAGGCGGAGGGCGAAGGGATCGCGACCGGCCGTCAGGCGCCGCCATTCCTCGTCGGTGTAGACGAGGAGGTCGACCGGCACGGGGAAGCCGCTCACCGTGTCGAAGGCGAGCGGCCGGCGTATCGGCGGCTCGTCGGACCGGCCGACGACGACGACGACGTCGAGGTCGCTGCCCACTCCGGCGTCGCCCCTTGCGTACGAGCCGAAGTAGCCGACGCGGAGCACGTCCCGATGGGCACGGGCGAGGCCGCCGGCCCAGGCGCGGAGCGCCTCTTCGGCGGCGTCACGACCCGGCCAGGTGAGTACCGGCGAATCCCAGGATCTCACCGGCATAGCGGAGCGCCTCATCGCTCTGGAGGGGGCCGTAGTGCTCGAAGGGTGGTCCCTCTGCATGGCTGTTCGCGTATCGGGTGGGGATGTAGAAGGCGTCCTGAGAGTGCGCGAGGTGCACGGCCTTGACCGCCTTCTCCGCTGCCTGCTGGGCGGCGAAGCAGGCCCACTCGTGGCGGCCTTCCCGCTGTGACGAAGCCGCCTGCTCGAGGTCCCGCTGCGCCTGCTGGTACCAATCGGCCGCTCGTGACGGCATGCGCCCCTCCCGGTAGCGGATGCGCGGAGTCTACCACGGGGCCTGCAGAGAAGCCGTGAGGGGTGCCTTCCTGCGACGCCGATCGCGGACCGCAGAGACGATGTGCGCCGGGGGTGGGGGGCGGGGGTAGGATGGCGAACGAACGGCAGGAGGTGCGCATGAACGATGTCGAAGACGAGCTCGTCAAGCTGAGGCTGCGGGTGGAGCGCCTCGAGGCGCAGCTGGCGCTGCTGCTGCGCCAGCTGGGCATGAGCGAGGCGCCGGCGCCGGAGTGGGAGGTCTCGCCTGAGGTCGCGGACCTGATCGCCAGGGGCGAGAAGAAGGAGGCGATCCGCCTGGTGCGCGAGCAGTCCGGCGCGAGCCTCAAGGACGCGCTGCACATCGTCGAGTCGCTCCACGGTCCCGCCGGCTGATCTGCGCTCAGGGTGTGGGGGGGAGGCCGATCCCTCGCACGATCCGGCGCCCCCCGCGAGATCGGCGCGGAACGATACGGCGTCGGCTGGCCATCGGCGGGTACAACCAAGAGATGGGTCACGACCGAGGGTGGCATCGGGGAACGACGCGCCTTGCCTGCGCGCGGGCGCGGGAACGGAGGACAGCATGAACGCTCGTACTCTCCAACACTCGCGACTTGGGCTCGCGCGCGGGCCAGCGGCGGCGCCGCGCGTGCCGGCGCTCGCCGCCGCCCTGCTCCTGCTGTCGCTCGCCGCGGTCCTGCTCGTCTTCGCGGCGCCGGCCGAGGCCGCCTACACGTACTCCTTCAAGTTCGGCGCCCCGGGCGTCGGCGACGGCCAGTTCACCAACCCGAACGGCCTGGCGGTCGGCCAGGACGGGCGGGTCTACGTCAGCGACACCGCCATCAACCCGCGCGTGCAGGCCTTCGGTGCGGACGGGGTCTACCAGTCGCAGTGGGGCTCGGCCGGAGCGGGGCCCTCGCTGTTCAGCGTGCCTTGGGCCGTTGCGACCGCGCCCGACGGCTCCGTCTACGTGACCGATGTGGGCAACGACTACGTGCAGCAGTTCGACGCCTCCGGCGCGTACCTGAGGACGTGGGGCAGCAACGGCGCCGCCGCCGGGCAGCTCGCCGGCCCCTTCGGCATCTCCGTGGACGGCGCCGGCAGCGTGTACGTGGCCGACACCGGCAACGACCGCGTGCAGAAGTTCTCCTCGACGGGGACGTTCCTCTCCTTCTGGGGTGCGCCGGGCTTCGAGAACGGGCAGTTCAACGCGCCGTGGGACTGCGCCGCCGATGCGCTCGGCAACGTGTACGTCCTCGACATCGCGCTGAACCGGGTACAGAAGTTCTCGAGCTCGGGGGCCTTCATCACCGGCTGGAGCGGCGGCGGTCAGTCTCCGGCGCAGTTGAGTTCCCCGAGGGGCATCGCCGTCGACCCCGATGGCAACGTCTACGTCGCGGACACCGTCAACAACCGCGTGCAGAAGTTCACCAGCAAGGGCTACTGGGTCACCAGCTTCGGCAGCGCCGGCGCCGGCGACGGCCAGTTCCAGGCCCCGGCGGCGATCGCGGTGGCGCCGGACTACCGCGTCTACGTGACCGACCTGGCCAAGAACAACATCCAGGTCTTCAGCGACGCGACCGCGGGCCTGCCGGTGATCTCGAGCCTCAAGCCGGCGTCGGGCAAGCGCAAGGCGAGGGTGACGATCCGAGGCTCGGTGTTCGGGCAGGTGCGAGGCGCAGGGTACGTCAAGTTCGGCAACAAGAAGGTGACGAGCTACACCTCGTGGGGCTCGACCAGGATCGTCTGCAAGGTGCCGAAGGGCGCCAAGTACGGCAAGGTGAGCGTCAGGGTCGTGACGCCGGGCGGCACCAGCGCCGGCAAGACGTTCAAGGTGAAGAGGTAGGGGAGCGGCCGGCGGGGGCGGGTGACGCTGCGGGGACGTCACCCAGGCGACTCGAGCCCCAGGGCGCGGGCGAGCGCGGCGCGGACGCGCCGCGCGTCCTTCCGCGCCAGTGCACCTACGCGCCGCTCGACGAGCCGGTGGTCCAGCGTGAAGAGCTTCATGCGCACCAGTGACGGGGCGGGCAGGCCGGCGGCGCCCAGGTCGGCGATCGGCACGTCCAGGGGCCACCGGCGGTGCGCGGCGCTCGTGATCATCGCGAGCACGTGATGCCCGACGACGGCGCCCAGTGGATCGTGACGCGAGACGACCAGCGCCGGCCGCCGTCTGCTCGCGGCGCGATCGGCGAAGGGGAAAGGCACGACGACCACATCCCACTGCTCACAGGTCACGATACGCCTCGTCGTCCGCGCCGGACTCCCACTCGCTGAGCGTGGCGCCGAGCGCGCGCTCGAACGGCACGTCGAGCGGCACCGCCTTGCGGACCGTCACGGCGCCGTCGTCGCCGATCTCGAAGACGAGTGAGTCGCCCTTCTTGAGGAGAAGGGCCTCGCGCACGGGCGCCGGGACAGTCGTCTGGTACCTGCTCGTCAACTTGCTCACCGCTCGATCGCGCATTGGGGCTCCCTCAGGGTAAGGAACGCATTACCACCTTACCACCGCAGGGACTTTCTGGACCGTAGCCGTCACGCACCCAGGAAGCGAGAGGGCGGAGCGGGGGAGAGGATGACGTTGCGGGGATGTCACCCTTGGGGCCGCACGGCGGCGGCGTCTACGCGCCGTGTCCCGCGCCGAAGAGCATCCTGCGCAGATCGACGGTGACGAAGGTCACGCCGTGGTTCAGTAGTGATACCGCAGCTGCGCGATCAGCAGCGCGCCCTCCCGGACCTTGTACACGATGCGGTGCTCGTCGGTGACGCGCCTGGACCAGTAGCCGGAGAGGGCGTGCCGCAGCGGCTCCGGCTTGCCGATGCCCTCGAACGGCGTGCGCTGGATCTCCCGGATGAGCGCGTTGACGCGCTTCACGAGCTTGGGCTGGGCCTGCTGCCAGGCGACGTACTCCTCCCAGGCGTGCTCCGAGAACACCACCTTCATCCCGCGAGGGCCTCATCCTCGTCGGCGAGCTCATGGGCTGTGCCGCCACCGGCCTCGAGCTCCGCAATCGACTCGAGCAGGCGGCGTGCGTTCCTGGGGCTGCGCAGGAGATAGGCGGTCTCCTCCAGCGCCTCGTAGTCCTCCAGTGAGATCATGACCACCGAGGCGCTCGCCTTGCGCGTCACGATGATGGGCGCGTGGTCCGAGCACACGCGGTCCATCTCGCTGGCGAGGTTGCTGCGCAGTCGGCTGTACGGGATGGCATCCATCGCTGACCTCCAGAGACGACCTGTACAGCGAATGGTACAACTCGCGGCTCTGTGCAGCAAGGCCGGCGGGCCGGTTCGTGGCGTGGTGGAACTCATGTGCCGACGGTACGTCCTCAGCATGGCGGGGTCACGGGTGACGCGAGGTGGGAGCGGGTGACGTTGCGGGGATGTCACTCTCGGCGCAGGTCGAGGGTGCCGAGGTCGAGAAGCCGCGACGCGTGATCGATGTCGATGCCCACTGGGGGCCCGTCAGCGTCCAGGTCGATGACGATGCCGTCGTCGATCTCCCGCGTGTCGGCGCCGGGACGCTCCGCGAGCTCGATGTAGAGGCTGTCGGTCTCGGGGAAGTACTCGATCCTCATGGTCCGCGTCAGACAGCGCCCGGCCCGCGTTTGAAGACACCGAAACCGCGCTTCTGCGTGCCGTCGAGGTCCGGGTCCGGCGGCGGGAGTATCGACTTGGGATGGCCCTCCGCGTCGCCTTGGGGCTGGGCTGTCGCCGTTGCATCGCCGGGGGGCGCGTCCTGGGATTCCTTCCTGGCATTCTTGCGCATGACCTCTCCTAAAGTAATAGCAGCGCGACTCGTGCTCCGACAAGGAGTGTACCCAGGAACAAGAGTAGCACCGCGAAGCCGAACAGCGAGTCGGCGCGCTGCAGAGTCCGCTCGTTGCGACGGATCACGCTGACCGTGTTCCCGAGGATCTGCAGCTCGGCATCGCGCCGGCTTGAGACGATGTACACGTCCGTGAGCTTGCGGAAGCGCGGCGTGGTATCCAGGTTGAACCAGACGATGCCGGCGAAGAAGAGCCCAGCGGCCGCGATGAGAGCGATGATGCCGACGAAGATGAGAAGGCTCCCGTGGGCGTCGCGTGCCGCCGTGGTGGAGAGCGTCGCCAGGATGCCGGCGAAGGCCAGCAGCGTCCCGCAACGGGTGCGCTGCTGGTCACGCTGCGCGAACTGGTCACGGTAGGCCATTCGTGCAAGGCCGTAGACGAGCTCGACGCTGTCGTGCGATCCTCGGCGCTCCTCGGCCATACCCGTACCCCCTTGACACTCCCGTGCGGTGGGGATGATCTTGACCCAGGCCAAGGGTCTGCGTCAGGTGGACGAACGGGTCTCTTGGGAGACGATGCATCGGGGCGCCGGTGGACATAGCGCGCCGCCGATCGCCGGTCTACGCCGTCTTCCTTCGGGGTGCGGGCTTGGGTGGAAAGGTGACGAGACGCTCGGGGTGCTGCTGCTCCAGTCTACGGAGGTCGGCAGCTACGGCGCGCAGGTCGTTGCCGAAGCGTGCGACGTAGTCTTGCCGGGCGCGCCGGACCTCTTCGACGATCGGATCGGCCTGCATGGCTAGCCCTCCATCAATTCTTCGGGGGTACAGATAACCGGGCACGCATAGCCTGCATCCTCCAGCAAGGCAGCGATCTTGACGCGGAGCGATGCGTTCGCGAGGTGCTTGCAGTTCCACGTAAGAAGATAGTCGATACCGTTCACCGCAGCGATGGCGATGTGAAGCGCATCCGCTGCGGACTCTGGGGGAATCGATCCGCCGGCGATCAGGCGTTCGGCGACGGAGACGGCTTCGTCGCTCAACGCCAGGATAGCGATGTCTTGGATCGCCGCCAGGCGGACCCGGGATGCGTCATGGTCACCGGCACTGGCCTCTTGCATCACGAGCTCGGAGATCACGAGCTCGAAGCCTCTGGAGCGCTCGTCCCACCACTCGTGGGTGAGTTCCTGATGCGCCGCGACAACCACGTCACGCGCCGGACGGGCGGCCAGGTAGCTGACGACGCTGGTTTCCACGTACACCGTCTGCTTCATGAATCTGAGGATACCAGAGGTCGGCGTGTGGTCGGCATCGGCTCCCATGGCCACCATACTGTCGAACGCGCGGCCTCGGCGAAAGACAGAATGCGAGGCCCGGGGGTGACAGTTGATCTACCCTGCCGGTGGACAGCGGCCCCGGCAGGTCCTGCGGAAGTGCCTGAGGTCAAGCCGCGAACGGATCCGCCGCCGCCGGCGTGCAGGCGGTCCGGCCTGCGGCCCGAGCCGACTTCAGCAGCGCGACGTCCCCCGTGACGAGTACCGCCGCGGCCTCGGCCTGCAGGAGGGCGAGCACATGGGCGTCGCCGCGGGTGGCGGTCCGCGGGCAGTCTCGCCAGCCGGCATTGACCACGAGCCCCTCGAGCACGTGGTCGACGTCCTCGTCCGTCAGGCCGTGGCGCTCGGCGATGGCTGGTCTGAGCAGCACGGCGCGATACTCCGCCAGCAACTGGTCGCTGAGTACGAAGTGGAGGCGTCCCGACAGCATGTCGTCGAGGATGCGGGCCGTGGGCGAGTCGCCGTCGCGCGAGAGGAGGCCGCTGACGACCACGTTCGTGTCGACGACGGCGAGGAGCATCAGCCGCCGGAGGCGCGCTCGGCGAGCGACTCGCGCACAGCCAGCGCGGTGGCGTCCGCTTCGCTCAAGGCTGCCCTCTCACGGGCACGCGTGACGATGGATCTTGCGCTCTCCATGGTGCGGATGCCCGCGAGCTCCAGGCAGTCGTCGATGAGGGCCGTGATGGTGACGCCGCGCCTGGCGGCGGCCTCCTTGACGGCCCGCTGGCGCTCCTCGCTCAGGGTGATGGTGAGCCGCGGCATGGGATCCCTCTCCGGCTGGGGTACTTGTGGTGCAGTGATGCACTTGCATCTTAGCACCGATGCTGCCGGGTGTGAACGCTGTCCCGTGGAGGTCCGATCGGTTCCGTCGCGGTCCATGGGACGACTGTAGACGAGCGGGCGGGCCTTGTGCGGCCGTGGCGGAGCGGTGGAGGATGACGTTCGCGCAATGTGAACGAGTGCGGCTGTTGTCGCCGGCGACGGTCAGACGACGGTGAAGCCCTCGAGCGTCGCAGCCGTCCGCAGCCGCTCGTCGAGGGAGACGAGCTCGTGCCCGGCGGGCCTGCCTCGGGCCCAGACCAGCGCCGCGGCGAGTTGCAGGGCGTCCGCGGCGCGCAGCGGGTGTGAGGCGAGCAGGCGCAGCGCGGTGGCGGCCAACTCCTCGCCCGGAAGGACGACGTCCGCCGCGGCCAGCGCCTCGTCGAGTCTCGTGAGGAGTGCGGCCGCCGCGGCCACGCTGAGCGCCCCCTCACGCCGCAGCCGGTGCACCGCGCTCGCACACTCGACGCGGCCGGCCCACCAGACGATCATCTCGCGGTCGCCCGCCACCAGCGCGTGGATGGCGGGGGAGTGCGACTCCTGGACGAACAGCGGGATCA
>Ga0172369_10009039_pt1 | contig 11148 bp, 11 predicted proteins | sample LakKiv25m_FD_114539 | JGI IMG/M metagenome (GOLD analysis project Ga0172369, IMG submission 114539) | Freshwater microbial communities from Kabuno Bay, South-Kivu, Congo - kab_022012_11.25m | ecosystem: Environmental > Aquatic > Freshwater > Lake | place: Democratic Republic of the Congo...
ATTCTCGGTTTTATAGACATCTTCTCAGCAATCATTCTTCTATTGTCACTTGTCTTTACAATCCCAACCACTCTCCTCTGGATTCCCGCATTTCTTCTTTTAGCAAAAGGATTAATTAGTTTCCTCTGATTTTTTCCAAAGTTCAACAAAACTCTCACCAGAATTATCAAACCTTTTAACAAGTGTGAACTTACCTAAGGTACAATTAAGAGTTTCATCAGGCAAATAGTTTTGTCTGTGCGTCAAAACGAGATAATCAATATTATTTGAGAATTCACAAAAGTCAGAAGTATCGAATACTGAAACATAACTCGGAGCAAATCCGGGAGTTTTATACCAATTTGGTTTTTTAAGAAGATAGAAGTAAATCGGGTCATCTGAGAACATCTTAGCCCCGATAGGGATATTTTCAGATAAGTAATCTGTTGCTTTAAATGTATTTGCATAAACTTCAGAACGTTGATTTCTTGCCAAATCCTCTAGGTCTGCTAAACTAGTAGACAAAATAATAATTATTACTAAGATATAAACGAACTTTTTGAGTTGAAGATTAAATGTGTCCGTTATCATCATAAACATCAATATAACAATAGGTATAATTTGATGGAAATGATTTTGAAATATTTCCGGGCTAGCCGCCAAAGAAACCAAAATCATTACCACGAGGAACTTAATAAACGTAACGTCTTCTTTATTTTTTTTAGAATCAAAAAACAAAGAAACAAGCATAATTCCGATTATAGACGTGGATAACTCGAGGAATTTACCAAATGTGACTATTCTGCTCGTTGGACCATCAAAAAGCATATTAAATATAATTACATCAAAAATAAAACTATAGCCGACATTATATAAGAAAAGAGTAAGAAGAGGTAAACTAATAACTAAAACCCCCAGTAGAATCAAAAGAATGTTTTTAATGCGCTTTTTCCACGAATTTGTTTTATAAGCTTGATAAATCTCATAGACAAAAATTGCAATAAAAAATATAAGCCCGGTCTGCTTAAACCACACTGAAATGGCCAATAGTATTCCTGAGAAGAAATACAAAAATGGATTAAATTCTTTCGCCCTCAGATAAAGAAACACAGCCCAAAGCCCAAAAAGAGTTGCTGGTATTTCTGTATCAAGATATATAGCAGATACACCAGAAAATACGAGATAAATTGCCATTGCAATCCAAGCCTTACTTGTTTTTAGATAATATCTTGCTATAAATAAAACAGAAACCGCTAAGAGAACATCAAAAACATATGCCAAAAGGTGCGGAGCAAAATTAACATCACCTATAATGCTAATAACTATCAAAAGACTGTAATAGATAAAAGGAGACTTATGATCAAATAAATCTTTGTAAATTGTTTTATCTTGTGCAATCCCCTGCGCGTTTAAACCATAAACACCCTCATTAAATCCAATGGGCAGATAAAATACAAGTAATAGTTTCGCAATGAGAATCAATATTATAAAAACTATCGAGAACAATAAAGTTACTTTCTCCAGGTTAATATCTCTCAAATTCATATAACTTGTTTATAAGATAAGTTTAAATATATATTGTCTTCATAAAAAACATGAGTAATAAAATTAGAATTTTTAATGAGCTTGAAGATAGAAAAAAGGTATTAGTTACTGGGGGAAGCGGATTCTTAGGAGAGATTCTTTGTAGATACCTTAAAGAAAAAGGTTATATAGTTTATAACCTAGACAAGGTAAGAAACGCCGACTTAGATAAAGAAGGATTTACGACACATGTCGTTGACATAAGGAATAAGGGGGATGTAGAGCAATATTTTAAAAAAAGTGGTCCATTTGAACACATATTTCATTGCGCAGCATTATTAGCATATCATATAGAATCTGACAAAGAAGTTTGGAGGACTAACGTTTATGGGACAGAGAATCTAGTTCGTGCAGCAGTTGCCGGAGGCTCAAAAAGTTTTATGTTTATATCAAGTAATTCTATATTTGGAATACCTGAAAGAAATCCAGTAACCGAATTAACTAAATTCGTCCCACTTGAAACATACGGAAAATCCAAAATTGCAGGGGAGCAAGTTTTAAAAAAATACTCAAGGGACATAAACATCTCAATATTCAGATGTCCAGTAATTGTAGCTAGAGGTAGACTCGGGTTGGTTGCTATATTTTTTGAATTTATAAGTGAAAACAAAAATATTTACGTTCTTGGAAATGGAAATAATAAATATCAATTCATATATGCAGATGATTTGTGCGATGCATTACTTTTAGGAACAAAAAAAGAAGGGTACAACATCTACGGTATAGGAGCAGACGATACTCCAGAATTAAAAAAGTTATACGAGTCAGTTATAAATTACTCAGGAGGCAAGTCAAAAGTAAAAAGATTACCAACCTTTCCGGTTTTACAAATTTTAAATATCCTTCATTTCCTAGGTTTATCTCCAATTGGCCCATACCAAGCAGGGGTTTTGGGGAGAAGTATGTATTTCGATACTTCAAAAATAAAAAGGGAACTTGGATGGAAACCCAAGATGAGTGCGAGTGAGATGTTAATTGAAAATTATGAATGGTATTTAAAAAACAAAAAAAACTGGAAGGAGTAGATAGCGGAAATTATTCTACTCATAAAAGTCTTCCCAGGATGGGCATTCTACGTTTAGTTAAAATGTTTTCTTAACAAAAGGTTATTAAATAGATAGTTTAGTATTAGTGAATGGCAAAAATCGCAATTATCGGCGGGGGATTTACAGGTTTATCTGCAGCATACCGTCTTAAGGACCACGAGGTAACTATTTTTGAATCTTCAGATAAATTGGGAGGATTAGCATCCGGAATTAAGATGCCAGATTGGGACTGGTATCTCGACAAGCTCGTTCATCACTGTTTTACTTCAGACAAATGGGCGCGGTCTTTGGCAAAACAAGTGGGTATAAAAGAAATTATCAGAAATCCAAGATCGAGCTGCTTCTTTAAGGGAAAATTTGCAGACTTAGACTCTCCACAGGCAGTACTTAAATTTCCATTTCTTAGTTTTTTTGAAAGAATAAGGCTGGGTATATCTGTTGCATATTTAAAGTTAACAAGGGATTGGACAAATCTCGAGACCAAGACCGCCTATGCATTTCTTAATAAACTTATGGGTAAGGAGGTATTTAGAATAGTTTGGGAACCCTTGTTTTTAGGAAAATTTGGAAAATATGCCCATGAAGTCAACGCCGCTTGGTTTTGGGCACGAATTCATTCCAGAACAAAAAATCTTATATATTTTGATGGCGGATTCCAAATGTTTGCAGATGCAATTGGAAACAGCATAATAAAGAATAAAGGGAGTATTATTCTAAACACAAAAATAGACGTTATAAAAAGATTAGGCAATTGCTTTGTAGTTCACGCAGGAAAGAAGAGATACAAATTTGACAAAATTATACTTGCAACATCTTTACAAAGCTCTTTCAAAATATTTGACTTTCCTTTAGAGTACAGAAAGAGATATGGGGGATTAAAATCTATTGGAGCACAATACCTTGCTCTTGAACTTAAAGAACAATTATTGAAAGATATTTACTGGCTTAACATAAATGATGTAGACTTTCCATTTATGATGATTGCAGAGCACACGAATTTTATAGATAAAAGATATTATAATAATAAACATCTGATTTGGGTTGGAAAATATTTAGATTATGAAAATCCTTTATGGAATCTTTCGGAAAAAGAGCTTTTAGACAGTATAATTCCCTACCTTAAAAGAATAAATCCCAAATTTGACAAATCTTGGATAAGCAGAACATTTTTCTCGAGAGTTTCAAACGCACAACCGATTATGCCAGTAAATTACTCTCGTAAAATTCCATCAATAAAAACACCAATCGCTGGATTGTATTTGGCCAGCATGAATAATGTCTATCCATGGGACAGAGGAGTCAATTATGCCGTAGAACTCGGTAATAATGTCGCCAAAATAATTAATTCCGAAGAGAGCCTATCTTCTTCCTAAGTTTAAACAAATCTTTTAAACTATTGATTATTACTTTCATACTTGCACCAGTTGCCTGTCCTTCAGTTCGCTCAAAGTGAGTTGCAGGTATTTCAACTATCTTAAAACCATTCATCTTGGATTTTACTAAGAATTCGGTAGAGATAAATGCTCCCCTCTGTGCTTCCAATTTTGGAATAGAATCAATAACCTCCTTTTTTATAAGTTTAAAGCCACAATCAATATCTTTCACTTTTAGTCCAAAGAGAAGGTAAACGATAGATTCCCATATTTTTGAATTAAGTATTCTATAAAACGGGACCTTTCTTTTCGCGTAATATCCTATGACTAAATCAGCCCCATTTTCTTTCTGAGCTTTTACAAAATTAGACAACTCCGAAAAGTCGAATTGACCATCTGAATCAGTAAATACTACCCACGGGAATTTTGAGTTATATAATCCAGTAGAAACTGCGGCCCCATATCCCTTATTTTTTTCATGTTTAATAAGTCTTATTTTATCATTCCTTTTTGCAAGTTTCTCAACAATCTCTGAAGTTTTATCTTTGCTACCATCATCAACTACAATAATCTCGTAATTATTGGCATTCTTATCGAGGACACGGACGGCATTATTTATTGTCTTCTCTATATTGCCTTCCTCATTATATGCTGGAAAAAAAACGGATATACCATCAATTAACTTCATAATTTATCCCCGTTATATATTTATTTAAATCTTACTCTGCCCTCAAGCCATTTCACAAACCAAAATTCTCTAACATGAAGTAATCCCCTTCTTTTCATATCAATTATATCCAATATTGAATGAAACAACATTCCAAGAAAGACATAAAAGAATCCTATCCATAAAAGCCCAAGTAATAAAACAAGAACGTGAAATTCAACAGTGTGGAATAAATGAAAATCTCCTTTATGTTTTATTCCTGCTCTTTTGTTATCTTGTTGAATAACTTCCATTAAATCATGATATCTTAGTACCTCTCCAAAATCCCATCTTCTAATCTTCATAGCTCCCACAACATAATGGTCAAAATCAATTAAAACAGATGATAAAAATATCAAAAGCAGGTAAGGAACACTAATAAGTGGGAAAGCAATTGCAATTATAATTGTGAAAATTGCCCCATAAATAATGTGCCATTTAGGTAACATCTTTATGATTGTAATTGTTAATTTAAAAATCTAATCCCGTTTATAAAATACAGATAAGTATCATGATAATCCATAAATAATTCTCGTTAATTCTAATAACATTTTAGTAGTTATCTATTGCTTGAAAGTTTAAACATATAAGCAGGTATATGGGTATATTACTTTTTATTTATAAAAAATTATAGCTTTACTGCTATTAATAATTATTTAAGTTATCTTAAAAACATCTAAAACTATCAATTAACTTTCTCTTCAATCATTCTAATCATTTCAGAGAAAGCGGGTCTAGATATCAAAACTCCCGCTGTAATTCCTATCAATGTTGTAAATGCAAATCCTTTAAACAATCCAGCTCCAGCCCAGAACAATGGTAACATTGCAACGAATGCAGTGAAATAAGCAGAGACTACAATAAATAATGCTTTCTTCATCTTTTCTCTTAGACTTAATTGTACTCCTTTTCTTGCCTCATCCAAAATAATTATCTGCTGGTCAACTCCAGTACCTATCGTTGCAAGTATTCCCGCGATAGCAGGCAAATCAAGATTCCATTTAACAAATGCAGCAATTCCTAATATCATAATTATCTCTGAGAATGAAGTGAATAACAATGCAAGAGATGCCTTAACTCTTCTATATCTTATAAGGACAATCAATCCTACAACAAAAATAGAAACAACAGCAGCAAGAAGTATAAACTCTGTGAATTGATTTCCTAATGTTGGAGAGATTGTGTCAAGTTTGACGATATTAAGTTTGTAAGGTAGACTTCCTGTAAGTAATATTGTCTGTAATTTCTTCATCTCTTCCTTCGCAGCCTTTAACGCCTCTTCCTGTGTCTTTCCAGTGCCACTTCCAGAAATGGAAATCTGTGTAGATTCTTGCCCCCTGAGATTTACGCTGATGAACAACGAACTAACATAACTATCATCAACATATAAGTCAAGTTTATCCGACAAATATTGTCCGGAACTATCAGTACTCAAATTTCTTGTTGCATCTGCGTGTTTTTTAGCAGCATCTTGGGTCAAATAAACCGCAAATTCAAATTGACAATAATATCCATCTGTACCCTGCTCACAACTTCTTATTCCTGAGCACTGCGCGTTGTTTCTACAAACGTCAGCGATATCATTTTTTCCTCCCGCAAGCACCGTTCTATTTGATATTTTCCCTTCAAACTTTCCCTGTTTCGCAACTAATTCTTTCAAGTCTTCAGGTGTTGCCCCGGCAATTTCAACGAGCATGAACTTATTTCCTGCAAGGTCACTGACTGCTTTTATATTCACATCACTCAATCCGTAAACATTCAGTCTGTTTCTTGCAACTTCAACCAAATCACTCATCTGACTATCAGTTATATTTGTCTCAGGCTGAACAAGCGCCCTCGCACCTCCCTGCAAATCTATCCCCATAGTTAATTTAGTCTTCTGCAAATCAGTTATGCTAAACTCAGGAGTCTGATTAGTCAGTATAATATATTCTCCTTTATTAGTATTAATTGTAACCTTAATTTCCTCATTCTGTTTAAATAAATCATCAACAACTTGCGAGTATTGTTCCATACTCTCTATATTAATTCCATTAAACTGACTAATAACTTCTCCTGCTCTTATTCCGGAATTGAAATAAACGGAATTTTTGTCTATACTATTAATTACAACCCCCTCTTGTGATAATGACATATAGAATGAGAACAATATACATATTGCAAATACTGCCACAATGAATATCTTGCCCGTTTTCTCTTTAACAAATTGAAGAACAAACAAAATTCCCAGCGAAAGGAACAAAACAAATAATTTATACTGTGTTGGGCCCGACATTATTAATACTAAAGATAATGCTACAAATACTCCAAGCAACCACACTCTCCACCCCAACCTCATTTTGCTTTAGCCTCCATATACCACTTAAGCATTGACGCATTTGTAATCCAGCAATTGAATATGTCAAACCCTAAACCGATAAGTATAATTGTAAACATTTGAGATAACACGGGGGAAAATGAGTGTGTAAATGCAAGAGCAACTGCCGCCGCAGCAATAGCAGTCAAGGTCATAGTAATTCCAGTTTTGAACGCCCCGAACATTCTTTGATTTAATGTTCCATCGTGGTCTTTGACAACTCTAGCAGTTAGTAAAATGTCAACGTCAACAGAATACCCTATCAACATTAACAATGCAACTACTCCTCCAGTTGAAAGTTGAATATGTAACATGTCAACCACAACAACAGTCATTATTATATCTGCCAGCCCCGCAATGATAACAGAAAGACTTCTAATTGGAGTTCTAAAAATTATAAATACTACAATCGCCATTAAAATAAAAGAAACCATGAGGGCAAATTTAAGTTGCTGATAAAATCCTTGAGAGATATTAGAACCACTAAACTCAATAGAAGAATTATCTTTTGTTAAACTATACCCCAAATATTTCTCCAATGCTGTTTGAGTAACATTCGCCTCAGCTTTAGTCTCAAATATAAAACCTTCCTGCCCCCCCGTTCTTATATTAGACATCCCCCTAATAAGCAAATCTGGAAAATCGACTTTCAAATCCTGTCCCAATTTATTTATATCAATATTTTTATCAAAAACAGAAACAGTTGTTCCTCCAGTCAAAGACACATCCTTATAGATTATATCCCCATTTGCATTATTAAAATTATAAAGATAAAATAAGCTAAATACAATAAGAATTACAGGAAGAATAAGAAGAAACTTATAACTTTTATCGTACCAATTTTTTGCATGATGATGCTCTGTATTTTGTTCAGAGTGTTCATGATGCTGAGGATGATGTTCTGTCTGGTGTTGTTCCATATTTATCCTATATAACTAACCCTTTTAAAGTTAGCCAAAATGCGCTCGACGGGAATCGGACCCGTGACAAGTGGTCTTTTCAGGGGCGACTTTCTTTAAAGTTTCCCTTTGGAAACCACCTATTTTACCATTAAACTACGAGCGCTTAAATTAGCTAAAATATAGGTGGTTTTAAAGATTACTATTTTATACTTTTTAGATATTTTTTGATTATATCCGCAACAGTATATTTATTAATATTCTTTTGTCTACAATAATTAGACTCAAGCCAATCTTTTAATGTTTTTTTACCTTTACTAGCATTACAAGAATTACAACATAAAACTACGTTTTCTTCACAAATATTAAATTCATTATTATCTATATGTTCCCAAGTAGATTTATCTTTAGAATTACTTTTGAACTCTTTATGACAATAAACACATATTTTATCCCTATTTCTTATTTTTTCTTCCAATTCTCTAGAAATTTTCCAATTATTTGTCATTTTAACCAAACGCTCTCGACAGGATTTGAACCTGCAACCTATGCCTTAGGAGGGCATCGCGCTATCCGGGTTGCGCCACGAGAGCATACTTAAATTTGCGAATTATAATCTTTAAACTTTTGTATTTAATAGATAAAAAGGGAAGCAAATAATATTAGAGATATCAAACGGGCAACGATGCATTCATTTTACAGTGAAAATAAAGCTTTAAATTTAATAAAAGCATTGTGGTAATATGATTATAAAGAGAAATGCGAATACTGCTGAACTTGTGGGGTTAAGCTTTGGTGACGGAGGTTTAACTTATAGAAAAAACAGTAAAAGAGTCAAATTTCAGCTTAGAGGAGATCTGAGGGAAGAGAAAGAGAATTATGAAAGATATATTGCACCATTATTCAACAAAGAGATTATGATTCCTCTTTTCGGCAGGAAGGTAGGTTTTGTTTTTAATAAACGAATGAACTTTTACGGGATATCAGTAGAAAGTGTAAATATTGAGAAGCCCTTAAATTTTTTAGGTATTCCAAGCGGAGTTAAGAAGGAGTTGTTTATTCCAGAATGGATAAAGAATAGTAAAAAGTATTCAAGAAGGTTTTTGAGGGGGTATTTTGATACAGACGGAAGTATTTCCTGTCAGAGAAATTATTCAATCAAAAATAATAAATATCATACCCAAATCAGAATTTACTTAGTTTCAACTTCAAGGAATTTAATTCAAGAGATATCTAAGATATTGCTGGATAATAATATAAAATTTTTGTATGATTCGCGAAAACCACATTCACCCGATGGATTTAAGCGACAAAAAGCACACCGAATCAAAATCTGTGGGGGGATACAGATTGATAATTGGTTTAAAAAAATTGGCTCAAAAAGTCAGAAACATACAACCAAATATCAAATCTGGAAGAGGTTTGGCTTTTGTCCGCCACATACGACCCTTATGGAGAGAAGGAAAATACTTAAAAATGAGCTTTCTCCATATATTTATTACTCGCGGGTGTGTCAGAGTGGTCAAATGAGCATCGTTAAGGCCGATGTAGCTTAGTGCTTACCTAGGTTCGAATCCTAGCACCCGCATGCTAAAGAGATGCGTTAGCTAAACAATATAAATATAAATCAATACAATCAAAGCAATAATTGTAATTATCTTTTCAAATCTACTCCAAATAGGCAAAAACCCCGAGAACTTTTTCTTATAAGGGTAAAGATAATACTTTTCATCAATATCTGTCCAGTCAATTAATAGATGTGAAAAATAAGCAAGAGCAAAAGCAATTCCCCCATAAACATTAAACAAACCTACAAGAAAACTAAATACCATTAGTCCAAGAAAGGAATGCACAAAAGCAGTCTTATATCTTATTTTATACTTCTTCTCATACTTCATGCTATCAACATACTTTTTCCATGAAAATATCTTATTTTTCAAAATAATGTAAAAATGGTCTATATCTGGAAATATAGAACCAATAACAAAAAACCAGAAGTTTCCAAATAATTTTCCCAAGACTAATCCAAGAATTAAATGTACGAATATCATTATCTAACTAATGAATGTAATATTATAAACTTTTGATAATTAACCAAATGTGTAAATTATTTACACATTTCTTTCTCAACAATCTCGCATATTTCATGGTATGCGAATTTATGCATCTCTTGTATTCTCGGAGTATCTTTACTTGGAACATTCAACAAAATATCAGAACATTCTTTCATCTTTCCTCCAGTTTCTCCTGTAAAACTAATTGTCTTTATCCCTTTTGTTTTTGCATATTCAAACGATTTAATTATATTCATTGAATTTCCACTTGTGCTCAACCCAATAACAATATCCCCTTTAACTCCAAGAGCTTCAACATCTCTTTTAAAAACTTCTTCATAAGAAAAATCATTCGCAATCGCAGTCAAAGCAGCAATATTTCCAGGAACCATCGCCGCCATTCCTTTTCTTTGTCTATTCTTATATGAACCTTCTATTTCCGCAGCAAAATGACAAGCATCTGCATAACTTCCGCCATTTCCAAAGATAATAACTTTATTTCCAGATTTCAAACACGAAATAATACTATCAGCAATATATTTTATGCTTTTAGTATGCTCACTAACCATTTTTTTAGTTAACTCAATCAAATCATCTCCATGCGTTCGGATATTAAACTCGTACATTTTCTTCTTCCTCAATTCTTTTTATTAACTCAATACTATTAACTGTTGCAGTTCCTTGCTTTTCAACAACAATACCTGCAGCATAGTTAGCAATCTTTGCAGCCTTAACTAAATCTGTTCCAGACAACAATCCAAGAGTTAAAACAGCAGCAACCGTGTCTCCTGCCCCAGTTACATCAATAACTTGTCTCGCCTTGGTTTTGATGTGATGGAACCCACCATTATCAATAATTATTCCCTGACTTCCACAAGTTATTACCACTTCCTTGCTCTGCAATTTATTCTTCAATTTCTTAGCAACCAGCTCTAAGTTTTCTTCATTCTCCCCAATTATTGCTCTTGCCTCATTTAAATTAGGTCTAATCAGACTCGCCCCAGAAAACTGCATTGCATTTACAGGTTTAGGATCTACAACACTGAGAACATTATGTGAATTAGCCCAGTCAATTATTCTTCTTGATAAATTACCCTTAAACATTCCCTTATTATAGTCAGATAAAACAATTGCCTCAAAACCATTCGTTA
>Ga0172369_10009040_pt1 | contig 11147 bp, 13 predicted proteins | sample LakKiv25m_FD_114539 | JGI IMG/M metagenome (GOLD analysis project Ga0172369, IMG submission 114539) | Freshwater microbial communities from Kabuno Bay, South-Kivu, Congo - kab_022012_11.25m | ecosystem: Environmental > Aquatic > Freshwater > Lake | place: Democratic Republic of the Congo...
GTAAAAACGAAGCACGGACAATTCCACGCCTAACCGCCTCCCTAGAAGAATATAAAAAAAGAGGTGGAGATTTGCAGATGCTTGATACCGGCTCAACAGATGGCTCGGCTGATATAGCCCGCTCACTTGGTTGGACGGTCACCGAAGTCGGTAGTAAATTTATTATTACCATTGACGAAGAAATCGCCAAACAGATAAATGATATGTTTGTTGAAGAAGAAGACATAATCGTTAAACCAGGCGATACCCTGTTTGATTATGGTTCGGCGAGGAATTATATTTCTTCCTTAGCGGAGGAGAATATGATATGCACCCTAGATTGCGATGAGGCTTATTCAACTTTTAATATCAACGCCCTAGATGAACTTATTGAGAAGGGCTATACGCAATTTGAATATCCTTTTTGTTTTGCTCACGACCAATGGGGAAGACCGGCGGTGGAATTTATCCAAAGCAAGTTTTATGACAGAAGAAAATTAAAATGGAATAATTATATCCACGAAGTTCTACAACCAATTCCAGGGCAAATTCCCAATGGAGTTCTTTTAACTAAGAACATTATCTATCTTGAACACTGGCAAGAACCAGCCAAAGAACATAGAGCTAAATATCTTCCAGGGCTGGCCTTAGATTGTTTTGAAAAGCAAAAGAACGATAGAAATTCCCATTATCTGGGCAGAGAGCTTTTATGGACCAATAGACCAAAGAGTGCCATTAAAGAACTTAAAAGACACGTTGAAATGAACGCCTGGCCAACCGAGAGAGCTCAATCAATGACATTTATCGCTGATGCTTATGGAATGTTAGGAGATATTGATAATCAAATAAAGTGGTATGCTATGTCTTATAAAACAGAACCAAATCGCCGAGAACCACTTATTAAACTAGCGGAGTTATTCCAACGATTAAATGTTCCCAAGGCGGTAGCAGCTTATACTAGAGCGGCAATGGAGCTTCCCTACGCTGATTACTACGCTAACAACAAAGACCACTTTGAAAGCTATCCCCACGCCCTACTCTATTGGGCGTATGGTTGGATGGGAAAAATACCAGAAGCTAAAGAGCAAATCCTAAAAGCATTGGATTGGCAACCCTACAATCAAAATTATATCAGGGACCTAAAATATTACTTTCAACTACCAAAGATTTCTATCATTATTCCGACCCTCGGACGACCAGATGGACTTAAAAAGTGTTTAGATTCAATTAAGAAACTAAACTACCCCGAAGATAAAATAGAAGTTATCACACTAGAAGACAAACCCAGAATTGGTGTTCCAAAAAGACTAAAAGAGGGCGTGGAGCTCTCTACTGGAGATTTTATTATTTATGCTTCTAATGATGTTGAGTTTGATCCGAGTTCTGTCGCCCTAGCGTATTTAGAGTTTGAACGGGATGATAAGTTAATCTTACTTGCTTTTAATACTAACACGGTTCTTCCTGACGAGGGAAATATCTGTGAACACTTTATGTTTAGAAAAGAAGCCCTAGACCTTATTGGCGGTGAGATTTTTGATACCGAATTTCATCACGTCGGAGTGGATAATCTTTTATGGGCCAAATGCAAGGCCTTGGGTGGTTCTAAGCGTTCAACCCTGGCCAAGATGAAACACAATCACTTTACCCAAGGAGCAGAAATGGACGAAACCTATAAACTTGGCTGGAGTAAGGTTGAAGAAGACCGAGCGTTGCTTAAAAAGAAACTATCCGAGCCGCTACCAACTAATAATCCTGGGTTTGGCTTGGAATATAAAAGTCCTAATATTACTGGTTGGATGACACCGGGTGAGCTTAACTTTCTTTACAAATCAGCTAAAAAGTTTAAAGAGGTTTGTGAGATAGGTTCTTGGATGGGAAGAAGTTGCCACGCTCTCTTATCGGCTTGTAAGGGAAGGGTTCACTCAGTTGACCACTACTTAGGTTCAGCTGACCCCCTAGATACTGGACACAAAGACGTTTACCCAGACTTTATGAAGAATGTTGGACATTTTCCTAATTTAGTAGTTCACAGAAAGTCCTCCCTAGAAGGAGTTAAAGACTTTGAAGATGGTTCGTTGGAAATGGTTTTCATTGACGCCGGTCATCAATACCAAGAGGTAGTGGACGATATTAAGGCCTGGAAGCCAAAGGCAACCAAACTGCTTTGTGGACACGACTATCAATGGCCGGGGGTTTCACAAGCTGTCCTAGATACCATAGGAAGAACTTACCAAACAGAAACCATCTGGCACCTAGACCTAACCAATCGCTTGCACCAATTAAGGGATATGATTGATAATGGAAAGAATTTTATCTTTGCTAAAATGGGTGATGGAGAAATGCTAGCAATGTTAGGAGCCAAGGGAGCGAATTGTGATGGTCAAGAATATTCTGAAGAACTGGGACAAGCACTTTGTAATGCTTATTGTGAGCTAGGAAAACACAATGCCTTGATTACTAAATGGAAATTAGGTATGGACACCGAGAGAGAAGGATTTGAAAGAGACTTTGGGATTAAATGCACTGAAGACCACGATTTACTTTTAAACCGAGACCTAAGTCCTTATATCTTTAACTTCTGGAAAGCTATTAAGACATCTAAAAGACACAAAGTGTTTGTCGGTCCTAAACGCTTAGAAGGAGTGATTAAGTTTCTTAATATAGACGAGTTTGTTGAAGTTCCGCAATCAAATGCTTATTCGGCAAATCCAATTATCAACGCTAAAGATGTGGTCCTATTCTCGGCTGGTATGGCTTCTAAGGTTTGGATGGCAGAGCTCTTAAAACAAAATCCCAACCTGACACTAATAGACTGCGGTTCAGCCTTTGACCCAATCTTTGTTGGACAGACTAGAACCAATCAGCAACCCCAAGAAAAACTAAAACAATTTTATGCTGAAATATTATAGAGAGTTTAACCTAGACCAAAGAACTCACCCAGAAAGACTTTGGGTTATGACTCAATTAGAAAACTACGTCGGTAAGGTAATTTTAGATTTGGGTTGTGGAAGACACAAAACTATCCCAGAGTCTATCGGAATAGATATTGAACCGGTAGCCGATATTCAATCTGATATTTCTAAAATAAATTTCCCCGATAATATGGCTGACTTTGTAATTTCAAGGCATTCGCTGGAACATCTAATTGACCCTATTGTAGCCCTTAAAGAGTGGCATAGGGTTCTTAAGGTGGGAGGAAGATTGATTATTGTTCTTCCTGACCACGAGTTTGTAGATACTATGAGCCGAGAAGTAAGTGGCGGAAAACACTTACACGCCTATACCAGACAATCGTTTCTTAATTTATTAGAAACAACTCCATTTAAAGTTATTAAGGTTGAAACCGTAATGGATAATTGGAGTTTTGGGTTGGTATTAGAAAAATAATTAAACCTATTACCTTGCCATAGGATAGAAATTTGGATATAAATCAAAAAGCCAAATCTAATTATAACTCAAGACCAAATAGAAATCTATTAAGAATAGACGGTTTTGATGGTTTTGATATTGGGGATAACGGAGATTTTGCCGATGAGATGCAATTTAATACCGATATTAATCTGTTATTGGATAAATTAACTCCGAAACAGCGAAAAGTGGCTCAAATGCTACTAGATGGCTATAAACAAACAGAGATTTGCCGAGAACTTAGCGTTTCACAACAAGATATTAGTAAGATTGTGTCAAGGTTGAGGTTGTTTTTTGAGTGATTTTGTGAGGGATTTGTCCTATATGTAGAAGGATGTTTAACATTCTCTCCCAATTAAAGTAATGAAAAAGACCCTTTATTAGGGTCTATTGGGCTTATTAAGTCGCCATTTGTTTTGGGGGCAGTAGGACTTTGAACTACTACTGCCCTTAAAATAGTTGGTTAGTTCTATGAAAAAATTTATCGTCATTTTCTAAACTCCGATATAATTTTCGCTTATATGACTTCGTTCACCTGTTTTCGTTCACCTATTGCCCTTGCATTTGTCTGGCTCGTTATTTTATGGCTATTGTCAGTTAGTTCATTTTGTACATAACAAAAAAACCATCAATTATAGCAAGCTATTAAATAGCTGATGGCTTTTTGCTTTTTGGCTATTTAGCAAGTGTCAAAATAATTAGTAGCCCCATAGCTTTCTGTTATTTTGTTTTGCGTTTCGCCTTTTTGCTTTTTGCTTTTTATTCTATTCACAAATCCGCGCTGATAATCTCCCATAGAGTTCCAAACACCCACGATAATCCATTCTCCGTTAGTTTCTGGTAACATTTTAAGGGTGTATTCTTTTAAGATATCATCAAACCTTAACTCCATTTCGGCATATATTTTGTTGATAGGTGGCAATGACAAGGCAATGTTTAAATATTCATTTCCACCCTGCCCTTTTGTTGCCCTTTCGCTGGTTGTTGTTGCGTATAGTTTCATTATTTCGTTTCCTCCTTTCCGCCCCTAAAGCTCTCGGGATGAGCCAATAAACCATAACCGCCCCAGTCTCTAACCAATCCGTCGACATCTCCTTTTTCGTCGTCAATTTTTAAAGCATAACCCCTCGGGTCTTGATTATAAAAAAACCCGTCAGGAATAACTCCAAAAATTCTTTTTATGTCCCTATAAATGATATTGTAGCGTCTAGTGCTTGTTTTTTCTGATATTTCGTAATTGCATCCATCTTCCGCCCACTTGTGAGCCTTTCTTTCTAAAACCTTCAAGGCGAGCATATCTGCCCAAGAAATATTTTTAAAACATTCCTGCATATTTTTAAGGAGCAGGCGACCGCTTGCAATAGTAGCCGCTCATTATTGCCCGCCGATAAGACGGGCAATGTCAACGGCCTATAAACACGCTAACAAAGAAACTAACGCCAGAAACGCGAGACAAGCAAAGACAAACGCTATCCCCGCTCCTATCTCACCGGCTAAACCTTCCTTTTTTGGCTTATAGAATACTGAACGCATAGACATATTTTTATATTAGTTGGTTATACTCCCATTATATCGCACAGAGTAAACTAGTGTCAATAATGTAGAGAATAGACAAAATAAAGCTAAAATAACCCAGTTATCCACAATGCCACAACCAAAAGAAAAAAAAAGAATAACAAGAAACAGGCTAACACCCAAACAAGAAAAACTAGTAAGGGGACTTATAGAAAATCTAGAGAACAAGGAGAACACTAAGTCACTAGGGAAAGTTATGGAGGAAGCAGGTTATAGTAGGGGTTCAATAAAGAATCCTCAAATAATCATAGAATCCCCCTTAATTCAAGACAAGCTTAAAAAATTCATCGATAAGTTAGAAGAAAAACGAGATTTGACAATTAACGCCATAACACCGGAGAAGATAAAAGAAACCAACGCCAGAGATTTGGCCTCTATGGCGGATATCTTTATTAAAAATACCCAGCTGTTAGGCGGAAACGCCACCGAAAGGATAATAATAAGCCCAGATGAGAAAAACGCGGTAGATGAAGCCTTTGGCTTAAATACCATAGATGGCGAATTTGAACAATTATAGTCTTACAACATTGTGCGACATAAAACTCGTAAAAACTAAGCAACGAGCTCATAAAACGCCCTAGGATAGACTATTGATAGGGGTAGTGCTATATTGACCCTACTTTACCGAGAACGCTTGTTATATGTGATTATATTGCGAACCAGACCATACCCCGTGCCCCCATACCCTTAAAAGTTTTGGAGAGTTAGAAAAAAAGTATCCTCCCCTATTATTTCCCACCAAATTTTAAAGTATTTGACAGAAATTTAATTTTATATCGTTATAGTATTTAAAAAAGAACCGTCCAGCCTTTAGTCAAATCTGGATATCAACTCAGACTAGAAAGTGAGCAAATAAAAATCCAGGCAATGCTGACCCGGCAACCTGGTCGACCATTTGCTCATTTTCAAGAGTATTATTTAATTGGTTCCGTCATAGCTTTTAATTTATATGGTCGGGTAAGGGTGTATGCTTTTATGTCGCACAATATAATTGTGGCGACGTAAAACATAGAAAATAGACGTAAAATAATATTGTGCGACGTAAAAATAGATGCTAAACCCTAAAGTAACTGAAATTATCTTAAATGGAACTAAGGCACAGAGGGTTTATGCCTGTTCACGTTCATTTCCGCACTTTGCACTGTATTACTTCACTGAATACTTTCAGTACAAGATAGCTCCTTTCCACTGGGATTTCTATGATGACTGTCAAGGACTGATAGACGGTAGGTTGAAGGATATAGCCTGGATAGCCTTTCGTGAGTCAGCTAAGACCTCTATCGCCAAAATCTTCATTACCTGGTGTATTTTATATAAAAAGAAAAAATACATAAATTACGATTCTTATGATAAATCCAATTCTGAAGCAGCCCTGTTCGATATTGCTGTTTCTATTCAAACAAATAAAAAGATTCTGGCAGATTTTGGTCAGCTTTATTACCCGTCTAAAAAGAATAAAGACGACAAGGAAGCCAAGATAAAGCGAATTTCTAATTTTATTACCGAGAACAAAGTTAAGGTTGAAGCCTTTTCCACCCAAGAACCGATTAGAGGACGTATCTTTCAAAACCAACGACCCGATTTAGTAATCTTTGATGATGTAGAAAGCTCCAGAACCAAGGATTCCTACCCGACAATTATTAAGATTCGTGAGCATATAGACGAATGTCGGTCCGGACTTCCCCAGGAGGGTTCAATTATCTACCTAGGAAACTATATTACCGAAGATGGAGTAATCGCTTATATAATGGATTCTCTTAAAGACAGAGAGAACGCGGTTATCAGGTTTGTTCCCGTAATTAAAGATGGCCAACCAACCTGGCCCGATAAGTACGCAATGACCGACCAGGAAGCGATTAGGAGAAACGAAGGCGTAGAACAGAACAAAAGAGTTATTTCGCTAGAGGCGAAAAGACGAGACCTGGGAGATTCGGTCTTTGAGACCGAGATGATGAACAACCCGGCTAAGGCTGGGGACAATATCTTTGATAGGGCAGTTATAGATATTAAAAAGAAGTTGTGTTCTGAACCCAAAAACATAAATGCTGGATTTAAAACTTGGTTTGATTATATCCCTACTCATCGCTATGGCATTGGTGCTGATACCGCTGAAGGAATCGGTCGAGATTCTTGTGCTTCGGTAGTCATAGACTTCTCGACTATTCCCAATCGAGTAGTCGGGACTTATGAGAGTTCGGTTATTCCGCCGGATATGTTTGGACACGAACTTATCAGACAGGGAAAGATGTATGGAACTTGTATCTTAGCTCCAGAACTTAACAATACCGGATATGCGACCGTCGCAGTTCTAGGAGAAAATTATCCCTCAGATAAGATTTATCACCACACTACCAAGGACAAGTTGACCAACGAACAAACCAAAAAGATGGGATGGCACACCAACTCATCTACCAAACCTTCCGCCTTATATGAATTAAAGTCTGCGGTGGAAGACGGAAATTTAGAGATTTATGATTTAGACCTTTTAAATGAACTTTCCCATTACCAGATTAGAGACCTAAAAAGTTCCAAGAAGCCTGGAATGACGAGACACTTTGATAAGTTAATGGCCTGTGCGATTGCTTGGCAATTAAGAAACGAAGCGGTTTCGGACCTATCGCCTCAAGTTGAACAACAAATCCAAATGGTCAGGAATGAGAGAAGAAATGAATTTTTTAATGTATAAAAACTATGCCAGTAAAAATAACTAAAGTCGGGCCTAACTCTTATCGGGTATCTACCCCGAATATGGTTCACGCCAAACACACCACATTAGCCAACGCCAAGAAGCAGAAGAAGATTATAAATATGGTTGAACACGGGGTTAAATTAAAAAAGAAATGATTAATTTAATTAATTTTTTTGACGAAATAAAAAATTACGGATTTAGGGTTGCCCTAAACAATCTGGTTGTTTTGATTTTTACCAGGATTCTTAAAATAAAAAGATTAAGAATTACCTACAAATGAAAGATACTCAACCAAATAGGGATGTGGCCGAAATATTTAGAAATTATAGCGACCCATTAAAAAAAGAAGAACGCCTTTTAATTAAGAGACGAGAAACAATCAAGCAAGAGAGGGAAACTGATTATTGCTTGACCGAAAATAATGAAGAATAACGAATCTGTTTTCAAGACATTCGAAGAGGAAATCCGCACTTATCAGGAAGATAGGGTGCAGCTTTCCGATGGAGTTCCATTCTCTCAGTTTAGATTGGTTAAAAGAATTTCTCTTTATGAGAACCAAGTCTATCCCAGAGGAAAGGTAGATTCTCAAAACAACTATAAATACTGGTACGACATCATCACCCCCAGGGTCAATGATGAAGTTAAGAATATTGACTTTGACCGAAAGAATATAATGTTCTACTCGGATTCTTATATGGATAGGGTAGCGGTTTATTTAAGCAATCTAAGACTGAGGGGGTGGATGCAAGAAACGGGACAGGGTGAAGAACTTAACGACGCAGTTGAAGAATTTTCTGCTTGGGGAAATGTTGTTTGGAAAAAGATTAAGGGTGGTTACGAGAGAGTTGACCTTAAAAATTTCTATGTCTTAAACCAGACCGCCAAGAGCCTTCAAGAATCGGCGGTTATTGAAAGACACACCCTAACCCAATCAGACCTAAGAGAAAAAGAGGGTGTTTGGAAAAACATCGATAAGGTTATTGCCGATTGTTCAAATAGAGAATTTTCTTCTACGAGAGATTCTAAGACTTCGATTACCACTAATCCGCAATACGAGATTTATGAACGAAACGGAGAAATAAGCACTAAGGCTCTAAATGAAGCCCAGGGTAAGACAGGTGGAAGTAATGATAATTACGTTCTAGCTAAAGTTATTGTCGCTGGTATTTCAAAATATGGCAGACGGGCTAAGTATGTTTTGTTTGCTGAAAAGTTAGACGAAATGCCATATCGGGAAGCCCACAGGGGAAGATATAAGGGTAAGTGGTTTAGAGAGGGTCTTTATGAGATGTTATTTGATTGCCAGACTAGGGCTAATGAACTTGGTAATCAAATCGCCAGGGGTCTTGAGTGGGCTTCTAAAACTATCTTTAAAACTTCCGATACAACCTTCTATCAGAATGTCTTAACGGATATGCGAAACGGAGACATCTTAAAGGCAAGAGAGTTCTCCCAAATTGAAGTTAGGATGCAGGGACTTGACCAATTAATGGTTGACTGGAATCGCAATCTTCAAACCGCCGATAGACTTTCAAATTCTTATGAAGTCGTAAGGGGAGAAACCCTACCATCAAATACTCCTTTTAGATTGGGTGCGATGATGGACCAAAATGCTAATAAGTTATTTGATTTTTTAAGAGGAAAACTCGCCCTTGGATTTCAATGTTTAATTGAAGATTGGGTACTTCCAGACCTATTAAAAGACCTAAGAGCCAAGAAAGTAATTGACCTTACAAACTCCGAAGAAAACCTCAAAGACTACTACGAAATGGTTGTGAGTGCTTGGTATAATATGAACCTCTTGTATCTTCCGCCCCACTCCCCAGAAATGGCACAAACCCTAAAGGAAAGAAAAATGGAAGAAATAACAAAGAACAAGAAGGCTGTAATTAAGATAGAGAAGGGTTTTTGGGATGGATTTAAACCAAGAGTTAAAGTTGTGATTACGGGCGAGAATGTTCAATTAGCGGGGGAGTTGGAGTCCCTATATTCGTTCATTCAACTAGAGGCTGACCCAATACGTCGGACAGCCTTAATTGAAATGGCAATGGCTAAAAAGAATATTGATATTTCTAATCTTCCCAAAAGTCCGCCAATGCCAATGCAAGTCCAACCAAATCAAGTCGCTGCCGAGCAGGCAAATCAGGCCAGCATTTCTGCTATGCCAAAAAAACTTTAATTGGTCGAGTTAAAGTTATAACAATTAAAAAATAATTTACATTAAATATGTTCGATTCTAATTATTATGAAGAGAAGCGTATTAAACTTACTAATCAGATTGTTAAAAAAATGGAAGATGCGATTGTCGACATCACCAATATTTTAAACAAGTTTTACTCTGATAAAAAAGATTTAGTTGCCGACCTTCAGGAAGTTGTTAAGTTGCAACAAGAAAACGCAAAAGAAATAAAAGAACTTAACGAGGAGTTAAAAAAGCCTAAGTTAAAAAAGAAATGAACCAAGAACTAGCTAGTAAGTTGAAAGAACTTCTAGTCCAACCCCTTTATGAAGATTTAGTATCTTGGATTTCTAAACAGTTAAGAGACCTTAAAAACATAGATAACGTCAGAGATTGTTCTAAGGCACAGGACCAAGCCATAGAACTTAAAGCCCAAAAGAAAGCCTACGATAAACTTGATGCGATTTTCTCAACGATAATGTTTATCCAGAAAGAAGAAATCCCCGAAAAAGAAAAGGGTAACGATTACGGAGTTTAGAACTTTAAAAATTGAAAGCCTTGCGTAGTGACCCAATATCTGCTCGTATCTCGCAAGGCTACGAGTAGATATGGTGTCATTACCAGCTTTTAATTAAATATTTAATTATTAAGCAAAAAATTATGAGCGATGCTCAAAATCAGGTTGAAGAACCTAAAGACCCCGAAGCCATAAAGGCCGAGGAAACAGCTCTTAAAGAGGTTCCTCAAAGCGAGTTGCGTTCTCAAGTGATTGAGAAATACGGACTCGACGAAGAACTTAATTCTGACCTTATCGATTCACTTGTGAAAGATAAAGTCGAGGAGCAAAAGAAGCTTCAGACCGCCATTAAACAAAAGATTTCTTGGCGAGAAAAGGCTAATAAGCCGGTTGAAAAGCCGGTAGTTCCACCTAGTAACACGGGAAACTTTGTTACCAAGGAAGAACTGGAACAAAGGGATATTGACTCCCTTGAATTAAGCGATGAACTTAAAACAGAAGTCAAACGATACGCTAAAATCAATAATGTTTCTATCAAGGAAGCCACAGGTTCTTCTTATATTTCTTTCTTAAAAGAAAAAGAAGTTCTTAAGGCTAAAAATGAAGAAGCATCTATTGGTAATAAACGCGTATCACAGGCTAGAAAAGATTTTAGCGAAAAAAGTCCCAATGACTTTGACCGCTCTACGCCTGAAGGCAGGAAAGAGTGGGATGAGTATAAGACTTGGCTAAAGACTCAATAGTCTGATAATCAAGTAAAATACTTAAATGGCTAATAGTTTAGGAAATGGTGTTTTCAA
>Ga0172369_10009042_pt1 | contig 11145 bp, 13 predicted proteins | sample LakKiv25m_FD_114539 | JGI IMG/M metagenome (GOLD analysis project Ga0172369, IMG submission 114539) | Freshwater microbial communities from Kabuno Bay, South-Kivu, Congo - kab_022012_11.25m | ecosystem: Environmental > Aquatic > Freshwater > Lake | place: Democratic Republic of the Congo...
CTGACCACTTCAGAAACCGCACTTCCGAGTCCACCTATTATTTGATGTTCTTCCACTGTCACTATTGCCTGGCATATCCTTGCCGCATTTGTAATAGCAATGTCATCAATTGGTTTTATTGTGTGATTATTGATAACCATAGTTTCAATTCCGATAGTTATTAATTCTTCTGCTGCTGCAAGCGCCTCCGATAGAATCGGGCCACAACCAATAATTGCTACCTGAGGATCTTTGCCGTTCATTAAAATATCTGCCTTGCCAACCTCATATTTTGATTTCTCATCCGTTATTTTTGGAGAGTCTTGCCTCGATAATCTTAAATATGATGGTTTATTGTTTTCGGCTATAGAAAATGTGGCTTTTTTAGCTTCCGCAAAATCGGACGGTACCTCAACAACCATATTGGGAATTACTCTCATCAAAGCGATATCTTCCAGACTTTGATGGGTTGCTCCATACATTGAAGCCCCGAAACCTGCGTGTGCACCGATTATTTTAACCGGAACGTTATTAAGAGCTGCAGTTACTTTTATCTGCTCAAATGTTCTTCCTGGGGAAAACACGGCGTATGAGGTTGTAAAAGGGATTTTCCCCGCCTCAGCCATTCCAGCAGCAACCGTAACAAGGGCTTGTTCTGCAACTCCAACTTGGAAAAACCTATCTGGGAACTTTAAGGAAAAGTCTTTTACACGGGTAGACTCTGCCAGATCAGCAGTCAAGACAACAACGTTTGGGTTCCTACTTCCCAACTCAGATAGTGCTTCCCCAAATCCGTCACGCATTGATTTCAAATTACTCATCTTAGTTCCTCCATTGCTTTACTAAATTCATCCTTATCTGGCGCTTTTGCATGCCAATCGGGATTTCCTTCCATAAAACTCACACCTTTTCCGAATGTCGTATTGGCAATAATTACATTTGGCTTGTCACCACTTTTCTTGAACGCCTTTAGGGCCATAAATATCTCATTGAAATCATGTCCGTTAATTTCTGCCACATCCCAGTCAAAAGCCTTATACTTCTCAATCAAACTTCCCATTGGCATAATTTCTTCCGTTGTTCCTTCTATTTGGATTCTGTTTCTATCAACAATTTGAACTAAATTGTCTAATTTATATTTGGCTGCAAACATTACAGACTCCCAATGATTACCCTCATTATGTTCCCCGTCACTGGTCATGCAATATATAGTGCCGCTTTTTTTATCTAGCTTAAGTGCGGCAGCATATCCGGCAGCTTGAGCAAGTCCCAACCCTAATGGCCCTGACGTATTTTCAATTCCTTTGAGTCTGTGTCGTTCAGGATGACCCTGAAGCGGAGAATCAAGCTCTGTATAGGTTGAAAGGAGACTTTTTTCAATTAATTCTTTTTCAGCCATGACTGCATATAATGCCGGACAAACATGCCCGTTTGAAAGAAAAAAGTGGTCGTTCTCACCCAAAACCTCGAAATATAAAGCTACTAATACCTCTACTGTAGAAAGTGACCCCCCAGGATGGCCGGAACCTGCTTTGTAAATCATCTCAATAATATCTCTTCTGACCTGAGCCGAAACTGACTGTAATTTATTTATATCCATTTGAGGAAGCTAAACTTTAAAAGCGTTGTCTATCGAATTACCAGTATCAACAACACACCCCCTTTGGGAAATTTTCTTATCAAATCTTTCAATTGCCGCCAATACTTCTTCTTTTGTAGTACATATTTCAAATATACTCATTTCTGTACTATCAATGTTCATATTTTTACGAACAACATCTAATATTTCCGCCCAAAAACTACCATACAAAATAACCGGTTTGTGGCGTCCATAGTAAAGTTTTGCTAAAACCCAGGCTGTACCAAATTCGGAAATAGTTCCGCTACCGCCCTTGAAAATAATGAAAACATCCCCATATTCAAGAAGTTTAAACATCCTTTCAATGTAATTTGTAGTCACAACTTCGGTGTCGGTAACGTTTTTAATGTAACGTCCTTCATAACCCACAGCCCCAACCGGATCAAAAGTAACTGCAACAGTCTTTCCCCCACCCTTTTTGGCGCCACTTGTTGCCGCCTCCATTACCCCCGGGCCACCACCATCTATTATCACAAAACCTTTTTCTGCTAGTACCTCCGCAACACTAAAAGCTTCCACATACACTTCATCCGTCTCTGATATATTGGCGTCTCCAAAAAAGGCAATGTTTTTAATACAGCGTTGATTGGAGTACTTCTTTGATTCTTCCATACAATTATTTAAACGACAGTGAAATTGGATCAACAGGAGTAGAGCCTGTTTCCAAAGTTCGGCCAACTCGGATAACTTGCTCAATAAGTCTATTGGCGTACCCCCACTCATTGTCATACCAGGCAAATATTTTAACCAAGTTTCCTCCTATAACTTGAGTAAGTGGTAGGTCAACTATAGAGCTCTCACTTCTACCGATTATGTCACTTGATACCAATTCTTGTTCGGAAACTGCCAAAACTCCCTTAAATATAGGGTTTTTTGTGGCATCAATAAATGCTTGATTTACCTCATCAACTGTTGTTTCCTTTTTTAGCACAACAGCAAAATCGGTTATCGATCCTGTCGTAACGGGAACCCTTAGAGCCACCCCGTCAAATATTCCTTTAAGTTCAGGTATTGTTTCTGTCGTTGCAATTGCGGCTCCAGTTGAAGTTGGAACTATGTTTTGTCCTGCCGCTCTTGCTCTCCTAAGATCTTTATGGGATCCATCCTGCAAATTTTGATCATCTGTATAAGCATGTATTGTTGTCATTGCCGCTTTTTCAACTCCGAATTTGGATTGGAGAACAGCCATTACCGGAGCAACACAGTTTGTAGTACAACTTGCATTTGAAATTACTTCCGGAGAATCTTTTATCTCATTTACTCCCACAACATAGGTTCCAATGTTGTCTCCCTTAGCGGGAGCGGAAATAACAATTCTTTTTGCACCACCTGTTGCATGTTTAAGCGCGTCCTCTTTTTTGGTGAATACTCCGGTTGATTCAATTACGACATCCACCCCATATTTTCCCCAAGGAATCTTTGCAGGATCTCTTTGAGCCAAGACGGGAACCTTTACGTTCCTTTCGGGAACGAATAACTCCCCTATTAGAGAATCTTCGTCTGTTACCTCTTTCGGATCTTTTAGATCTTTTGCATCTACTCCATACTGAAAGGTTCTATACATTGTGTCATGGTTTGTTAAATGAGCCCAACCGGAAACAGACATGCTACCCGAAGTGTTTATTGCGGCAAATTCAATTTCATCTAGATGTTTTAGAACCCCAATCCTGAAGGCAATTCTTCCTATTCTTCCAAATCCGTTTATTCCAACTTTTATCATGGCAGTAGTGGCTTAAGTATACAATTTAATTCAGAGAAGGTTAAGACCAAAGATTTATCAAAAAGCTAAATACCAACCCGTTATGAGAGAAGGACTTCAATACCCGGTAGGGTTCTTTTGACCAAAAACTCAAGCATTGACCCCCCACCAACCGAAACCCAATCAAATCTATCGGTTAGTCCTAAAAGACTAAGTGCTGATTCTGTATCACCTCCTCCGGCAATCTTGAAAGCCCCCGACTCTGAAATTGCCTTAAAAACACTTTCAGTACCCTGTCTGTGTCCTGCATCCTCAAATCTACCGAGTGGACCCGAAACTACAATAGTGCCGGCTTTAGCGACTTCCTCAGAAAATCTTTCAATTGTGTGAATGGTTATATCTTCTTTGTCCATAATAAGGTTTCCCACAATTACATTTTCTTCATCCTTTCTACTTCTAACACTTATGAGTTTCTCATCCCCCATATAATCTGGGAGTCTCCCCCCAACCAAAACTTTATCCGCTATTTTTTCAAAAGCTTTAACATATGAAAGCTTGTCCTCCTTAACTCCGCTTATAAGAAAAACCAATGGCCTTTGAGGATTAAAAACTTTGCTTAAATTTTCCGTTTCTGAAATAAAGTGAAAGCCGGCGGCGTGGGGCAAAATCTTTGGAACTCCGACTATTGAGGCATGACTCCTGTGGCTCACAGCAAACGCCTCATTGATATATATGTCTCCCCAAGAGGCGATTTCTTTTGCGAAAGATTCATCGTTTGTCTCCTCCCCTGAATTGAAACGCAAATTTTCTTTGACCTCAGCTTCCCAATAAGAAAATATGGGTTCGAAGGGCTTTAGACTCATACTTTCATCGGGTTTTCCGTCCGGTCTTCCCATATGACCAATAATTATTATTTTTGCTTTTTGGGAATATAGATAATCCAAGGTCTCCTTCGCCGCCTTGACTCTTAAATCATTAGTGTCAGGCTTCGTATCCAAGTCTAACCTTAAAAGGACTTTTTTTCCGGCAACATCAATATCACTGGGTTTAGGCAGATTCATGCAATTAATTATTTGCTTCTATTCTTTCAATTTCCTGAAGTCTTCTTTCAAATCTTGCCTTACCTGAAAACTTTGTTTCCAAAAAAGCTATTAACATAGCTTTCGTCTCTTTTTCTTCCGTAAAATCAGCCGCAATGACTAGAATATTCATATCATCATCGCTCCTTCCTGCAACAACTTGGCGAACATCCTTTCCGATTGATGCTCTTATTCCGTCAAATTTGTTGGCCAGGACATCTACCCCTACTCCACTTCCACAGAGAAGAACTCCGCGTGAACCTTCTGTTTTAGCAACAAGGGATGCCACCTCTTCCGCATACTTTGTAAAGTCGTCCCCCGGCTCGAGGCTTGGAGCACCAAGATCCTGATATAAATATTCCAACTCAAAAAGCCATCTGGAGATTTTTTCCTTTAGCCCGTAGCCTCTGTGATCGGCACCTAAAAATATCTTCATAATTAATTCTATTTAAATCCTTCAACTAAATCCATCAGCTCTTTTTTGGGATTTGTTGCTTTAACTATATCTGTTGCAACCGCCACCCCCACCGCCCCTAACTCAAGACTCTTTTTAACATCAGTTAGCTCATGAATCCCGGCACCGACAATGAGTGGCAATCCCGCATTTCTGGCAATTTCGACCGCTTGAGAGATAACTTCCGGTTGGGATTGTGTTACGGATGTGGTAGTAGAACCAATTAATTCAGCAGGTTCATAAGCTACATATGTGGGGGAAAGAGAACAGACATTTTTCAATTCCTCAATATCCTTGGCAAATATCAAGGTTTTCAAGCCTACATTTTTGGCCCTATCCGAAGCCTTGGCAAGATCGTCAAAACTGGTGAATTTGGCTTCAGAGTGATTAAGAAAAGTTCCGGCGGCTCCATCTTCGAAAACCGACTCTGCAATTACTGCCCCCGTATGTGCTCCCGGTTCAACGGAATCAATTTTTTGAGACCAAACTTCAAGTGTGGTAGAAAGAGTTATTTCCTTTAGGTCGGTTGCCTGAACAACGGGAATAACTTTAACCTGGCTTTCGTGGGCAACCTCCTCAATACTTTTTGTTAAAGCGATTGCACGCGCACCAGAGCCTTCTTCATAAGCTTTATAATTAATAAAAATCATGCACTCAAATTCAAAAGTGAATCGATTTTACCTTGATCAAAACCTATTATAGATTCTTTTCTTCCGTCATCTAGAGATATTAGAGTAAATGGAACACCCAAAAAGCCACCTGAAAGACTCGACATTTCTTCTTTGGCCGTATCATCAAGATCAACCATTTTTTCCACAAATGAAACACCTTTCCCCTTCAAATAATCTTTTAGCATTTTGCAATAGGGACAGGTTGTTGTGGAGTAAATCGTAATTTGCATTACCTATTATATTAAACCACTTGAGGATTGGCGTCTATATTAAAACGAACCTTCCAGAATATGCTGAGATCCCCTCATAATGATAATCTGGTTGTAGCCGAGATATTTTGAAGAGTCATATTCCAAGATATACCCCCCCTTCAACTCTCTTAAGTTTCCCAAAAGAATGGTCTTAGAGCCGTTTCCAAGAAAAACTTGATATTTTTCTCCTTTTTGAAGACTTGGAAGATCTGCAATCACCTGACTTCTTGTGGCAATTCCTATCCCTTCTCCACCAGATACATTTTCAAGCTCAATTTTCTCCGAGTCATCGGGTATAGTTAAACCCTGGAATTTTTCTTTAATTAGCCGCTCAATCGATGGGGTTGCCTCGGGTAGATTAAGGATAACTTTATTATTTTTGCTTTTTCGAATAAGAAGGACTCCTGAAATGATGACTACCAGAGCCAAAAATATGAGCAAAACCTTTCTTGTACTCATCTTGAGCGAAAGTTAACATTAAGACACTCAATTGTCAAGTCAGAGAGGATACGTATTTACCGCAAAATTAACGCTCTTTCCCCGCACAAAACTCTTTACTTCAAATATATACTAAAAAGCGCTAAAACCGCGGCAACCAAAAGCCATTGAGTTGAGGCTAACCAAATATCGTTACCTACCCAGCCTGCAAAAGAAAATAATACAGAGATAATTGCCCCGAACATTAATATTTTTGAGGTTAATTCTCTATTTCTTTTTATAAAACCCACAATAATCACCCCCTTGTAATATAAATATACCACTTGACCGGAAGTGTTTTTAAAAGTAAATTAGTGAAATTGGTGAAACATGGAGTATTTCCATGGGAGTGCCGCTACCGTAAACCCGGAACCCAATTTCAAATAAACCCGTGCAGGAATATGAATAAATTAAGAAAATCGGTTATAGCCTTAGCGATGCTTCTTCTAATCGTATTTGGCTTTACTCTGTTAAAATCTCGTAGTTTTTCCTACAAAAATCAAGGAACCGGTCTAAGACAAGAAGCCGTTGCCAACTTGAAAATTAATATTGATGGCGACTTTAAGTCCTTTGACATATCCCCTTTTGTAGGTAGAACTGCACTGGAAGCAACGGAAGCAAAAACTCAATTGATTACAAACGGTGAAGGGGTCAATGCTTTTGTAACATCAATTGACGGAAGAGTATCAGATAGCCAAAAAAATGAATTTTGGGAATTTAACGTTAACGGTTCTCAAGCCCAAGTTGGAGCCGGAAGCTATATAATTCAAAACCATGATGAAATCGAATGGAAAATCAGTAATTTCTAAAATAGCCGGACCTTTAAGTTTTGTTACTCTTGGAGCTTTATTGCGGCTGGTTCCCCACCCCGCAAATTTTGCTCCAATTGCCGCAATGGCCCTGTTTGGTGGAGTATATCTTAATAGGAAACAAGCCTTAACATTGCCAATATTGGCAATGATTGTATCTGACTTATTCCTAGGTTTCGGTTCCCTACCGATAAGACTTAGTATCTATGGAAGTTTTATCCTAACTGTTTTTATCGGATTTTTGGTCAAAAATAGGAAAAGTCCTAAAAACATTATTTTCGGGTCACTCGGCGCTTCAGTTCTTTTCTTTTTGATAACAAACTTTGCTGTATGGGCATTTTCCGGTATATATCCAAGTACACTATTTGGACTTTCCGAATCGTATTTTTTGGCCATTCCTTTTTTTAGAAATACAATTACGGGAGATCTTTTTTATACAGGAGTCTTCTTTGGGGGCTATGAACTAGCACTGAGATTAATCAATAAAAATAGATTACTCCACGTCCGAACTTGAGGAAAAATTAATAACGCTGACCTTTTGGTTTAGGAATAAAGGGTCTAATTGAATCCATTTCTTTAGGTCTCTTCTTATAAGTAAAAAGTATCTTATCAATATAGTTTCCCAAATCCTTATAGAAATAGATGTCATTTATTTCAATGTCATCAGCGGTAACCGTACCAATAGGAGTATCCTCGGCCGTTCTTATACTTGTTCTTGCATGAATTACAACACTTCCGATTGCCATTTGTTTCCAGATAGCATTTGGGGGGTAGGTTTTTACCTTAACAACCTCATCCCAACTTAAAGATCTGGGATTTGTTGCAAAAAGCGTTGTCGGTTCAAATCGAACTATACGTCTATCGGTAATGTAGGCCACATCCCTTCTTTGATAATCGGTAACAACTTTAGTTCCTATGAGAGATATCAAAGCCGAAACAATAATGCCTGCTATAAGAAAAATCTTCATCTCCAATAATTGCGATCCCAAAATAACAAATGGCGCTAAAACTATCAAAGCAACCAAGTATATTTTTGCTGCTTTGAATACCAGAGCAATCGAATGGGGTTTGACAACAAAGAGAATTTTCTCACCATCCTGCCTGCCAAAAAACTCTGTCTCGGTATTACGCATTGTCATAGTTAGATTATATTACTTTACCCTACCTAAATATTCTCCTGTTCCTGTATCAAGTTGAACTTTTTCCCCAACTTTTATGAACAGAGGAACTTGAGCTTCGATTCCGGTCTCAAGCTTAACCGTCTTTTTGGGAGCATTAATTCGATTCCCTGCGACTTCATCGGGAGATTCGGTTACTTCTAAAGTCACGTGAGCAGGTAAGTTAACTCCAATTGCTTTTACTTTATACCAAACCACCCAACACTTAAGATTGGCAGTAAGATATCCAAACTGATCTTCAACCAGTGCCAGTGGGATACTTACCTGATCGTATGTTTTAGGGTTCATAAAAACAAGTTCATCCCCGTCGCGGTAAAGATATTCCATTTCCTTTTTTTCAATCTCGGCAATCTCTATGGTTTCACCCGTTTTATATGTAAACTCCCCCGCCGCGCCTGTTTGAACATTTTTGAATTTAATCCGCATAACAGGAGACCCCTTACCTGGAGACATATATTCTGCCTTCGTTATAAAAACAGGAGCACCCTTAAAGATAATAAAACTTCCCTTACTGATATTGCCGGCATTAATTGTATTCATTTCTGCAAAAATAATCGGCCGTTTCTAAGCCGATATATGCGTATTTTATGCTTAAACCACCTCAAAGGTCAAATAATTCTTTTCCGGGAAAGAATATAGTTTCTTCAATTGTGGAGGTATCCGCCGCAAGCATAACCAGGCGGTCGACTCCGACAGCTATTCCGGAAACCTCCGGTAATCCGGACTCTAATGCTTTTAGTAAGTCTTCATCTATCGGATAATTTGCTTTCCCAAGCTTTTGACGATCCTTTTTGTCCTTCTTAAATCTTTCTTTTTGAACTTTGGCATCTGTAAGCTCGGAAAAACAGTTTCCAAGTTCAACTCCAGCCAAGAAAACCTCAAATCGCTCCGCAAAATTTGGGTTATGGGCGGGTTTTGAGAGAGCTGCCTGAGAAATCGGATAGTCATAAATGAAGTAGGGTTTCCCAAGTTTCAAAAGCTCAGGCTCTATCTTATTGAAATATATTTTGTAAAAATCTTCATCTTCTACCTCTAGAATGTCCACCGCAGCATATTTATTAAATGCTTCGCCAAGTTTTATTCTTGGCCAAGGTTGGGTGAGATCATATCGTCTCCCTTGATATTCCCATTTTGACTGGTCGGCGGTGGGATTAACTTTTTTGATAATTTCGCAAAAAAGATTTTCAAAATCTTCCATAACATCAAAATAATTGGCCTTTGTGCGATACCATTCCAGCATTGTAAACTCGGGGTTATGAAGGAAACTTACTTCCTCCTCATTTCTGAAGCATTTAGTTACCTCAAAACAATTCCCAATTCCGGCAGCCAAAAGCTTTTTAATTGAAAACTCAGGACTCATAATCAAATACGCATCTCGTCTTATGTTTTTTGAAGTTTTTAATTCAGTTTTGAATACTTCCAAATTAGGCTCAGTTGATGGGATCGGAACCAAAATTGGGGTGAATACCTCACGAAATCCCTGATTTTTGAAAAATGAACGGATAGTATCAACCACTTGTTCCCGAACAAGATACTTATCAAGAATCTTTGGGTTTGCTTTGATTTTTTGCCAGGTTCTCATGAGAGCTATTATACGACAAGTGGAAAGGTTTGATGTTAATATTTATATTGGAAAAAGTATATTATTGACCAATGAAGAAGAATTTACTGATTTTCATCCTTCTTTTTGTTTTAAGCATTCCTGCATTTAAGTCGCTTCTTCATCCCGGTGGTTTTACAAGCCACGACCTAACCCATCACATTGTCAGACAAATTGATATGGACAAGCTCCTTTCTGAAGGACAATTTCCACCCAGATGGTCGGGGGATCTTAATAACGGCTATGGATATCCGGTTTCGATTTTTATGTACCCTACCCCGTCAATCTTGGGAGAACTTTTCCACAAACTAGGATACAACTTTGTGGATAGTGTTAAAGCGGTTCTTTTTATTTCAATCCTAATCTCTGTTGTAGGAATGTATCTGTTTTTAGATTCTCTCTTCCCGGGTAAAAAAATTGCCGCTTTTTTGGGTGCGATATTTTATCTTTACGCACCAATAAGATTTATTTACATTTATGTGTCGGCTGCCGTCGGAAGTGCTCTTGCAATGGCAATCATTCCATTTATTTTCTGGGCTGTTGTGGAAACCTATAAAGATAAAAGATGGACAATTCCTATTGGAAGTTTAACAATCGCACTCCTCATTACCTCCCATAATGTAACCGCATTAATGTTTGCGCCAGTGCTTTTGGTTTTTGGGGTTATGTTAATTTATAAATCCAAAGAAAGAAGAGGTTTTTTCAAAGACCTTACTTTGATGGCAGTCTTAGGAATCGGCCTAGCAGCGTTCTTTTGGATTCCGGCAATGGTTGAGAAGAAATACATAATATACGACCAGGTTATGGCTAAAAACTGGGCTACTCAGTTTCCGACACTCTGGCAACTTATCAGATCTCCCTGGGGATATGGACTTTCCCACCCACAAGCACCGGAACCGGGTGACATGTCTCACCAACTTGGTCTGATACATATTGCAGTCATGGGTATTCTTCTGGTTTCAATCTTTATCCTTAGAAGGAAGAGAGATTTTTTGCAATGGGGCGTTTTCTCTTTAGCTGTATTTACTACCAGCCTATTTCTAATGCTTAAGATAAGTACTCCTATCTGGTCAAATCTTCCCCTTCTCTATCTTATTCAATTTCCGTACAGATTTGCATCGGTTTCTATTTTCGCTGCTGCGATCGCAGTGTGTCTTTTAATAGCATATTTACCTTTTAGAAAATTCCTCTTTATTTTTTTTCTTGTTCTTGTTCTATATGCCAACAGAAATCATTTAAACGTAAATCAAAAATTTGACCCTGATGACACATATTATATGAACTTAACCGAAACCACAGCTTCATATAA
>Ga0172369_10009043_pt1 | contig 11144 bp, 8 predicted proteins | sample LakKiv25m_FD_114539 | JGI IMG/M metagenome (GOLD analysis project Ga0172369, IMG submission 114539) | Freshwater microbial communities from Kabuno Bay, South-Kivu, Congo - kab_022012_11.25m | ecosystem: Environmental > Aquatic > Freshwater > Lake | place: Democratic Republic of the Congo...
AGCGCTCGCAGAAAATGCCCGCCAGCGAACCCAGCGCCAGCGGCGTGACCACCGAGAGCGTGGTGGCGACCATGCTAACGATCAAGACCAGCGGCGGGGTGGTCGAAGCGCCGACCAACACGACCACGCCAAACAGGATCACAATAATGAAACCGATGAACAAGAAGCGTTTCAGATCCATCCGGCTACCCTCCCCACCCGCGCGTCATGGCCGCCCGGCCTTCTTTGGTGCGAATGCGGTAGATGACGCGGATAATCGCGTCCGCCGCGACAAACAACAGGATCAGAGCCTGGATAACCGAGATGATGTCGGTGGGGATCTGGGTCAGGAACTGCATGCGCGTCGCGCCGTTGCGCATCGCGCCAAACAGGATGGCTGAGAAGACTACCCCGGCCGGGTGGGTCTTGCCCAGCAGGGCGATCGCGATCGCGTCAAAGCCGTAGCCGGAGGAATAGCCCAGCTGATGGCGGAAGTTGAGCGCGGTCACCTCGATCGCGCCGGCCAGCCCGGCCAGCATGCCCGAAAAGAGCATTGAGAGGATGATCGTGCGCTGCACGTTGATCCCGGCATATTTGGCGGCGTCGGCATTGGTGCCCGCGGTGCGGATCTCAAAGCCCAGGGCCGTCTTCCACAGCACCCACCACAGCAGCACCGCGATCAGCACGGCCAGGATAAAGCCCCAGTGCAGGCGGTAGCCCTCGAAGAGCGGGATCAGGCGGGCCGAATCGGCGATGTTGGGGGTGCGCGCCAGCACGTTGTTGGGGCTGGGGTCTTTCATCGGCCCGTTGAGCAGAAAGCTGGTCAGGTTGAGCGCGATGTAGTTCATCATGATCGTGTTGATCACCTCGTGCCCGCCAAAGCGCGCCTTGAGCCAGCCGGGGATGGCCGCCCACAGGCCGCCCGCCAGCATGCCCGCCCCGATCGTCAGGGGCAGGTGGATCACGGCCGGGATGGGCCCGCCGAGCAGGGCGGGCAGGCCGTAGCCGACCAGCGCCGCCGCCACCGCGCCCAGGGTCAGCTGGCCCTCGACGCCGATGTTGAACAGGCCGCCCTTGAAGGCGATCGCCACCGCCAGGCCAGCCAGGATGTAGGGCGTGGCCCAGACGGTGGTCTCGCTCAATGCGTTGAGCGTGCCAAACGCGCCTTCAAACATGCCAAGATAGGCCGCGAAGGGGTTGCCGCCCGCGGCCAGGATGACCACCCCGCCCACAATCATCGCCGTCAGCACGGCCAGCAGCGGGATGGCCAGGCCGGACAAGCGGCCCCAATCCCAGCGGGCCGGTTTGTCTTTCGCTTGAACAGGATCGCTCATTGCACGCTCCATCGCAAAGATATGAAGAGTTCGCCTACGCGGAATGTCGTTAAACTATAACCCAAATTGCGAATTACGAATTACGAATTTTCGGAAAGACGCTGTCCGGGGGCTGGCGTGCGGGTTGGCAGTTGGTTCACCACCGAGTGCACAGCGAACACAGAGAAGAGGAGGGATGAGGGGGAAGAGGGCAGAGAATTCACCGGCGAGGAAATGGAGGAAAACGGAGAAACCCTGGGAGCAGAGGAGCCGCGATCCGGATTGCGGACGCGTTTTTGTTTTTGAAAAAATCAATTGCATTCAAACCCTCTTTTTTTAATGTTGGGGGGCGATGGGCGGTATCCACTATCCGCTTTGCGGCGGAGGTTCATCATGGGAGGGATGATCCAGATCCATTTCGTGGGTAAGTTCACGGCGGACTTCTTCGGCGATGCGGCCGATTTCGGCCGCAAGGGGGTATTCCTGGACGGGGAAGATGAGGAGCTGGGTGCGGACGAGGCGTGACATGCCAAGGGAGGCGAAGGTGAGGGTGCGCAGGACGTCGGCGATGGCGACGGGGTCGGTGAGATTTTGGGCGTTTTCGGCGAGTTTGTTGAAATAATAGCGAAGGGCCTGCAGTTCGAGGTCAAGGTCCAGGGAGTCGAGCAGGGAGGTGCCGGCTTGACGGATGTCAAAGCCGTGTTTACGGGCGTTTTGGTTGCCAATGGGTGCGGCTGTGGGAGGATCCTTTCATGGGCGCGAAGCGCCGAGCGGTCAGCTTTCAGCGGTCAGCTTTCAGCTTTTGAAGGACAGGCCCCTCGGAAAGCTCGGGACAGGCATTCGCACTATTCTGTCATTGCTTTGCGAAGCAATCTCCCGATTATCCGTTCTGCCTGCGAGCGAGACGAGGGTTGTAATTGCCGGTATGGTTATAAGGGATTAGGGGTGCAATTGAAAAGCTGTCAAAACCTGCAATTTTTTAAGGTTAAAGCTGCAGGGGATGAAGAGGATGAGGAAACTGAAAGAAGCAGAATAAAGTCGGGAAGGAAGAGCCCAAATATTGGCTCGCATGCGGCGAATGCAGCAAATGGACAGCGATGCTTGGATGGGTTGACCGGCTAGGCGGCCTGGGCCAGGAGATAGGCGCGCCCTTGTTCAGAAATCTCCCAAATCCCATGCGGGGAATCATCGCGCAGCAGACCGGTTTCGACCATCGTCTGCCTGGCCCAACGGCAGTAATAGCGCCAGCGAATCTCGTGGTTGTTGCCCGGAGCCTCAAAATCTTGCGGCCCCAAGCGGTCTTGTAACAAAACCCCAACGGCATCAATCACGATGGCAGTCCTGGCACGGCCGCCCAGGTTGACCAGCGCTCGCAAGATGGGCACCTGAAAATCATCTTCCTCAAGCGGCGGCTGACCGGCGGGCGGAGCAGGCGCGGGTTCGACCCGTTCGGCAGCGCGGCGAACCCGCGCGACAGGCTGGGGATGCGCTTGCAGGGGAATGGCATCCCACGCGGCGCGCAGGGCCTCGGCCTGGACGATGAAGGTTTGCAGCGCCTGGCGGGCCTGGTCTGCGCGCAGAACCTGGGCGGTGTCGAAGCGGGCAGCGTGTTCCTGGTAATCGGCCTCGACGCGGCGAAGTTCGGCGCGGGCGTTGGCCAACAAACTGTCAAAGCTGGCCGGCATATCCATGATTGTCACTCCATCCCGTTGAGCAGGGCGCGCAGGGCGGCCAGCTCTTCTTTGCTGAGGGTGACGCCCTTGCCCATCGTCTGACCATCCGGCGACCATTCGCGGATGTCATATTTGGGTTCACGGCCGTTCCAGGAGATCAGGTTAAGCTCTTTGGTCCAGCCTTTAGACGTTTTGGACAGGACACCGATTTTCTTGACAATTTCAAATTGGATGTCGGGCATGATACCTCCCTTGTGACTGAGGGTAAGATGGAACTTAACTTTTAATCGTTCATACAAAGGTTCAAGAAGTGTACCGCAAAGGGCGCAAAGCCCGCAAAGGAAGAGGCCGATCAGGAAAACGAGCGCTCCTTTTACTCTTTACCGGCGGCTGTCGGGCGTGTATTTTTTCAGTTCCTCGACTAATTGGTAAACAGTGGTTGAGGGGTTGTCTCGACATGGATCAGGCGAACTATATTTTTTCATTAATTTCTGTGCGTTTGTAATCGCGTCTTTTTGCCTGGTAGATAATCTCAAATACATATTTGGCAAAGATTTCTTGTATTCAACACCCAACTTTTCGCTTAGTTTAACTAAATATTGTTTGCGGTCTATCGCTGTATGGATAAAATCGAAATGAAGTAAGAACCATAGCTCAAAGGATTGATTGGAGTATACAGGTTTAATTTTGTTAGCTTTCGCCAATCGAATTGCTTCATTAACCTGATCAACACAAAAGTCGTCAATGTCAAAAACACACCAGACCTGTTTATACTCGCCTTTTGCCTTTAATTTTATGGCTTCTTTCACAAGGCTGACTGTGTTTTTCCCTAGACCATAAACGACTGGTTTTACCCGAGCAACCCGGAATGCGTCGAAATACTGTTTTTCCGTTTCTTTTCCTTCGCACACAATTAAAATTTCTGGAACGGGATTAAAGCGTTCTCCTTTACGCGGCATGGTCTTGCTCCAGTTTGGGGTCAGCGTTTTCTAAGGGCAAATCAAAAAAATCTCCCAAGTAGGGGATAGCGCCAAATTTGCCGCGCAGGTAATTACGTTCATACTGTTTGTCATTTCGAATCTTGAATTCTGCAAGAGAGTATAAGTGGCTGGCGGCTGTGCTGTCTTTTTCCACGAACCAGATTTGGTCACGGCGGAATAGATCTTTGTCGAGCAGGTTCGTATCGTGGGTGGTGAAGATGATTTGCGCCCGCTTGGGGTTGGTATCGATGGAGTTGAATAGACCGACCAGCTTTTGGGTTAAAAGCGGGTGCAGGCGGGCTTCCATTTCATCAACAAATAAAATTTCACCGTTTTGCAATGTGTCGATAATCGGGCCTGACAGAGAAAACAGCTTTTGCGTTCCTTCTGACTCTTCATCTTCCAAGTCAAATGAAACAAATCCGGTTGCTTGACCCATTTCATCAAACACGGTGTGCTCAGTATTGACGGAGACAAATTCGCCAGGCGAGTCGATCAGCAATTTCTTCAGTTCTTCAGGCATCTCTTTAGGGAATTCGACTTTGTCCGAAGCGACTTTTTCGATGGCTATTTTTTCTATGCCAACATCTAATGAGCAGATTAGTTTTTGGATCTGATCACGGTAAGACATGTTGTCCAGATATTGGGATACGGTAAAACTACGATAACCAACATCTTCCAAACCCGAAATAATATTGACCGTACGAAACCACTTGATAATTTTTGTCGCAATTTCACCATTAAATTGAGCGACAACTGAGAGGAAAAGCGCATTCGGACGGGTTTTATCAGCCAAATTTCGGCCTTCCCTGAAACTGCGTTTGTTATGGATAATAATCGAGCCCTCACGCGTGAATAAGGCTGCCTCGCGAATTGTCGGGGTGGTATAAAGCCATTCTCGCGTAACAAGCTCCTGGTTTACCTCAAAACCGTAACGATATAACTGTCTTTCCATTGTGAATATGATCTCAAAGAAAGATGGCCTTTTGACATAACCCGTATTAAGCCGAAACGATGAAACGGAGATTGGATCACCAGCTTGGGATTCGCGCGCGGATGATGTTACAAATCCCCTCATGAACGCCATCGCCTGGATCAAATTGCTTTTGCCGCTAGCATTGGCGCCATAAATAGCAGCACTGGTCAGAAGGTCTTGGTGCCCTTCACAATGGATAAGGTTATTGCGGTCGACCTCAGGATCTTCTGAATTGATCTTGGCGGCTTCCATGCTGAGCGTGACAGGCTCGCGGAAGGAGCGGTAATTTCCAACAGTAAATTCTATTAACATACTATTTCTCTTTTGAAAATGCGATTTTTGCGGAAAAATCTCGTATAATGCGATTATAAATATATTTTCTTGATTGTCAATCGAATTTCCGTTCCAATTACTTAAGTTTAGTGCTGAATTCTCTTTGTTACCACATGTTGCTGTAATTTCTCCAACCGTCCCCCCGGCTCGACATGCACAAAAATATGTTCCGCCGCCAGCGCAGCGACCAGGCGATTGCGCTCTTCGGCCAGGTCGGCGCGGATGCGCGCGGCGCTGGGCATGGCCACGGAACAGAACAGCAGCGTGCCAGCCTCCAGGCGCGGGCGGAATTTGACTGCGATGCGCATGGCCTCCAGGCTGCGTGCCGGGCAGATCACGAGCGGACCTTTGCCTTTGAGCAGAATCTCCAGCATATCCTGCTCCACCGGGGTGTGAAAGCCGCTAATCACCGGGGTTTCTTTTTCGCGCAGCTGCTGGGCCAGGTCGTAGGCCTTCAAAATGGCCTCGCCGGGACATTTGCGCGAGCAAAACAGGGCCGTCAGAGGCAGGCGCAGCAGTTCCAGGTTGCCGATTCCTTGAAGAACCGGAAATGTCAAAATCTGATCGAAACTGATGGTTTGAATTCGGTCTCGATCACTCTTCGCCATCATCGTCAAGTTCCTGCCCCATGCGATACTTGATATCGTAATTGACTATGAAATCAAGTTCTTCATCAGCGAAACCGTAATGTTCAGCTAATACTTGGTCTATCTGGTCAATAATTGTTTTGGACTTGGCTGGATAATACTCATCGTATTGAATATATCCACTAGGATATTGTCTGCTTTTTTGAGATGAAGTTCTACGCAAGGATTCCGCTAGTTGCTCACCTAAAGTGGCTAATTTAGCTAGGGTACCATCAGATAAATGTCCTAAAGGATATTCAGCCCATTCTTTATGTCCTAAATCCCTGCAATTACTTATCGCTTTAAAAAACAAGTAATAAGTGGAACTATTCATAATAGCGGCTAATACATTTGCCATTTTTTGGTCTTTAACTTTGATATTAATGTAATGATTGGATTTGTCACTACCAGTATTCCCCTTGGGTTCAAAAGCTAATGACCTAACCCAGTAAGTTGGGCCATTATGGTACCAAACCCCGGCAGAGCCACGAACCTCAATATTGGCTAAAGTATAACCATTTCCTCTTGTTATGATTTTTTGATAAGCTGAAATTGCCTTAAGATCTCCAAGCTTGACGGGCAATCCAGTGATATTCCATGTTTGACTTTTTTCATAACTCAATAGCGGGAATAAAAATTGTCTACACCCCTCTACCCAATGTTGGTACCGAGAAGAATATAGTTTATTCTCTTTCGAAAAAGAGGTTATAAAAATCGTTAAGCGTTGCTCGACATCCTTAAAAAGCTTGCCAGGACGGTTTGAGTAACTACTAATCCAATTGGTATAGGGTAGGAATAAGTTAAAAAGCTTTTTATAGCTTTCACCAGAGATTGAACTCACTGGAACTATCATTCCAAATCTTGAACTTTGTTTGGCCAAATACAATGATCTTTCCATACAATACGCGTAAAGATTGTTAGTATCCAGCGAAAAATAATTTTTAACTTGATACGATTCTTTCACCTTTCTGTAATCTATATAAGGGGGGTTACCAATTATTACGTCGAACCCTCCATTTTTCTTTATTCCATAAAACTCCACGAACCAGTTAAAAGGATGATGAGATCGACACCAATTTAGATAGGCGTCTTCTTTTATAGGCGCGGGCAGATAGCGCAATGCCAGAGCGCGGTTAAGCTGCTCGTTCAACTCTGCCAATCGCTTGCGCAGTTCGGCTTTGGCCGCGCTGAACGCCGCCACATCCATATTTTCATCGGTCTGCATCTGGCGGAAGCGAATGAAGGCCTTATCGGCCAGTTCGGCCTGTTCTTCCACCTGGTCGGCGGCCTCGTTTTCGCCAAACAATCCCAGGGTGCCCTGGCTGCCCTGGCTGGTCAGGGCCTTGCGCACTTCCTCGCGGTTGGTGAAGCCCACCAGGGTGTTGCCGGCGCGCACGTTGAAGTCGATGTCTGGCAGCGGTTCAATCTCTTTAACGCTCTCGACTTGCGCAATCAGCTTGAGGAACAGGCGCAGTTTACAAATTTCGGTCGCCTCTTCCATGATATCCACGCCGTACAGGTTCTGCACGATGATGCTTTTATAGATGAAATACGCCCGGTTGGGATGTTTGGCCACCTGGGCCAGGATGCGCCGGAAATCGGCGTACTTTTCGGGGTGAATCTTGGTGCCTCTGGCCGCGGCGGCATCCAGGTCATCGATAAAGCTCTGCATGCGGTCCAGGCAGGCTTCGTAAAGCGGTTCCAGGATGTTCAAGGCGGCGAACAGGAACGCGCCCGACCCGCAGGTCGGGTCCAGCACCTTGAGCTCGGTCAGCCCCTTCCAATAGGCGCGCACCAGCTCGGGGCCTTCGCTGTCCTCAATCACGTCCTGGGCAAACTGCTGGATGTCCAGGTTGTAGGTGATCAGGTCGTTGATCTCGCGCACCTGGCCCGCTGCCAGCAGCGCGCGCACTTCAGCGGCGCGCTCCCGGCGCGCGACCGTCTCGCGCCAGATCTCGGTGGGCAGGGCATATTCCTCAGCGGCGGGTTTGTTCCATTCCCCGCGCCGCGCCACATCCTTCAGGCCCGCCGCGACCGGCTCGGGCAGCGTCAGATCCAGGCCTTTGCGCATGGCCGGGTAAATATAGCGCTCCGGGTCGGCGGCGAGCTGATTCCAAACGGAATTTTCGCCCTCAAAAGCAATCCGGCACTCCTTGCGCGCGCGTTCGAACAGCGCGGGCAGGATCGTGTTACGCGAGATGTAGCCGGTGATGTCCTCTTTGGTGTAATAGGCGCCCATCTGCTTCTGGTTGATGTACTTCTCGAAGATGAAACCCAGCACATCCGGGTTGATCTCGTCATCGGCGCGCAGCGGGCGCTCATCCAGGTGCCAGCTGTAGCCATCAAAGAACGCAAAAATGCGCGCAAAGGCCGCGTCCGGGATGTCGATCGCCTGGCCATAGCGCTCTTCCAGCTGATGGCGCTCAAAAATACTTCCGCTCAGGTAAGGCACCGTGCCCAAAAGCTGCTTGATCTGCGGGCTGTGGTCTTTCTTGGCAAAGCCCTCGAAGAACAGCGGGCAGAGAAAATCGCGGTAGTAATGATCATCGCCCAGCTCGCGCTGTGTGCGCTCCAGATGAGTGCGCAGATAGTTCGGGTCGCCGTCCAGGAAGCCCTTGCGCTGGATGAAGTAGACGAACATCAAGCGGTTGATCGTGACCGAGGCATACCAGCGCTGCATATCCTCATCGGGGATGCCGCCCAGGAACTTCAAAAAGGCGGCATGCTCGCTCTTGAACTTCTCGTAGAAGCGCTTGGTCACGCGCTCCAGGTCAAACCCGGCGCGCACGCGCTTGGTCACATCGATGATGACCAGTTTTTCTTCCTCTTCCAGACTGAAGGCCAGAGCTTGAAGGCGCTGCACCAGGGCCTCGCCGCTCTGGCCCTTTTGAAAGCCAAATTCGCGGCCCGCGCTGGGTTTGCCGGGTTCGCGCCGCACCCACAGCCATTTCTGCAGCGTTTTGGCCTGGTCGCTGAAGATAATCAAGTGCTCGTGAAAGCTCTTGCGCAGCCTGGTTTCAATCTTGCGGCGGGTGGCGTAGTCGGGGATGGCCTGGCCATCCGGCATCTGGCAGAGAAACACCACCAGCCCGCGCTTTTGCGCCACAGCCTGCAGGCGAAATTCGCGCTTGTCCACCTGCACGGCTGCTTCGCTGCTGGCATGATCCCAGCCTAATTCATTAAAAAGTTTGCGAAAATCAAAAGCCTGTAAGCGGCGGCGGATGTTTTCTGGATTGAGCATAGGGTTCCCTTAATGTTATTACTCAGGTCTGTCGTTGCGAGGGGCTTTGCCCGAAGCAATCTCCTTGGTAGTACGGCGGGAGATTGCTTCGTCAGCGCCAAAGCGCGCTTCCTCGCAACGACAGGCTGTTCCCATTTGGCAGATAGTTTAGGATCCGGCTGGGTAGGCCAGGCCCAGGCTGCAGATAATTTGTGGATCGCGCTCCTGGACTTCATCGCTGACGATGCACAGGCGGTCTTCGGCGCGCAGGCTGACCACCAGTTCGGCCAGCTGTTGATCGCCGATCGCGGAGCGCAGCTGGCGGTTGAGAATATCCCGCGCAGTTTCTTTGAGCGGGAAGCGGTAGATCTCATCGACCGTTTTGAGCAGGTCCTGGGTCACCCACAGCGTGCCCTGGTTGTGGTCAATAAAGCGCTTGAGCTTCTCATAGGTGCGGAAGCGCGCGCCAGACGGCCTGCCCAGCTGACCGCCGGTGGCGCGTTCCTGGTTCTGGGCCAGTTCCACTGCTTTGCGCACCGCGTCATGGTGATAGCCCGCCCGCGGCAGGGCAGGGGTGTCCGGCGCGCACTCGGCGGCACGCAAGATTTCAAATTGCGATTCGGTCACACTGCCGCCCTGCTCGTCCACCCAGGCCAGCGCATCGTTGCCATCCCCGGTTTTCATATAGACCAGCACGCCGTCCGGCGCGGCTGGCATGGCCAGGTGGGCTTTGGTCGAAAAGGACACCGGCGGCAGATCTGGGATGATGCGCTGCAGTGACGGCTCATGGGCGATCGCGTTCTTCCAGATCTGGTAGGCATACGAGGCCAGGTCAACCTCGTTGTCTTCCTCACCGTCCAGGATGCCCGCCTTTTCGTTGTAGAGGTCCACCACCGCCTGGTCGTTCTGGTCATCGTCAAAGAAGGCTTCGTCGGTGCCGACCACTTCGGCGTTCTCTTTCAGGCGTAAACGCACGCGGGCGCGCAGCCTCAAGATGTTTTCCACCCCGTCCGCGGGCAGGAACGAGTAGCACAGGATGTCCTGGGCTTGCTGTCCAATGCGGTCCACGCGGCCCGCGCGCTGGATCAGGCGCACGATGGCCCAGGGCAGGTCATAATTGATCACAATCGCGCCATCTTGCAGGTTTTGGCCTTCGCTGAGCACGTCGGTGGCCGCCAAAACCCGCAGTTCTTCCTCAGGACGCACCTGGTTGCGCACGCCGTTGCTGTTTGGGCTGAAGCGCCAGGCCAGCTGGGTCGGGTCCACCGAACCCCCGGTCGCACCGGCAAACTGCGCCACGCCCAGCCTGCGGAAGGCTTCGGTCAGGTAGCGGACCGTATCGGCGAATTGGGTGAAGAGCAAGACTTTCTGGCCCGCATGCTGTTGATTGACCAATTCCACCAGCGCCTGCAGCTTGCTGTCGCGCCGCCAATCCCATTGGCCACAGGTCTGTAAAACACCTGTCAGGATTTCGGCATCTTTGCGCAGGTCTTTGGCCAGCTGGGCGTTAAACAGGCTGGCGCTCAACCATTTGAAGCGTTTCAGATACGACTGCCGGTAGGCCTGGTAAATGCTGGCTGCGCGCTGGCGGAATTGAGCATCACTGCGCAGCGTGCTGCCGTTCGGCAGGCCGCCCTCATCGGTCATCTCATCCGGCATTTCGTCGATATCCGGGTCGTCGATGAAGTTGGTGCTGTCGACGTCTTCGTCGTTGGTGCGCGTGTCCAGCAGCCCCAGGTCCTGCGTGCCGATCGGCAGCGGCAGGTCGTTTTCCAGCGCGTGCAGGAAGATGTAATTGCGCAGAATATGCCGTTCGACCGAGAGCAAAAAGACCTGCCCGCTGCTTTCCAGCCGTTTGAACAGGTTGGTGCGGCTAAAGCCCATCAGGCGCTTGCCGCCACGCGAAAGATCCTGCAAAATTTTCTTTTCCTGTTCCGTGGGCGTCACTTTTCGTTTGGCCGGCACATAATTGCCCATGCCATAGCGCGGCAGGCGCAGGCTGTTGATCGTTTCCACCACGGGCGGGGCATAGAGCCGGGCGTAC
>Ga0172369_10009046_pt1 | contig 11142 bp, 11 predicted proteins | sample LakKiv25m_FD_114539 | JGI IMG/M metagenome (GOLD analysis project Ga0172369, IMG submission 114539) | Freshwater microbial communities from Kabuno Bay, South-Kivu, Congo - kab_022012_11.25m | ecosystem: Environmental > Aquatic > Freshwater > Lake | place: Democratic Republic of the Congo...
AAGAACTCGTCGGGCGTGATGTTGGCTTGTTTCAAAATACCATGAAGCGTACCGACTGCTACTTCAGCATGAAGCGGTACCACACAACCGATCTCGCCGGTAGCAGTCAGCTTCTTTAGGACAACGTGACTACCGCGTTGTCTGACCTGCACGAAACCAAGTCGCTCCAAGGCGCGAATTGCTTCTTGCCCTGACACGCGGTGCAGTTTAGGCATACGCGACTGCCTCGAAGGTCGTCAAGATAGGATGTGACGCTTCGCGCAGGGGGAATTCCTCCAGATAAAGCTCGGTGGCTTCCTTCAGGTTGACCACAGCCTCCTCAATGGTGTAACCCTGGCTGACGGTTCCAACCTCAGGACACTCTGCCACATATAGATCATTTTCTCGATGCAAAACCGCGGTAAAGGTTCTTGTTACCATGCCGACACCTCCGTTATTTGCATTTATACATTTCTCTGCAGGCTATCTTTTCCCACCCCTCTTACAACGCACTGAAGGCTTACTTGGCAGATCGTAACGACTGCATTTTAGCACCTTTGCCGAGATCCCAACAATACCATCGATCATTTCAACATCATGCCGACCCCAAACACGTTCTCAAACCACCGCGCCTTCTTTTGCCCCGCCCAGCGCTCGGCTTCATCGCCGACGCCGGGCAGCAGTGTGACGACCAATCGCTCGCCATCCAGCTCGCAGCGCAGATCCTGTACTGCGTTCGTGTGACTGCGATCCAACCCATCAGCGAAGCGGAGGATTGCGCCGAGTTGCTCCACCAGGCGCCGATCTTCCAGGGTGAGCGCGGCGAAGGCCGTGTGCTTGCTCAGATCAGGGAGGCCGCCGCGATGATAGCGGGCGATGTGCGCGATCAACTCGCGGTCGTGGGGTAGGAAGCCGGGGATTGGCTCCGCCATGATCAGGCGGAAAGCGGTTTTGTGGTGCTCCTCGTAGCCTTCGATGTAGCCGATGTCATGGAGGAGCGCGGCGAAAGAAAGGATGTCGCGGGGGGCGATCCTCTCACCCTGCACCCTCGCCCCCGAATTCGGTGGAGAGGGCCGGGGGGTAAGGGCCAGCTCATGCAGCCTCAGCCGGGCGGTCTCGTCGAATAATCGTAGGGCCAGCCGCTCATCTTGCAGCGAATGGCCCTCCTCGAAGTCATAGTGACGGGCAAGGGTGAGGACGATGTCTCTGAGCGTCTGCTTGAATTCATACACTTTGCCATCTCACACCGATGCATCCTGGCTGCAAATAGATATACTCAACGCTATTCTACTGCCATACTGCGTTCTTTCCAAGCGTATAAGGTTTCAGTTTTCTTCGCGGGTTTGACCTGAGGCGTCTCATTGGTTATACTTCCGTTCGAAGGTGAGCGATAGGGGCACCGTTTCCTTGGCAGCGCCGGCAGAGTTGGCGCTGCGGCTGCCAATACAGTCGGGCAAACTGGCTCAGACTCTCGAATGGGGCAAAGAGGCAAACGATGAACGTTAATGCAAACACGATACTAGAAACCAGCGCGCGGCGGCTGTTTCCCGATCTGAGCCTGGATCAAGTACTTGCGGAACTGCTCCTGGAACGCACCCGCAAGAATCTAATCAAATATCAGACGATGGCCCGGCGGTTTGAAGCGAAATACAAGCAATCGTTTCCCGCCTTTCGCCAATGGATTCTAAGCAGTGAGCCACCGTCAGAGGTCGAACAAGATTACTTCGACTGGGAACTGGCCGTGACCGGCATCGAAGACATGGAGCAAGAGATCAGGCGGTTGAGCGCGTTGGATTGACGCGCCATGAACGTCGCCGATCTACTGACTGCTTTGCACCATGAAGTCCAATGTCGAGCCTACATCGACCGGCTGGTTGTGCTTGACCAAAGCCCCTCGTTGCTTAAGGCGCGTTTATACATCGACGCCGACCTCTTTGTCCAGGTTTACCGTAACGATCGCTTCGATACGACGAATCTGGTCTTGATGCACAATGAGCAGCGCATCTATGCGCGGGATCAACTGAGCGGCATATGGCATCGCCATACAACCACTGACCCTCAAGCCCATGACATCAGCGCTGCGGGACGTCTACCGATAGGTCTTGCCGAGTTTCTGGACGAAGTGGAAGACGTATTGGCCACGCTCGGTTTGCCGTAAGAAAATCCCTGATTCGTCGCGTTCTTCTCTCCTGTAACGTTACCTGGTCTCCGTGGGCACATGGTCGATCCTGCCAGGCCGATCAAATTCCTTCCAACATCTTTCGGCTGATCTCGCTATGCCGTTGTACCAGGCTGCGCCAGTCCAGCCCGACGATCTCGCCGTCCTTCACGCGCACCGCCCCGTTGATCACGCTCAAATCCACCTTCGGCGGGGTGCAGAAGACCAGCGCGGCCAGCGGATCGTGCAGCGCACCGGCGAAGTCGAGTCGTTCGAGCCGGTAGCCGATGAAGTCCGCGGCCATGCCGGGCGCGAGCGCCCCGATGTCGTCGCGGCCCAGCACGCTCGCACCGCCCAGTGTGGCGATCTCCAATGCCTCCTGCGCGCCGAGCGCGGCGGGATTGCCCATCACGCGTTGGAGCAACATCGCCTGCCGCGCCTCAGCCAGCATGTGACTGCCGTCGTTGCTCGCGGAGCCGTCCACGCCCAGCCCGACCTTGACGCCGGCATCCCGCATCGCGCGCACCGGCGCGATGCCCGACGCCAGGCGCATATTCGAACTGGGGCAGTGCGCCACCCCGCTTCCTGTGTGCGCAAAGAGCGCGATCTCCTGCTGGTTCAGGCAAACGCAATGCGCATGCCACACATCGTCGCCGGTCCAGCCCAGCGACGCGACGTAATCCACCGGCTTCGCGCCGAACTTTTCCAGGCAGAACCGATCCTCGTCCATCGTCTCGGCCAGGTGTGTGTGCAGACGGACGCCGTAGGCGCGGGCCAGCGCCGCGCTCTCGCGCATCAGATCGGCGGTGACGCTGAAGGGTGAGCAGGGCGCCAGCGCCACGTGCACCATGCCGAAGCGCTCACGCTGGTGGTATTGCTCGATGGCTCGCTGGCTGTCCTTGAGGATGTATGCCTCGTCCTCAACGCAGCTATCAGGCGGCAAGCCGCCTTTCGACCGGCCCAGGCTCATGCTGCCGCGGGTGGCGGTGAACCGGATGCCGAGCTCGGCGGCGGCCTGGATTTCGTCGTCGATGGTCGCACCGTTGGGGTAGACGTATAAATGATCGCTGGAGGTGGTACAGCCGGTGAGCATCAACTCGGCCAGGCCCACTTTGGCGGAGACGTATACCGCCTCGGCATTCATCCGCGCCCAAATGGGGTAGAGCGTCACGAGCCAGTCGAACAGCACGCTATCCTGCGCGACACACCGGGTGAGGGTCTGGTAGAGGTGGTGGTGGGTGTTGACCAGGCCGGGCAGCACGATCATGCCGCGGGCATCGATCACCCGGTCGGCAGTCTCCGGCAGCTCGGTCGTCGGCCCTACCTGGACGATCGCGTTGTCACGGGCGAACAACCCGCCGTCCGGGATGCGCCGCCGCTCGGCGTCCATGGTGACCAGCAGATCGGCGTGTTTGAGGAGGAGGGTGGACATCGTTGTCTCCTTTGCGGACGATGGACGATGGACGATGGATGATGGCTGATAGACGATGGCTGATGGCTGATGGCCGATAGCTGATGGCCGATGGCCGATAGCTGATGGCCGATGGCCGATAGCTGATGGCCGATGGACCTTGAACTTTGAACTTTGAACCTTGGACCTTAAACCTTGAACCGCAGGCCGTGGTCAATGGTCCATGGTTGATAGTCCATTGGGCTCCACATGGATCACCACGCGGCCAAGGTTCGGCACCTGGCTGCGCAGGAGGCTCTCGATGCGTTCGGTGATGGTGTGAGCATCGGTGATCGGCGTGTCAGCATCCATGACGCAGTGGAACGTGACCTGGAGCTCACCGCCGGCACGGCGGACCGTCACTTCGTGCGGATGGCAGTGGTAGCCGGTTTCTTCGGACAGGTTTTCGATGATCCGGCGGATGTTCGCCTCGTCGGCCGCAGTTGCGTCGCGCCTGGCGATGGCGTCGCCGGTCGGCTCGATGTGTGTGATGACCTGGGTGATGCCGGGGATGGCCTCGCGCAATGCTTCCTCGAACGCCGTGGCCTGCTCGTGGGCCTGGTCCAGGCTCAGATCTTCCTTGACTTCCAGGTGCAGCTCGACCGAGTGCCCGCCTTTGCCCAGGTCGTAGATGCGGATGCCGTGGGCGCCCAACCCGTGCCGCGCAGCCAGCACGCGCACCGTGGTCAGCCAGCCCTCGTGGTCGGCTTTGACCGGCTCGATCTGGACTACGACATCCGCGCCGGGCAGGACTTTTCGGATGGCTGCTTCGGCCGCCGCGGCAACGTCGTGGGTCTGCTCGAACGAAGCCTCGCGGGCAACGCTCAGCCGCACATCAACGAATGCCTCCGGTCCGCTGCGGCGCACGCGCACCTGTTGGACATCCACGACTCCCGGCACGCGCACGGCGCGCAGCACGTCATCGCGGATCGAGGCCGGCACGCCGTCCAGCAAAGCCATCACGGTGCGGCGGCCAAGCTGGAGGCTGACCCAGATCACGATTCCCGCCACGCCCATGGCGGCTACCGAATCGGCCTTCGCCAGCCAGGGGATGTTGAAGTGTTCCGCAAGCAGTACCAGGATCAGGCCGCCGATAACCACCGCCGACGACCAGATGTCGGTGGAGAAATGCAATGCATCGGCTTCCAGCGCCTGGCTCTCGTACTTCTTAGCGACACGGTATAGCAAGCGCGACCGGCTGAAGTCCACCACGATGGCGATGATCATGATGACGAATGCCCAGATGCTGGGATCGACAGCTACGCTCTTGAAAAACAGGCGTTGGATAGCTTCGTAGATGATCCAGACACACGTCACCAATAACAACAACGTCTCGAACAAGGCCGACAGGTTCTCGACCTTGCCGTGGCCGTAAGAGTGTTCCCGGTCGGCGGGCCGACCAGAAACCCGCACGGCAAAAAGTGTCACCGCGGCAGCCACCAGATCCAAACCGGAGTGGGCGGCTTCCGCCAGGATGCCCAAGCTGCCGGTGAGGATGCCAATCACCAGCTTGAATGCCGTGAGGAATACCGCAGCGACGACCGACGTGAATGCAGCCCCACCTTTTTCGCGCTCCGCTGCGTGCTGTGGGTTTGCGTTCTCGACTGCTGACATTGCCTAGTTTTTCCTTCGCCGCTACCGACGCGGCTTTATATGAGATCACGCTGCCAGGCGCGCTCATACTAAAAACAACCCTTCCGCGCGACCTCGTGGCGTGAATCTCGGCCGGGAATGCCTGCGACCGGCATGGATCCAGAGCAACACAACTGGCGGAAGGGTAATTGAATCCTCAAACAACAGGATTATAGGGCCAGATGGACGGGGGGGATATGTCTTAGATCATGCTTGGAGGAATTTTGCGCTTGCTCATGCGTCCATCTCGTGCTATCCTTACGCTCTGGTTATCTCAAATCCAATGACGGATAATCTTGATGAGGCACTACCGAATCATCCTGAATCCTACGGCCGGCCGAGGTAGAAGCGCGCAGGCCAGGGGAGCTATCGAGCGGGTGTTGGGCGAGGCCGGGGTGTCGTATGTCGTGACGGAAACGCGAGAGCCGGGCCATGCGACCCAACTGGCCCGTGAGATAGAGCCGAACGAGGATACCGTCGTCGTAGCGGTGGGCGGAGACGGCACGGCACACGAAGTGGTCAATGGCATGGTCCAGGCCGCACAGGCGAACGGGCATTGGATCGCCGGTGGGCCGGTCGGCACGCTGGGTTTCATCCCGGTGGGGACCGGCAACGACTTTTGCTGGCGGCTGGGAGTGCCGGAGAATGATCCCCGGGCAGCAAGTCGCATGTTGCTGGCGGATCACCGCCGGCTTGTGGATCTCGGCCAGGTGGTCGATGAGCGGGGACAGGCCGAAGTCTTCCATAACCACCTGGGTGGCGGGATCGAAGCCGCGATCGCTATTGAAAGCCGTAAGATCAGCCGTTTGCGCGGGCTATGGCTTTACCTGCTGGCAGTGCTGCGGGTGATCCCCAGGTATACGAAGGCGCCGAAGATGACGGTGCACTACAACGGTGCCGCGGAGACCCGTCCGTTGCTCCTGGCGTCAGCAGCTAACGGTGGGCGGAGCGGGGGTGGGTTCAAAATTGCGCCTGCCGCGCGGTTGGACGACGGGGAGCTGGACCTGGTGCTGGCCAACAGCCCTAACGTCGCCGTCACGCTGTGGCTGCTGCCGCAATTCTTGCTCGGGACGCATACGGCCCAAGTACGCTACGTCAACCTGCATCGGACGCCACACCTGCTGATCGAAGCGCCAGCCGGGTTTCCGGTGCACCTGGATGGCGAAATCTATCGCGTCGACGCGCGGCGTATCGAGGTCGAGGTGCTGCCGCACCGGTTGCAGGTAGTCGCCGCACCGACGATTTAATCGATTGGCCGGCTTGTGGCTTGGCATCTTGACGGCTTTCCACTTTTGCAAATCCTGGATCTGCCATGTTTCCAATTACTGGGACGTTGATCAATGTCGCAACTGTTGTCGTCGGGGGGACGTCGGGCACTTTGCTGGGGAACCGGCTGCCTGAAAAGACGCGCCAGACCGTTTTATCCGGCCTGGGGCTGATGACCCTGGTGATCGGTTTGACGATGGCCATTCAGACGAAGAACGCGCTGATCCCGCTTTTCAGCGTTTTGATCGGCGGGATTCTCGGCGAGGCGTTCCGAATCGATGACGGCCTGAGCTGGGTGGGACGTTGGGCGGAGCGACGTTTCGGGCGTGCTTCGACGGCACGGGCTGATGCGACAAGCCAGCATGCGGGCGCCGGCAGCTTTGCACGGGGCTTCATTACTGCCAGCTTGATTTTCTGCATTGGGCCGCTGACCATCCTGGGTTCGATCCAGGACGGCCTCATGGGAGATTACAATCTGCTGGCCGTCAAGTCCGTCCTGGACGGATTTGCCTCAATGGCGCTGGCGGCTTCTCTCGGGGCCGGCGTGGTCCTGTCGGCGGCCACCGTGTTAGGCTATCAGGGCGCGCTGAGCCTTTTGGCGATGCTATTCGGCACCGCATTGGGCGGCGTGACGCGCCAGACGCCGTGGGTGGTCGAGATGACGGCCACCGGTGGCGTTGTGATTCTGAGCATCGCGTTCATTTTGTTGGACATCAAGCGCATCCGCGCCGCGAGCTTGCTCCCGGCCATCTTCATCGCACCGGCGATCGTGGTGATATTAGGCGTACTTAAAATCAGCTTCTGAGTTTTCCTTGTGAGGCAGTTCGATGGCTGTTCCTGCACTCATCGTCTTTGCTGGACTCCCCGGCACGGGCAAGAGCAGCCTGGCGCGAGCCGTGGCGCGCGAGGCGCGGGCAGTCTACCTGGACAAAGATACGATCAAGGATTGTGTCATCACGCTGGCCCGCGAGATGAAGCTGGCGGGGGGCCAGGATCTGGCCGGGCCGTTGTCGTACGAGCTGCTGGTGGATCTGGCGCGTGACAATCTATCACTGGGACTCTCGGTTGTGCTGGACAGCCCGGCGGGCTATCGCGTCTTCAGGGAGAAGGTCAGCAAGCTGACGCAAGGCGGCAAGGCAGAACTGAAGCTGATCGAATGTATCTGCACGGACGAAACGATGCTGAGGGAGCGTGTCGAGACTCGGGGACGGGAGCTGCCTCCCCATCGTACGCAAGATTGGGCAACCTATCAAGCCAACCGGGCGCGCTTCGAGGGTCTGACCGAACGCCGGTTGGTGGTTGATACGGCCGAGCCGTTGGGAATTAACCTGCGCAAGGTGTTGGCTTATCTCGGGCGCACTGATTCTTCTAGCGTAGGGTGAACATCAGACTGTTAGCTCAAGTTAAGTGAGGTTCTTCCATGTCCGTTATCCAAGTCGTGCTTTTTGATCTCGGCGGCACCCTCCTGCACTACGAGCAGCCACCGGAATACAGCATGGAGAAGCTGAACGCCAGGGCGCTGCGGGCGTTTCTGCAGGCTGCGACCACGGTCGGCGTCAAGGTGCCGGATGTCGAATTGGCCGTGCGCGCCGTAGGGCGCATGGCGGCAGCTATGGAGGCCAGGGCAGCGCGCACCCAATATGCCAACACCGCCGAGGTGATTATTCGCGACGGCCTGGAGGCGATCGATGTGATCTTGCCTGACAAGGCGTGGGATGTGGGTTTGGCCGCGTACTATGATGCTATCTCATCGGTGGTGAAGCCGGTGGATGGGGATGCAGCCGGCGTCCTGGCGTTGTTGGCAGCGCAAGGACGAGGATTAGGATTGGTCTCCAATACTTTCTGGTCACCTGCCATGCACGACGCAGATCTGGCACGTTTCGGCCTGTTGGATTATCTTCCGGTGCGAGTCTTTTCGTGCGTCTTCGGGATGACCAAGCCAAATCCGGGCATCTACCGGCACGCGTTGGACAAACTGGACGTGGCCCCAGCCGAGGCAGTGTTCGTAGGCGACAAGCTGAAAGTGGATGTGGCCGGGCCGCAGAAAATCGGCATGCGCGGCGTCCTTGTTGCTTCACCCTACCGCGGGGAATCTGATGCCGAGGTCGTGCCGGATGCGCGCATCGGGTCAATCGCTGAACTGCCGGCTTTGCTGGCTGCCTGGGATCGGTCTATCGAAACTCGCATCGCGTGAGAACATGATGTGATAACGCAAAGTCCTCTTGCCCCTGAAGGTTTGGGGGCTTTGCTTCCTGGAAGCCCACTCACACCTTCTCCCCCCAATTTGTGATACGATCCCCTCGATCTGTTTCAACGGAGGAAGGTGTCGGATCGTCGTTGATCCTTCGCGACGTTGCGTTACCCGACTGGCGCTTGGCTTCATGGGCGCCACGTTTCGGAGGAATCGATGCGACGTTTTATCCCTTGGGTCTTCCTGGTTTTGCTAATCGTCGTGATGTTGGTTTTGGTCTGGCCGATGCTACGGTTGCCGTTCAGCGACGCGACCGGTACGTGGGCGGTCAGGACGCTGCTGCCCTTGGTACAACAGCAGCCGACTGCTGTCACCGAGATGACCCCGACGGTTACACCGACCCTTGTACCCGAATCTACTGAGACGGCCACGGTAACTCCCACGTCAACGTCTACTGATATCCCCACGCATACACCGACGATGGTTGCCACCGCGACTCCCACTCCGATGAAGTCGCCCTGGCCGCAAATCGCGCTGAAGCCATTCGCCAGCGGACTGAGTTCGCCCGTGGCTATCGTGAATGCCGGTGACGGCAGCGGGCGTCTGTTTGTCCTGGAGCAGGATGGGCGCATCCGCATCGTGGAGAAGGATGGTACCGTTTTGCCGGTGCCGTTCCTCGATATCAGCGATCGGGTTAGCTGCTGTGGAGAACGGGGCCTTCTCGGCCTGGCTTTCCCACCGGATTACGCCACCAAGGGTCACTTCTACATTGACTATACCGATACGGCGGGCAATACGGTCGTCGCTCGCTACCTGCTCACATCCGATCAGAACGTGGCCGACCCCAACAGCGAGCAGATCGTGCTGACCATCGATCAGCCGTACGCAAACCATAACGGCGGCAACCTGGTCTTTGGGCCGGACGGCTATCTGTATATCGGGATGGGGGATGGTGGATCACAGGGCGACCCCCAGAACCGCGGGCAAAATCCATCCGTGCTGCTAGGCAAGCTGCTGCGGATCGACGTGGAGACCGGCAACCCGGCTACCTACACTGTGCCTGCGAGCAATCCGTTCGTCCATACCCCCGGCTATCGACCCGAGATATGGGCATGGGGACTACGCAACCCGTGGCGTTTCTCGTTCGACCGGCAAACCGGCGATCTGTACATCGGCGACGTGGGCCAGAACCTATGGGAAGAGGTGGACTTCCAGCCGGCCGGCAGCCCAGGCGGCCAAAACTATGGCTGGCGGATCATGGAAGGCATGCACTGTTACGGAGCCACGACCTGCGACACCCAGGGCCTCGTTTTGCCGGTGGCTGAATACAATCATAGTTTGGGCTGTGCGATCGTAGGCGGGTTCGTGTATCGCGGGGTGCAGTATCCTGAAATGCAAGGCACCTATTTCTACGCTGACTACTGCAGCGGTCGTATCTGGGGATTGCGCCACACCGAGGCCACCTGGGAGAGTGCCGAGCTTTACCATGCACCCTTTACGGTCAGTGCCTTCGGGCAAGATGAAGCGGATGAGCTTTACCTGGCGGACTACGGGGGTGGGATCATCTACCAGGTTATCGCACAACGTTGACGACGGATGACGGACGATGGACGATAGACGATAGACGATAGACGATAGACCATGATTCATGGTCGATGGTCAATGGTCTATGGTCCGTTATCCTTTCAGCGCAGCGTCCAGAAGCTCCCGCACCACGGCCGGGTTTCCCTTGCCGCGCGTTTCGCGCATCACCTGGCCCATCAGCCAGCCGAACACCTTTTCCTCGCCGCCGCGGAACCGGGCGACCTCGGCAGGATACTTTGCCAGCGCCTCGGCGACCGCCCGGGCCAGCGACTCCGTGTCGCTGACCTGTGTCAGGCCCAATTCCTGGATCACCTCGCGGGCGCCGCGGCCGGTCTCGAACATGACGCCGAGCGCCTTTTTCGCGCTGTTCTGGCTAACCCGGCCTGCACCGACCAGCCCCAGCAACTCTGCCAGTGCGGCTGGCGCGACTTTCACCGCTCCGATTCCGATACCGGCGGCGTTCATCAGGCGGAAGAGCTCGCCGGTGATCCAGTTGGCAACGATTTTCGCGTCGGCGGTGACGGCCTTGGTCGTTTGGGACCCGCTCAGAGCGGTTGAGGCCGCTACCGCAGACTCAAAATACTCCGCCACGCCGCGATCGGCCGTGAGCACCTGCGCATCGCGCGGATCGAGGCCGAGCTCGCTCATGTAACGCGCGAGCTTGGCGTCGGGCAGTTCGGCCATGCGGGAGCGAATCTCCGCCACCCACGCGCGATCCACGACCACGGGCGGCAGGTCAGGCTCGGGGAAATAGCGGTAATCGTCGGACGACTCTTTAGTGCGTTGGACGACTGTGCGGCCACGCTCCTCATCCCATCCCATGGTTACTTGAATCACCCGCTCGCCGCGTTCCAGCGTCGCGACCTGGCGGGCAACCTCATA
>Ga0172369_10009053_pt1 | contig 11136 bp, 9 predicted proteins | sample LakKiv25m_FD_114539 | JGI IMG/M metagenome (GOLD analysis project Ga0172369, IMG submission 114539) | Freshwater microbial communities from Kabuno Bay, South-Kivu, Congo - kab_022012_11.25m | ecosystem: Environmental > Aquatic > Freshwater > Lake | place: Democratic Republic of the Congo...
GGACGGCATCCGCCAGTTTGCCGTGGCCTACCTGCGCCACGAGCAAGACCTGGACTTGCAGGCGTTTGCCGTGAAGTTCGACAACTACTACCTGGAAAGCAGTCTGTACACCACGGGCAAGGTGGACGCGGTGGTCAAGCGGCTGATCGACGCGGGCAAGACTTTCGAGCAGGACGGCGCGCTGTGGCTGAAAACCACCGACTATGGCGACGACAAGGATCGCGTCATGCGCAAGGGCGACGGCAGCTACACCTACTTTGTGCCCGACGTGGCATATCACATCGCCAAATGGGAGCGCGGTTTTACCAAGGTGATCAACATCCAGGGCACTGACCACCACGGCACCATCGCGCGCGTGCGCGCCGGCTTGCAGGCCGCAGGTGTGGGGATTCCGCAAGGCTACCCCGACTACGTGCTGCACACCATGGTGCGCGTGGTGCGTGGCGGCCAAGAGGTCAAGATCAGCAAGCGCGCCGGCAGCTACGTCACGCTGCGCGACCTGATCGAATGGACATCGAAGGACGCGGTGCGTTTCTTTTTGCTCAGCCGAAAGCCCGACACCGAATACACCTTCGACGTCGACCTGGCAGTGCAGAAGAACAACGACAACCCGGTCTACTATGTGCAGTACGCGCATGCGCGCATCTGCTCGGTGCTGGCAGCCTGGGGCGGCGATGTGGCTGCGCTGATCGGGGTGGATCTGTCGCCGCTGGACACCCCCGCGGCGCAAACGCTGATGCTGCAGCTGGCCAAGTACCCCGATATGCTGACCAACGCCGCAAGTGGCTTTGCCCCGCACGACGTGACCTTTTACCTGCGCGAACTGGCGGCGGCGTACCACAGCTACTACGATGCGGAGCGGATTCTGGTAGAGGACGAGCCGGTCAAACTTGCTCGGTTGGCGCTGGTGGCGGCCACCGCGCAGGTGTTGCGCAATGGCCTGGCCGTGCTGGGCGTGAGCGCGCCGCAAAAAATGTGACCCGAACGGTCATCAGGAAGACAACATGAAGCGACAACACGGCGGAACATTCTTGGGATTTGTGCTGGGCCTGGTGGTGGGGCTGGCCATTGCGCTGGTGGTGGCGGTCTATGTCACCAAGGTGCCGGTGCCGTTTCTTGAGCGTGGCGACAACCGCTCGACCGAGCAGGACGCCGCCGAATCCAAGAAGAACCAGAACTGGGATCCCAACGCGCCGCTGTACGGAAAGAATCCGGCGCGTGCCGCCTCGGCGGCGGATCCGGGGACGACGCCCGCCACCAGCACAGGCGGGATCGGACAACCCCAGGCCAAGCCGGCGGTCAGCGCCGATCCGTTGGGCGACCTGCTCAAGGCGCGCGAAGCCGATCCGTTTGTGTATTTCGTTCAAGCCGGAGCTTTTCGCACCGCTGAAGACGCCGAAAGCCAGCGTGCCCGCCTGTCGCTGGTGGGGTTTGAAGCCAAAGTCAGCGAGCGCGATCAGGCCGGCCGGGTGGTTTACCGGGTGCGGCTGGGGCCACTGCAAACGCGTGAAGAAGCCGATCAGATGCGCATCAAACTGGTGGCCGCCGGCGTTGAGGCGGCCATGGTGCGCGTGCAGCGCTGACCGGGCGCCGGGCGTAGCGGCCGGCGATGAAAAACGGTTGCCGCAGGCACGCTGCGGCCCTTGCGTGGCTACAATGCCGCGCATGGTTTATGCAAGATTCATGCCTTTATGAAATTTCCGCCTTTGTCCAGGGTTTGCGGGCTGTTGTTGCTGACGTGGTGGAGCAGCAGTGGCTGGGCCGAACAGGCCGATCGCGACCAGCCCATGAACGTCGAGGCCGATGCCTTGCGTTATGACGACGCCAAGCAAGTCAGTGTGTTTTCCGGCCGGGTGGTGTTGACCAAAGGCACGATCCAGATTCGCGGCGGCAAAATTGAGGTGCGTCAAGACCCGCAGGGCTATCAGTACGGCGTGGTGACGGCCGAACCTGGCAAACTGGCGTTTTTTCGGCAGAAGCGTGAAGGGCTGGATGAGTTCATCGAAGGCGAGGCCCAGTTGCTCGAATACGACAGCCGCGCCGATACCGTCAAGCTGATCACGCAGGCGCAGTTGCGCCGCTACGTCGGTGCGCGGCTCAACGACGATTTCAAGGCGTCGGTGATCGTTTACAACAACCTGACCGAAGTGTTCACGCTCGACGGTGCGCCCGCGCCCGGCCAAGCACCCGGACAGGCCGGGGCCTTGAACGGCGCCCGGGTGCGCGCCACCCTGACGCCCAAGCCCCCAGCGGCTCATCCTGCAGCCGCTGCGTCGGCGCCGGTGTTGCCGTTGCGTGAGGCGCCGGCCTTGAAGACCAGCCGCCCATGACCGATCACGCGCAAGCCGCCGAGCGGGCTGAGCCGCACACCGTGCCTTTGGCCGAGCGCATGCGCGTGGGCGACGACAGTGGCCTGCAGGCGCATCACCTGAAAAAGTTTTACGGCAGCCGCGAGGTGGTCAAAGACGTTTCGCTGGCGGTGCGCAAGGGCGAAGTGGTCGGGCTGCTGGGCCCCAACGGCGCCGGCAAGACCACGTCGTTTTACATGATCGTCGGCCTGGTACGGGCCAGCGCGGGCGACATCACCATCGACGGTCAATCGATCGAACGCCTGCCGATCCATCGGCGCTCGCGTCTGGGGCTGGGTTATCTGCCGCAGGAGGCGTCGATCTTTCGCAAGCTCAGCGTGCAGGACAACGTGCGTGCCGTCCTCGAACTTCAAGTGGATGCGCACGGCAAGGCGTTGTCGTCTGCCGAAATCTCGCAGCGCCTGACGGCGCTGTTGCAAGACCTTCGGGTGGAGCATCTTCGCGAATCCAGCGCGCTGTCGCTTTCCGGAGGGGAACGGCGCCGCGTCGAGATTGCCCGCGCCCTGGCCACACAGCCCCGCTTCATCTTGCTGGACGAACCGTTTGCCGGCATCGACCCGATCGCGGTGATCGAAATCCAGCGCATCATTAGTTTTCTGAAAAGCCGTGGCATCGGCGTGCTGATCACCGACCACAACGTGCGCGAAACGCTGGGCATTTGCGACCACGCCTACATCATCAGCGAAGGCCGGGTGCTGGCGCAGGGTACGCCGGCGGAGATCGTCAACGACGCCGACGTGCGCCGGGTCTATCTGGGCGAGCATTTCCGCATGTGACAGGGCCTTGATCCGAACATGAAACCCGCCCTGTCCCTGCGCATCTCGCAACATCTGGCGCTGACGCCCCAGTTGCAGCAGTCGATTCGCCTGTTGCAGCTCTCCACCATGGAGCTGAGTCAGGAAGTCAACCAGATGCTGGATGAAAACCCGTTTCTGGAGCGCAATTTCGAAGAAGCCGAACGCGAAGCGTATGGTTTGGCACAAGCCGACACACCGGTGAGCCGGTCCGACCGCGAATTGGAAGGCGAAACTTTTGCCGACAGCACGGCGGCGTCAAAGTCTGAGTCATCGGACGGTGACGCCGATTGGGCCGGCGACGACGGCCCGTCGTGGGACGGCGACGGCAGCGCCAGCCTGGCACCGGACGACAGCGAATGGGGTGGCGACGCACCGCCGCGGGGCGACACCCAGAACGAGGAGGTCGACGCCACCGAACTGGCGCGCACCCAGGAGTCCTTGCAAAGCCACTTGCACCGGCAGGCGCTGGCCTTGCGACTGAGCGAGTCGGACGCCGCAGCGCTGCGCTTTCTGATCGAGTCGCTCAATGACGACGGTTACCTGGAGGACGATCTGACTGAGTTGGCGCGCACGCTGGCCGCGGGCGATGACGACGAGTTGGAAGAGCTGGTGCACCACTTCACCGTGGCGCTGCGCCTGTTGCAGCATCTGGAGCCCGCGGGCGTCGGGGCGCGCTCGCTGGCCGAATGCCTGAGCTTGCAATTGCACGCCTTGCAAGGCAATCCGGCGTTTGACGCCGAGACTGTGGCGGTGGCGCTGCGGGTCTGTGCCCAGCCGATCGACTGGATGGCGCGGCGTGACGTCAAGCATCTGGCCCCGGCGGTCGAGGCCAGCGAGGCGGCGGTGCGCAGTGCGCTGGCATTGGTGGCGCACCTGGAGCCCAAGCCGGGGCGGCGCTTTGTGGATGTCGAGCGCAATCTGGTCATTCCCGATGTGCTGGTGGTGCGCGTGGGGGAGGGCACCAACCCGGTGTTTCAGGTGCGCCTGAACCCCGACGTGATGCCGCGGCTGCGCGTGCACGATGTCTACGCCAGCGCGCTCAAGGGGCACAAGGCCAGCGGCAGCGAGGCGGCCAACGTGGTGGCGTTGCAGCAGCGCCTGCAAGAGGCGCGCTGGTTCATCCGCAACATTCAGCAGCGCTTTGACACCATCTTGCGGGTCAGCAGTGCCATCGTCGAGCGGCAGAAGAATTTTTTCACCCACGGCGAACTGGCCATGCGACCGCTGGTGCTGCGCGAAATTGCCGATCAGCTGGGGCTGCACGAATCGACCATCAGCCGCGTCACCACTGCCAAATACATGGCCACGCCGCAGGGCACGTTTGAGCTGAAGTATTTTTTCGGTTCGGGCCTGAGCACCGAAGCCGGCGGCAATGCCTCCAGTACCGCGGTGCGGGCGCTGATCAAGCAATTCATCGACGCCGAAAATCCCAAAAAACCGCTCAGCGACAGCCAGTTGTCCGACATGCTCAAGGAGCAGGGCATCGAATGTGCCCGGCGTACCGTGGCCAAGTACCGCGAAGGGCTGCGCATTGCCACCGCCTCGCTGCGCAAGGCTTTGTAGGCCGGTTCCACTGCAACGCTGCCGTGCCAGGGTTGCCCCACCATTGATCGAGATTTTTGATGCAACACCTCCAACTCTTCTTGCCCTGCGCCGCTGGCGTGGAGGACTATCTGGCCGCCGAGGTGTTGCGCATCACCGAGCTGCCACCGGGCTGCATCACGCGCCAGCGTGGCGGGGTGGCGGTACGCAGCCATTTCGGCCACGTGATGCGGCTCAATCTGTACAGCCGCCTGGCGCAACGCGTGCTGGTGTTGCTCAGTCATACCGAATATCGCAGCGAGCAGGACCTGTACCGCGCCGCCAGCGCAGTGGCATGGGAGCGCTGGTTCACACCGCGTGAATCGATCAAGGTCGAGATCACGGCTCAACACAGTCCGCTGACCAGCCTGAACTTTGCCGCACTCAAGATCAAGGACGCGGTGTGCGACCGCTTTCGCGTCAAGGCCGCGGGCGTGCGCCCCGATGTCGACACCCGCCACCCCGATGTGCGCCTGTTTGCGCATCTGACCACCGACGCTGCGTCGCTCTACATCGACACCTCGGGCGAGCCCTTGTTCAAGCGCGGCTGGCGGGTGGACAAGGGGGATGCGCCACTGAAGGAAACCCTGGCCGCGGCCATGATTGCCGCCAGCGGCTGGCTTGACGGCGAAGGTGACCTGCAACCACTGTACGACCCGTGTTGCGGCAGCGGCACGATTCTGATCGAGGCGGCGCAAATGGCGTGCAACATGCCCGCCGGCGGCCAGCGTCACTTTGCCTTTGAAAAATTTCAGCCGTTTCGCGCTGCCGAGTGGCAGGCCCTCAAACAGGAAGCGGCGCAAGCCGTGGTGGAGCCCGGACCCGATCAACCCACCTTGCTGTTTGGCAGCGACGTGGCGCACCGGATGGTGGACTTTGCCCAGCGCAACGCCGAGCGCGCCGGGGTGGCGCGGGTGATTGAGTTCCGTGGTGGCGACGCCTTGCAACGCTTGCCGCCGGTGGCAGTGGGCCCGGCCGGCGGCGTCTTATTGCTCAACCCGCCGTATGGCGAGCGCATTGACGTTGGCGGCGTGGCCAAGGCGGTGCGTGAACACGCGCAGACCGACGACGGGGCCGATTTCTTCCGTCAGTTGGCCAGTCACTGGAAAAAACACTTTGCCGGCTGGAGCGCCTGGGTGCTCACGCCCGACCTGAAACTGCCCGGGCGCATGCGGCTGAAGGAAACCCGGCGGGTTCCGATGTGGAACGGCCCGATCGAATGCCGGCTGTTTCGCTTCGACATGGTGGCGGGCCGGGTGACGCCGCTCAGACCCGCACAGGCTGCGCATGACGCCTCTGGTGCTTGACACCAACATCGTGCTGGACGGCTGGGTTTTTCAAGACCCGCAGTCCGAGCCATGGCAACGCGCCCTGCGCGCCGGCTCGCACCGCTGGCTGGCCAGTGCGGACATGCGCGACGAACTCGCACGCGTGCTGGGGTACCCGAACATCGTGGCGCAATTGGCCGCGCGGGGCGTCAGTGCACAGAATGTCATGGCCCAGTTCGATGCCCTCGCCGTGCGGGTGCCGTTGGCACCCCGGGCACCCGTGATCTGCCAGGATGCGGACGATCAGAAATTCATCGACCTGGCGGTGGCGCATCAGGCGCTGCTGCTGAGCCGAGACCGCGCAGTGCTGTGTTTGCACCAGCGGTTGCGTGCGCTGTCGGTGTCGGTGCGCAGCGCCCTGTAAAGCCTTGCAACTGGCATGGCCCGGCCGCAGCCAAGTGGCCCTGGCGGCGCAGCGCCGGAGTTCTTATCATGGGGCTGAACCACTTCCCGCCAGACTGGCGGGCACTCTGCCATGAACTCCACCCTGACCGACTTTTTGGCCCAACATCACATCCACGAAGTGGAGTGCGTCATTCCGGACATGACCGGCATCGCGCGCGGCAAGATCCTGCCGCGTGACCTGTTTGAACAAGCCGGCCACATGCGCCTGCCCAAGAGCGTGCTGCTCAACACTGTCAACGGGCAGCAGCCCGACAACGGCCCGCACGTGGGCGACACCGACCCCGACATGCTGTGCCGGCCCGATGCGGCTACCGTGCGTGTGGTGCCGTGGGCGGCCGAGCCGGTGGCGGTGGTGATCCATGACTGTCTGGAGGAAGATGGCGCGCCGGTGCAGTTGGCCCCGCGCAGCGTGCTGCGTCATGTGGTGTCGCTCTACGAAAAGCAGGGCTGGCGCCCGGTGGTGGCGCCCGAGATGGAGTTCTATCTGGTGGCGCGCCAGCAAAACCCGCATGTGCCGCTGGAGCCACCGCTGGGGCGCACCGGCAAGTCCGAGGCGGGGCGCCAGTCGTATTCGATCGACGCGGTCAACGACTTCGATCCGTTCTTCATGGAGCTCTCCAGCTTTTGCAACATCCACCGGCTGGGTGTGGAAACGTTGATCCACGAAGCGGGCGCCGGCCAGATGGAAATCAACTTCACCCATGGCGACCCGCTGGATCTGGCCGACCGCGTGTTTCTGTTCAAGCGCACGGTGCGCGAGACGGCGTTGCGCCATGGCATCTTCGCCACCTTCATGGCCAAGCCGATGGAGATGGAGCCCGGCAGCGCCATGCACATTCACCAGAGCATTCTGGATGCGTCCACGGGCCAAAACATCTTCTCCAACCCCGACGGTTCGGCCAGTGACCGGTTCAGAAACTACATCGGCGGCTTGCAGAAGTACGTGCCGCAGGTGATGCCGATGCTGGCGCCCTATGTCAATTCGTACCGCCGTCTGTCGCGCTTCATGTCGGCGCCGATCAACGTGCAGTGGGGGCTGGACAACCGCACCTGCGGCATCCGCGTGCCCAAGTCGGACGCGCAAAACCGCAGGCTGGAAAACCGCGTGCCCGGCGTCGACGTCAATCCGTATCTGGCCACTGCCGCCACGCTGGCGTGTGGTTACCTGGGCATGATGGAGCGGATCAAACCGACTGACCCGATGGACAGCAGCGCCTGGGATCGCGACTATGAGTTGCCGCGCCACCTGGAAGACGCCATTGCACGCATGCGCGGCTGCGATGCCATGGCCGAGGTGCTTTGGCCGTCGTTTGTGAAGGCGTTCTGTGCGGTAAAAGAACTTGAATACGCCACCTACAACCGCGTCATCAGCTCGTGGGAGCGCGAGCATTTGTTGCTGCTGGTGTAAGGCACGGGGTGTCCCATGACGAGCCAAATTTCATCCAGCGTTGTGCAGCGCCTGTGGCAACAGGAGTGCACCCGTTTTATTCATTTTCACCCGCGTTCGCAGGCGCTGTCTGCACAGGCCGCACCGCACTGGCTGTTTGGCGTGCCGCTGCACTGGATGAGCGACTGGTCCACACCGTTTGCGTTGCAGGTGGCCAGCGCACGCGGGAGTCATCTGACCGACGTGGACGGGTTGGATTACGTGGACTTTTGCCTGGGCGACACCGGGGCCATGTTCGGCCACGCACCGCCCGCCGTGGTGGCTGCGGTGCAGCGCGCTGTGGCGCACGGCTGCACCACCATGCTCAGCTCAGAAGATGCCGCCTGGGTGGGCGCGGAGCTGACGCGGCGCTTTGGTCTGCCACGCTGGCAGATGGCCTTGTCGGCCAGCGATGCCAACCGCTTTCTGCTGCGCTGGGTGCGCGCCGCCACCGGGCGCAAGAAGCTGCTGGTGTTCAACGGCTGCTACCACGGCACGGTGGATGACGTGTTTGTCGATCTGGTGGGTGGTGTGCCCACGGTACGCGACAGCCTGCTCGGTCAGGTGTATGACCTGACGGCCCACACGGTGGTGGTGGAGTTCAACGACCTGCCAGCCCTGCAAGCCGCGTTGCAAACGGGGGATGTGGCGTGTGTGCTGGCCGAACCGGTCATGACCAATGTGGGCATGGTCTTGCCCGATGCCGATTTCTGGCCGCAGGCGCAGGCGCTGATCCACCAGCATGACGCGCTGCTGGTGCTGGACGAAACGCATACCTTCAGCAGCGGCCCCGGCGGCTACGCGCGCGCCCACGGCTTGCAGCCCGACGCGCTGGTGCTGGGCAAACCCATTGCCGGCGGCTTGCCGTGCGCCGTCTACGGCATGAGCGAAGCGCTGGCCGCACGCGCCATGCAGGCCAAGCATGATGCACCACCGGGCCACAGCGGCATTGGCACCACGCTCACCGCCAACCGGCTGACGCTGGCGGCGATGCGCGCCACACTGGCGGAGGTGGCTACCGACGCTGCCTTTGCGCACATGATCGCGCGCTGCACCGAACTGGCCGAGGGTTTGCGTGCGTGCATTGCCCGCCACGGCCTGCCCTGGTGCGTGACGCAGGTGGGGGCGCGCTGTGAATTTCAGTTTGGCCCCACGCCTCCGCGCAACGGCAGTCAAGCGCAGGCCATGATGGACGACGCGCTGGAGCGCCTGAGCCACCTGGCGCTGCTGAACCGGGGTGTGCTGATCACGCCGTTTCACAACATGCTGCTGTGCAGCCCGGTCACGACGGCCGACGATGTGCAGCGCTTGTTGACGACGCTGGAGGAAGTCTTTTGCGAATGGGAAGCACGGGTGGCGTGAATAGGGGTGCCTTGGGCCTTTCAGTGGTGGAGTGACAGACCAGACGGTGCCAGACCTGCGGGTTGAACACGCGGGGCGATTGCAAGAGAATGTCTCGGTCACACAGGGAAAGGAACAGTCATGGCACTTCGATTTCACGCACGGCGGGTTGTCCCATGGGTCTGTGCCTCATGGTTGGCTGCTTCAAATGCGCTGGCCCAGGTTCAAGTCGTCAAACCGCCCGTCGCGCAATACTGGATGGACGTGGCCACGATTTCGATGGCAGGCATGGATGACATGCCCGATATGGGCGCGCTGGGCGGCATGCTCGGGGGCATGACGGGCATGGGCCAAAGTGCGTTTGGTGCAACGCGTGGGATGATGCCGGGGCGCTGGCTGGACATTGCAGTCAGAACACAACTCAAACCAGCAGGTACGCAAGCTCAGCAAAACATTCCCCCGGCTCAAAATATGGGCGACAGTCTGACGCTGCTGCCTGTCAAGTCCGAACCCAAGCCACAGAAGCGGCCGACCGGGCAACCCGGTAGCGTGGACGAAGTACCGCCGCAACCCAAGGGGCGCATTCTGCTGTATTGGGGATGCAGTGAAACGGTCCGGCCAGGCCAACCGCGCGTGCTGGATTTCGCCAAAAGCGGGCCGCAGGAATACGGCAAGTTCATGATGGGCCGCGCGGTGCGTGACAACGGCGCCAAGGCGGTGCCGGGTCATTCCATCTGGCCCAACGAAACGCATCGGCAAAAAGTGCCGCCAGACGCGTCGCTGCAGGGGCAGCACGCGGTGCTGGGCGAGGGTTTGCCCGCCAGTCTGCAATTTGCCATTGGCCAGGCGCAAGACTTCATGCCTAAGATGGGCTTGTCCAGCAGCGGCGGTGGGGCAGCGGCGGCGCAGGTGCGCTGGCAGGCCATTCCCACGGCGCAAGCCTATTTTCTGAACGCCATGAGCGGCAGCGACCAGGACAACCAGATGGAACTGGTGATCTGGAGCTCGTCTGACGTGCCCGAGCCGGGCTGGGGCCTGATGGATTACGCCAGCAATGCCAACGTGGACAAGTGGCTCAAAGAGAAAGTTTTGTTGCCAGCGACCCAGTCTCAGTGCGCCGTGCCTGCCGGCATTTTTGCCAAGTCCGAAGGCGTCATGATTCGTGGTATCGCTTACGGGCGCGAGCTTAATTTGGCGCACCCGCCGCGGCCAGAAGACAAACGCATCGCGTGGGAGCCGGAATGGGCCGCCAAGATTCGGGTCAAGTCCATGGCGATGGCCATGTTGGGCGAGGCCAGCGATGAGGCGTCGGGTCGTCAGGATTCATCTTCGGCTGGTTCGGAAGAAAAGGAACCCAGTGAGCAGAAACAGGAGTCGCTGATACCCAAGATCCAGGGCGTGCCCGATCTGGGTAAGGCGCTCAAAGGGCTGTTTGGTAATTGAAGCGAAAGCGCGCCGCGGCAAAGGCGCTGACGCAAATCAAGCCTGACCGTGTGTTCAGGATTGCGTTGGAATAGCTGCGCGAACCATCGCCGGCGTGACGTCGTTCAGACACCGCGTATGCCCCAGGGGGCAGACGCGCTCAAAGCACGGCGCGCAGTCCAGCGGCGGCTGGTAGCCGGGGTCGTTCTTGAGCCACAGCACCGCCGCACGCTCGTTGAGTGGTGGCGTGTGCAGCGGGCTGCTGGAGCCAAACACCGCCACCTGTGGCACGCCAAAGCCGGCGGCCACGTGCATCAGGCCCGAGTCGTTGCTGACCATCCAGCGTGCCGCAGCGATCACGGCCAGCGCTTGTTCCAGGGTGGTTTTTCCGGCCAGGTTGATGCAATTGGCGCGCTGGCTGGCGCGCACGATTTCTTCGCACAACGCAGCTTCTTTGCCAGAGCCAA
>Ga0172369_10009054_pt1 | contig 11136 bp, 8 predicted proteins | sample LakKiv25m_FD_114539 | JGI IMG/M metagenome (GOLD analysis project Ga0172369, IMG submission 114539) | Freshwater microbial communities from Kabuno Bay, South-Kivu, Congo - kab_022012_11.25m | ecosystem: Environmental > Aquatic > Freshwater > Lake | place: Democratic Republic of the Congo...
ATCAGCAGCGCGGCGAGCAGGGCCTCGCGTCGCGCCAGGCCGAGCGCGAGCGCCAATCCGTACGTCGAGACGGGCAGCAGCCCCGCGAGCCCCGACAGGAGCCCGAGCGCCACCTGAGGATCGGCGGCCAGCGACGCGGGCAGCAGCAGCCGGGACAGCAGCCCGAGGCTGCCGAAGTCGAGCGCGCCGTCGAGGAAACGCATCTGGACCGTGATACCGTCGGTCAGGTCCTGCACGTGGACCACGAGCAGGCGCAGGACCAGGCTGGCCACCGCGAGCCCGAGCGCGATCCGCACGTCACGCCGTGCCAGAGCCGCCAGATCGCGTCGGGCCCGGAGCAGCTCGAACGCCAGCACGACGAGCCACGCTATGCCCACCAGCGTGACGAGCGTGGAGCCCGGCAGCGAGAGGATCTCGATCGCGCGTGCGTGCCCTGCTTCGGGACCCGCTACCGCGAGGACGGGTAGCTCGGGCCGTGGCACCACCGGTGTCTCCGTTCCATCGCAGCGTCCAGCGTGGGCGAGATTGTGCCAGAGCGCCCGGGTGCCCTGCAACGCCTAAGGTCGGGCGCGCCGGCGCCCGTTCGGTTGCCGGCGGCCATCGGATGGAGTAGCGTGGCGCTCCGGACCCACCACCCGCGCTGTGCCATGGGCGCCCAGCACCGTCGTCGCCTCCGCCCGCGCTGTCCACGCTGTCGCCTGCTGACCGGCAACTGCCTGTGCGACTTGATCGCGCCCATGCCGTGCGCGACGCGCCTGGTGGTCGTCATGGATCGCCGCGAGATCCGGCAGCACTCGAACTCGGGGTGGCTGGCGGTCGACCTGCTCGAGGGCGCGTCGTGCCCGGTGCGGGGCCTGAAGGACGTGCAACCCGACTTCTCCTGCCTCGACGATCCCGCGCGCCAGGCCTACTTGCTCTTCCCGGCCGAGGGGTCTCCGCCGCTCGATCGACGCGAGATCGACGCCGACGGGCGGCCCGTCACGCTGGTGGTGCCCGACTCGTGCTGGAGGCAGGCGCGGCGCATGACGCGACGCGAGCCCGGCCTCGCGATGCTACCCCGCCGCAGGCTGCCCGATCCCGCGCCGGGGCGGTACAGCCTGCGCGTCCCACCCGCCGAGGGGCACCTGAGCACGTTCGAGGCCATCGCCGGCGCGTTGGGGGTGCTCGAGGGCCCCGAGCTGGAGCAACGCCTGTTGAGCGTGTTCGACGTGTGGCACGCTCGCCACGCCGCCGAGCGCGCCGGGGTGCAGCCGTGAGACTGCCCTTCCTCGAAATCCTGATGATCGCCGTGGGCCTCGCGATGGACGCCTTCGCGGTCTCGATCGGCGCGGGCTCGGTCCGTTCCCGCCTGGCGCCTCGCGCCACCTTCCGGTTGGCCTTTCACTTCGGGCTGTTCCAGTTCCTCATGCCGGTGCTGGGGTGGGCGCTCGGCGCCACCGTCGCGGCCTGGTTCCGGAGCATCGACCACTGGATCGCGTTCGGGCTGCTCGGCTTCGTCGGCGGGCGCATGGTGATCTCGGGGCTGCGGGACAGCGACGAGGGGCCGGTCGGGCCCGATCCGTCGAAGGGGGCCACGATGGTCATGCTGTCGATCGCCACGAGCATCGACGCGCTGGCGGTGGGCCTCAGCCTGGCCATGCTGGGGGTCGGCATCCTGCTGCCGGCGTTGGTCATCGGGCTGGTGACCGGAGGCCTGTGCACGGCGGGCGTCAGCCTGGGCGAGCGCCTCGGAAAGCACCTGGGGCAGCGCATGGAGGTCGTGGGGGGCCTCGTGCTGATCGGGATCGGGCTCAAGATCCTCGCGGATCACCTGGGCGGGTGACGGACCCGTCGCGTACGTTCCGGTCAGGTCGGGATCTGGTGCGAGATGCCGTGCAGGAACCAGAAGATGTAGGCGGCGACGCCCACGCGGACCGCCGCCATCACGAGGTCGCGGCGCGGCAGCGACGCCTTGCCATAGGCGCGGACGAGCTTCGCCCAGTGCACCACCAGGGGCACCTGCAGCGCGAGCAATACGACCGCTCCCACGATCAGGTACAGGTCGCGGCGCTCGTCCGAGGGGTGCGCCCCGCCGAGGTGCAGGTAGAACTCGACCAGCACGACCAGCCACGTCAGCAACGGGAGGATGGCGTTCATGGATTCCCTCTCACGCAGCGTACGCCCATGTAGGTCACCGACGTCACGTACCAGTGTACGCGCGCCTGATCGAACTCGACCACGAACGCCGGATCCTCGCTGGCGTCGATCTGGGTGACGGACCAGAACGAGCGCTGTGGATCGGCCTCGAAGGCCACGTCGAGGTAGGCGCCTCCGGGGCCCGGCCCCGCGTTGGCCGCACACCCCGCGCAGTCGGGGCCGTCGCAGGCGGTCGACGTGCAGCCGTCGTGGATGGGGCAGGGGCCGCCGCTCGCGGTGGCGGGGCAGCCCACGATCAGGGACCGCAGCTCGTCGACGCTGGGCAGGCGCCAGTCGTCGTACCCCGCGGTCGCCAGGTTGTCGCACAGGACGCGCGCGTCCTGGAAGGTGCGCGAGCCGCCGAAGGCCTGCTGCCACACGAGGCCGGTGATTGGATCGGACACGGTACCGTCACAGGCGTTCTCGAGCACGCCGCCCGAGGGGGGCGCGCAGGTGCCATTGTCGGCGCACGCGCAGCCGCCGTCGCACACGCCGCAGAGGTTCCCGCAGCCGTCGGGGCCGCAAGCCTTGCCGTCGCACTGCGGGGCGCAGGTGCACGCGCCGTCGTTGCAGGAGAACCCGGCCTCGCAGTCGCCGCAGCTGCCACCGCAGCCGTCATCGCCGCAAGCCCGGCCCACGCACTGGGGCGTACACTGGCAAGCCCCGACCGCGCAGTAGGCCAGGTCGCCGACGCAGTCGCCGCAGCTGCCGCCGCAGCCGTCGTCACCGCAGGCCTTGCCGGTGCAGTCGGGCACGCAGCTGGCGCACGTACCGCTGACGGGCTCGCACACCGTGCCGTCGCCGCACGCGCCGCACGATCCGCCGCAGCCGTCGTCGCCGCAGGCCCGGCCCGAGCAGTCGGGTACGCAGACGTCGGCGCACGCGCGCGGGAAGTCGCCGCCGGGGTCGGCCGACGGGGAGGCCACGCAGTCGTAGCTGGCGAACTCGGGGCTCCAGCCGCAGGCGGGCGCGCCCGTCGAACAGTAGCGTCGGTTCAACCGGCCGCCCTGGCAGAAGACCACCACCGCGCCGTCGCAGCAGCCCTCCGCGCCGACGCCCGCGCAGGGATCGGTCGAGCAGGTGCCCACGAACGAACACGCCAGGCCCGCGCCGCACGTGCCGCACGATCCGCCGCAGCCGTCGTCGCCGCACTCGATGCCGCCTCTGCAGAGCGGGGTGCAGAACCGTCCCTCGAAGCATACGACGTCGAAGGGGATGGCGGAGCCGCACTCGCCGCCGCAGCCGTCGTCGCCGCACTCCCTGTCCGCACAAGCCGGGACGCAGATGTCGGGTCCCTGGTCCGGCACCTCGATCACGTCGGCTTCCTGCGTCGTGTCGCCGCCGCCCTCGGCCCCGCCGCAGGCCAGGGGGAGCAACAGCACGACCGGGACGAACACGACCCAACCGCGGACCATGGCAGGTCCTCCGTGACGTTCGACCGAAAAGTTACGCGAAAACGAACCCGATGGGTAGGGGCACCCCTTACGGGTGCCCAATTGCTCGTTGGGACACGCGCCATGGAAGGGCACCCGCAAGGGGCGCCCCAACATTCGACCATTGACGCGCCGCGGCACCGGCGGCATCCTCCGGCCATGGCGCGCGTACCCGTTTCCACCGGCATCGAGCTCGAGGTCCTCGACGAAGGGCAGGGTGGGCCCCTGCTGTTGATCATGGGTCTGGGGTCGCAGCTCGTCTTCTGGCCTCCCGGTTTCCTCGACGAGCTGCACGCGCGCGGCTTCCGGACCATTCGCTTCGACAACCGCGACGCCGGCCTCTCCACGTGGCTCGACGACGCGCCCGAGCCCTCGATCCCGCTCACCATCGCCCGCGCCTACCTGGGGCTGCCCGTGCCCGCCCCCTACACGTTGTGGGATCTGGCCGACGACGCCGCGGGCCTGCTCGACGCCCTCGGCCTCGCCTCGGCTCACGTGCTCGGCGTGTCGATGGGCGGCATGATCGCCCAGTGCCTTGCCCTTCGCCATCCGAAGCGCGTGCGCACGCTCACGTCAATCATGGCGGGCCCCGGCGGTCGCCGATCGTGGCTGGCCCTGCCGAAGGCCTTGAAGGCCATCACCGCGCCGCCACCCCCGGATCCCGCCGCCGCCATCGAGCGCGAGGTGGGCATCTTCCGGCTGATCGCGGGCAACGGCTTCGAGTTCGACGAGCCGCTGCTGCGCGGGCTGCTCGAGGCCCAGGTGGCGCGGGGCGTGAACCCGGCCGGCTTCGTGCGCCAGTTGGTGGCCGTGCTCGCGTCGGGCGATCGCCGGGCCGCGCTGGCCAACCTGAAGGTGCCCACCCTGGTGGTGCACGGCACCGACGACCCGCTCGTGCTCCCGTGGGCGGGCAGGGCGACCGCGCGCGCCATCCCCGGAGCCAAGCTGGTCGTCCACGCCGGGATGGGGCACAGCCTGCCGCGCCCGCTGTGGCCGATCGTGGCCGACGACGTGGCGCGGTTGGCCGGACTCGGCGCCTCCGCCTGATCTCCGCGCACATCCGGCCCTGGCGCCCGCGCACGTCTCCGGGTACACTCCGCGTACGACGAAATCAGGAGGACTCGCGTGACGATCTCGAGATCCGTGGTCGCGCTCTTGGCGGGAGTCCTCGGGATCCTGGCGTGCAGCGCGGGCGGCTCGTCGACCGACGTGTGCGACCCGGGGCCGTCGGCCCCCGACCTTGCCGAGGCGTCGGGTGTCGAAGGCGGCGAAGCGACCCCGGGGTCCGACCAGTCCGCGCTCCCTGCGCCCACGCCGGCGGAGCTGGCGGCGGATGTCGACGCCGCGCGCCTCGAGGCTGACCTGACCTTCGTGGCGCAGCCTCGGCCCCCGGGATCGGCGGGCTGGCAACAGGCCCAGGATCGCTGCGCCGACGTCTTCGCCGGTGCCGGCTTCGCGGTCGAGCGCCAGGCGTTCGCGGGGGGCGTCAACGTGATCGGCGTGCTGGCGGGGACGACGTCGCCCGACGAACGGGTGGTGCTCTCGGCCCACTACGACCACGTCGAAGGGTGCGAGGGCGCCGACGACAACGCGTCGGGAGTGGCCGGCGTGCTCGAGGCGGCGCGCGTGCTCTCGGCGGCGCGCTTCGAGCGCACGCTGGTCGTGGCCTGCTGGGACCAGGAAGAGATCGGCCTGCAAGGTTCCAGGGCCTACGCGAACCGTGCCGCGCAGGACGGCGAGGTCATCCTCGCGGCCTACGTCTTCGAGATGATCGGCTACGCGTCGAGCGAGCCGAACTCCCAGGAGCTCCCGGCCGGCCTCGACGTGATCTTCAAGCCCCAGGCCGACCAGCTGAAGGCCAACGAGCTCCGCGGCGACTTCGTAGCCGTGATCGCCGACGAGCTCGCGCACGCCGCCGCTCTGCCCATCGAAGCGCACGCGGCCGAGGTGGGCCTGCCGAACATCCGCCTGGAGCTGAAGGAGAACCAGCTCGACAGCCCGGTGTTCGGCACGCTGCAGCGTTCGGACCACGCCGCGTTCTGGTGGGCGGGGTTCCCCGCCCTGATGATCACGGACACCTCCGAGTACCGGAACCGGAACTACCATTGCGCCGAAGGTCCCGACAGCGTCTCGCGCCTCGACCTGGCCTTCGAGACGCGGGTCGTGCGAGCCACGGTGTTCGCCGTGGCGTCCGGGCTCGTACCGGTCGCTCCGTGAACGACGCGTCGATCCGCGTTGCCCATCCCCGCGAGGCGTGATAGAAGCCATCGGTTTTCGGCCCGCAAGGAGGGTCGCTGGTGCCTCTCGATCGTTTTTCCCCGGCCACGATGGCCGTGGTCCTCGCTTTCGCGGGGGTCTTCTCCGCCTGCGCCGAGCAGCACGAGAACCCCGCCGTCGAGGGTCACGACATCAAGCTCACGTTCCTCCACACCTCCGACATCCACTCGCGCCTGCTGCCCTATCGCATGGAGGTGCCGTATACCGACGAGCAGCTGGGCCTCGATCAGGCCTACGAGCCCTTCGGCGGAGCCGCACGCCTGGCCTGGCTCATCCATCGCGAGCGCCAGCGCAACGAACGCACCCTCTTCCTGGACACCGGCGACTACTTCCAGGGCGCGCCCATCTTCAACGCCTTCAAGGGCGAGGCCGAGGTGCGCGCCCTGTCCTACATGAACCCCGACTGCACCGTGCTCGGCAACCACGAGTTCGACACGGGGCTCGAGAACCTGACGGTGCAGCTCGAGCGCTGGGCCACCTTCCCGATCCTGGCCGCCAACTACATGTTCGTTCCCGGCAACCGCCTGGGCGACCTGGTCAAGCCCTACGTGATCGTGCAGAGCGGTGGGCTCAAGATCGGCATCATCGGCATCGGCAACTTCTCGTCGCTCTCCAGCATCACCGACGTGGGCAACAGCCTGGGCATCGTACCCATCAACATCGAGCAGACGCTGCAGTACTGGATCGACTTCCTCCAGCCGCAGGTCGACCTGGTCGTGGTCAACTCGCACGGCGGCTTCACCGAGGACGAGGAGATCCTGCGCTGCACGCGCGGCATCGACCTGCTGTTCGGCGGCCACACGCACCTGGCCCTGAACCCGCCCAAGGTGTCGAAGGACGGCGATGGGCGCGACGTCCTGATCGTGCACTCCGGGGCGTTCGCCAAGTACCTGGGCAAGCTCGACGTGGTCGTGCGCGACGGCGAGGTCGTAGCGAACACGTACGAGCTCATCCCGGTCGACAAGCGCGTCCCCGAGGACCCCAAGATGCTCGAGCTGCTCGAGCCCTACCGCCTGGCCCTGAACCAGATGTGGGACCTGACCAGCGTGTTCGGCTACACCTCGTCGGTCCTCACCAAGTACGGCTCCGTGGGCGGCGACTCGGCGCTCGGCAACCTGGTGGCCGAGGCCATGCGCCGCTACGCGCGTGTCGATCTGGCGTTCAACAACACCTTGGGCATCCGCGCCAACATCTACCCCGGCGTCATCACCTACGAGGATCTGTTCAACGTCTTCCCCTTCGAGAACACCGTCACCACGCTGCTGCTCAGTGGGCGCGACCTCGAGTACCTGCTCGACTACAACACCGAGCGCAGCGCCGGGCGTGGGTGCACCAGCCAGCTGCAGGTCGCGGGGATCACCTTCACCATGGACTGCAACCCGGCGCCCGAGGAGTGCCTCTGCTGGGAAGAGCGCCACGAGTGCGAGGGCAACCCCCAGTTCGACGCGCTGTACGAGTCGCCCAGCAAGTGCGAGGGCATGGCGCAGAAGCCGCTCACCGACGTGTGCCGCAAGGCCTGCACGTGTCCCGAGGGCGCCACGCTGCTCTCGGAGTGCCGCTGTCCGCCCATGGCGCGCGATATCAAGGTCACGACCTGCCCCGACCCGGCGGCCGATCCCACCGACTGCACGACCGAGCCGTTGGTGCGCGACCAGCTTTACGAGACCGCGACCAACGACTACCTGGCCACCGGCGGCTCGGGCTTCGTCATGCTGCGCTCGAACAGCACGCAGGTGAACACGGGCGTGCCGATCCGCGAGGCCGTCATCGAGCGCATCATCAGCGGCGGCAAGTGCGTCGAGCGGTGCGTCGACGAGCACGCGCGTACCCGGCTGCGTGATTGTCCCACCATCGACGCGTGCGTGGCCGACGTCGACGCGTACTTCTCGCAGTACTGCAAGGACATCGACGTGACGTCCGACGCGCCGGCCGAGCGCCCCGAGCACTGCGTCGTGCCCCTGATCGCGTCGTGCAAGAAGACCGCGAACTGCTACGACCTCGACGCCATCTGCCCACGCGGCCACGACTGCAAGGCCTGCGCCACGCCGGGGCAGTGCGAGGCCGGCCAGACGTGCCTGGGCGGGCGCTGCGTGCCCGATCGCGTCGCGTGCCTGGGCGGCGAGTGCGTGGTCACGTGCACCGCCGACGCCGACTGCCAGGAAGAGGCGCTGTTCCCGGATCGGTTCTCGCTGTGCATCGAGGGCGCCTGCAGGGTGCCCGGCCGGGCGGTCTGCTCCGATGACTCCGAGTGCAGCTCCGGGACCGCCATGTGCCTGGGCACCACGCCGCGCTGTATCGCCGACGCCGACTGCGACGGCCAGATCTGCCGCCGCGGCTACTGCCAGCCCGAGCGCACGGCCTGCGCCTCCAACGGCGATTGTCCCGACGGCGTCGTGTGTGGCTTCGGGTACTGCCTGCCCGACGCGGTGCGCTGCGACGGCGACGCGCAGTGTCCCGGCGGGGCCTGCGTACGCGGGGCCTGCAACGCGCCGTGCGGGCCGTGCGCCTTCGATCGCGACTGCCCGGACGGCCTGGTTTGCTCCGAGAGCTTCTGCGTGGCGCCTTCCGGGCGCTGCCTCGAGCACCGCTGTCGCGCGTTCTGCGCCGACGATCGCAACTGCGGCGCCGACGAGGTGTGTGACGACGGCCTGTGTACGCCCGTGCTGTGCACCGAGGACCAGTCGCCCGAGACCAACTGCCAGATGCGCACCCACTACGACGCGCTCCAGCGCTGCTTCGAGGTGCCGTGCGCCCAGTCCGAGGTCGATGGCCGCATCCAGCGCATCCTCCCCGAGAACCTGACGGGCAACCACACCAAGAAACCGGTCTTCAACGATCCTGAGGACATCGACGTCGACGTCGGAGGGGGGAGCTGATGCAACGCCCCACGATCCTCCTGCTGGTGCTGCTCGCCGCGGGCGGGTGCACCACGAAGCACCTGGGCGAGGACGGCCTGATGGCCTTGCAGGTACGTGTCACCACGCCCGACGAGCAGCTCGGAACCAAGGACGAGCCGCTGGCGTTCGTCAGTGGCCAGCAGTGCACGCCCGACCTGCCCGAGTGCCCCGGCGACCAGAGCTGCCTCACGTACTGCGACGAGTCCGGGCTGGCGTGCGCGGCCGACGAGGACTGCCCCGGGCAGTACGAGAGCTGCACCGGCGCCTGTGTGACCAGCATCCACCTCACCGTCGAGGCCATCGGCAATTTCGGCGAGCGCGTGCCGTTCACGGGCTTCCTGACCGTCGAAGCGGTGCCCGGCTTCGTGCCGCCCCCCGCGCGCGTGATCAAGATCGAGAAGGGCGTCGCCGAGAACGTCGAGGTCTTCTTTGCCCGCGGCATCGAAGACACGGTGCTGTGGGTCGAGGACTCGGGCTACAAGCCGCGCACCGGCGCCTACGGCGAGTGCAACGACGGCAAGGACAACGACGGCAACGGCGTGACCGACCTGGCCGACGCCGGCTGCGACTCGCCCGACGACGCGGTCGAGCACGACGTCACCGGGGTCGCCGGCGTGACGGACAAGGCCCTGGTGTTCGAGAACCCGACCATCCGGCACCTGCAGTTCACCAAGGCCATCGCCACGTCCAGCCCGCTCGAGGGCCAGGTGGTGCGCATCGATAGCGGGCGCTTCGTGGTCACCAACGTCACGTCGACCGGGCTGTTCCTCACCGATCTCGACTACCAGAAGCCCGTGCTCGAGAACGGCGAGCCCGGGTACTTCAACTCGATCTTCCTGTACTCCTGGTCCACGCCCGACAACGTCAGCTACGGCGACAAGCTGTGCTGGTTCTCGGGCGGCGTGGTCGAGCACGAAGGCAACACGCAGATCAACTTCCCCACGTTCTGGACCTACTTCGGCAACCCGAACGACGTCGAGTGCAAGGCCAACACGCTGCTCGATCCGGAAGCCAAGGTCCCCGATCCGGTCGACGTCACCGACCTGCTGCAGGCCGAGGACCCGCTCTCGACCGACTACGCGGCGGTGCTCTACGCCAACGCGGCGGCGCTCGAGCCCCTCGAGAACGGCCTCATCAAGGTCGACGACGTGGTGCTCTCGACGCGCTTCCTGGCCTGCGACGCCAACGGCAACGGCACCATCGACTACGACGGCGACGAGGACGCCTGCCGCACCCTGTGCCAGAACGATCCCACCTGCACGCAGCTCGAGGGCTTCTTCGACTACAAGCAGTACTCGGCGTTCGTGGCCGGTAAGAAGAAGTTCGCGATCTCCGGCGAGATGCTGCTCGACTTCTCGCCGCTGCGCATCGACTACGTGGGCCAGGCCGACCGTAACGGGAAATGCGCGCTCGGCGCGGCCTGGATCGGCGACACGCGCTTCGTCGACTACCGCTGCCCCGAGCGGCGTCTCGCGTCGGCCTCGGGCAACATGAAGCACCTGTTCCTGTGCCCCAAGACGTACGACGAGACCCGCTGCACGCTGCAGTTCCACACCATCGTGCCGCGCTTCGACGAAGACATGGTCGAGGAAGCCGTCCCTGCGAACCCTGGAGAGAACCCATGAAGAGCATCCTCACGCTGCTGACCGGGCTTTGCCTGCTGGCCCCTGCCGCGCACGCCGGCGATCTGAAGGCCGACCTGGCCTTCACCATGGGCGACGACAACGTGCTGCGCGGCCCCGGCGAGACCCGCAAGAACAGCCCCTCGGCCTTCTTCGGCAACATGTCGGGCACGCCCCTCGACCGCGCCTTCCCGTCCGAGATCGCCGAGAGCCTGATGCTGCTCGGCCTGAAGGGCGCCATCACCAGCGGCGAGCACTTCGTCCCCGAGGGCGGGCTGCTCGTGAAGCTGAACCTGGCCCAGGGCACGCTGAAGGACTACGGCACCTACCTGCGCCTGAACTACCTGCTCGACCCGAGCGCCAAGGACAAGAAGGTCTACGTCGAGCTGTACCCCAACGAGTCGAACGCCCTGCGCCTCGGCTACGCACCCGACCTGGCCTGGGGTGTGGCCGACGTCTTTCCCAAGAACTTCCGCAAGGGCCCGGTGCCGGGGCTGAAGCTCGGCTACGCCTCGAAGAAGGCCTACGGCTTCGTGGGCCTGAAGACCGCGCTGGTGCGCAGCCCCGCCGAGGACATCCTCTACAACCCCGGCGGCAACACCAACAAGTACGTCGAGCAGACCTGCTACGGCGGCCTGGCCGGCGCCGGTGTCGAGCTCTTCAACCAGCTGTGGGTCGAGGCCTCGGGCGGCGTCTTCCAGAAGGGCAACAACACGCGCGCCAACGTGCTGG
>Ga0172369_10009060_pt1 | contig 11134 bp, 10 predicted proteins | sample LakKiv25m_FD_114539 | JGI IMG/M metagenome (GOLD analysis project Ga0172369, IMG submission 114539) | Freshwater microbial communities from Kabuno Bay, South-Kivu, Congo - kab_022012_11.25m | ecosystem: Environmental > Aquatic > Freshwater > Lake | place: Democratic Republic of the Congo...
GCCTCGCGGCGCACGGCGGGCTGCCCGTCCGACGCAGAGCGCCGGCCGAAGATCGCTCGGCCGACCGGTGCCGGCGGACGGGCAGCCGTCCCGCGCGGCGACCGCAGCGCTTGAGCCGAATCTTGCCGCCGCGCGGGACGGTCTGCCCATCCTACCCGTAGAATCTTCCGCTCTGTCAAGGAGGTCTTCCCCATGACGCCATGCCTCCTTCCATCCCCTCCGCCGCTACAGGCCGAGCTTCACCACGAACTCCAGCTCGAGCTGGCGTCCCGACGCATCCGTACACAGCACCGGAATGCGGATGCCGCACGAACCCGGCGACGTCGTGGTGCCGGAACCGCCTCCGGACGCGAGCCCTCCGAGCGGCAGCGTGCTGCGGTTCGTCACGTCGCCGATGACCATCCAAGGCGGGTTGATCGTCCCGCCCGTGCCCGTGGAGCAGTTGCCGTACGTCGAGTCGACCGTGATGTAGGCGCCCTGCCGGTCGTAGTGTCCGGTCTGCAGCGTCAGATCTCCCACCTGGCGCGTGATGGCCAGGCCCGTGATGCGCGCCCCAGTGAGCGAGAGCTGCGACATGACCAGCTCGCGCGCGGCCTCGACGCAGCTCACGTTGCCCGCGTGCCGGCGGCGCATTCCGGCGGCCTCCACCTCGACGCCGCCGCGGCTCACCGCCGCCATGCCGATGAGCATGAGCACGACCACGACGATCATCGCCACGACCAGCGTGGTGCCCCGTTCGCCGCGCCGACTGTCGCGTACCCCGGTCATGGTCGTGCCCGTCGCGCCGCCAGGGCGCGTCAGAAGCGGAACCGCGAGCGAGAGGCCATGTTCGCCACCGGCACCACCGCGAAGGGCTGGGTGCGGATCATGGCCGGCGTCTGGGTCGCCGTCGGCAGCGAGGCCGCCGTGCGGTTGCCCGTGACGGCGGGCACCGCGTTCGCCACGCCCGGCGTCGCCGCCGGCGCCTGCTTCGCGAGCGTCAGATCCACGCGCACCGCGCGGATGTTCGCCGGGTTTCCGTTGAAACGCAGCGCGTCGAACATGGCCGTGGAGTACACCGGCGCCGTCGCGGCCGTCGGCGGAGTCTCCGCGACGCCGTTGGTGTTGTTGCCGAAGACCCAGTCGACCGGCACGTTCGTCTCCGGCGGTCCCGACACCGTCTGCGGCACGCCCTGCGCGTTCATCAGGTACTGCACCTGCATGTCCTCGACCCAGTCGGCCACGGGCAGCCAGTCGTTCGCGTCGACCGTGCCGTCGAGGTTCTCGTCGCGGCCCGTCTCGAACATGAGCCACGGCACCTGGATGTTTCCCACGCTGCCCGGCATCGAATAACTCTGAAGGAAGAAGTGATAGCGGTTGACGGCGAACACGAGCGTGCTCGAGGTGGCGATGCCCGACTGGAAGCAGTTGCCTCCGGGCACGAGCGCCGACTGGCGGTGCCAGATGTCCGGAGTCCCCTGTGTTTCCAGCGGAATGGAGATCTGCCCGGGCGACGACGCCGGGCCTGTCGCGGGGGTCGTGGTGCCTACCGTGACGTAGGTGTCGGCGATGGCGCCGTCGCATATCAGGAGCAGGATCTGGCCTTTGATGAAGTAGTCGCCCGTGCGCGCCAGGAGCTGCATGGCGCTGCTGCCGTCGTAGCCCCTGTAGGTCCAGAAGCGTCCCGAGTCGGACGCATCGGAGGGATACCGCGGGTCGCGGGCGTAGAACCACAGCCGGTCCGGTCCCGTGACGGAGTCGCGCGGGCAGGCGGCGCCGCCGACGCACGTGCTCGCGAAGTCCCAGGCGAGGTCGGGTTCCACGCCGTAGCCGGCGGTGCGCACGCGCTCCTCCACGAACGCAATGGCCCTGCGGCCCGCCTCCTGCATCTGGCGCGCGCCCTCCTGCGCCTGCAGCCCGCGCTGCTGCGAGATGAAGATCCCTCCGGCCGTCGCCACGGCGAGCGCCACCACCGCGAGCGTCACCAGCAGCTCGATGAGCGTGACGCCGCGTCCGTGCGGCGCCGGGCAGGTACCGTTCGCGACGGATCCGAACCGTGAGGCGCGCGTGCCGCCCTCACCCCCGACCCCTCTCCACACGGGCCAGGGCGGCACTGCTCGTCTCGCCGCACTGCGGCCCGGTGGAGAGGGGAGGGCTGCCGCGCCTGGATTCGACGTCCTGCTCCGGAGTTCGCGGGCACCTCTCCCCCTCTCCACCGGGCCGCAACAGCGGTGAATTGGGCGCGAGCCTCCGCGGCCCGTGTGGAGAGGGGGCCGGGGGGTGAGGGCGGCCGGCCTGTCGGCACGACGAGTCGGCTCTCGCGTCAGATGCACCCGGGTCGGGTCCGCACCTTCCCGGCGAAGGTCTGGCAGGGCGCGGGTCATTGCGGCTTGAGCACGTCCAGGTTGAAGCGCGCCTGGACGTAGTTCAGGTTGTGCCACGTGCCTTGGATGCTCCAGCGCACCAGGATGTGGACGAGCTTCGCCTCGGGCACGGCGTCGTTGTTCTGGTCCTCCGCCACGACGTTCCAGTAGACGCGGTCGAAGGCGTCGACGCTCGCGGGCGGCAGGCTGGCGTCGGTGCCGCGCTGGTCGGGGCTGGTGCACCCCGAATAGGAGCCCAGGCAGTACCCCATGGTCCTGCCCATGGACTCGGTCGCGTCGCTCACCGCGCTCCAGGTCGCGGTGCCGCCGGTCACCGTGCTGTTGGGCGCAAGCCGGGCGTCGTTGAAGCTCCAGTTCTGGATGAGCTCCGACATCTGCGTCGCGAGCGCCGCCGCCTGCGTCAGCTCGCGCGAGTAGCGGTTGGAGTAGGCGGCGGCCACCTGCAGCGCGCCCGCCCCCACCATCGCAATCAGCATGACCACGATGGAGATGAGCGCCTCGATGAGCGTGAACCCGAGTTCACGCCTGCGGCGCGCCCGGGGCCGCGGCGCGCTCACGGGAAGCTCCGCACCGCGCCCGTCGGGCCCACGAGCCCCACGATCGCGAAGCGGCTCTGCACGGACAGATCGGCGAACGCCACCGAGCCGTTGGTGGCGCCGGAGGAGAACGTCGCGGAGCCGTCGGGCTGGAAGACGACCGCGCAGCGGTTGTTGTAGGGCGCCGAATACGCGCCCGCGCCGAACGAGCACGGAGTTCCGGCGGGCACCGCACCGAACGGCGCCGCCAGCGACACGACGTTGCCGCCCGTCGGGGCCGCGAATGCGTACGAGCCGCTGGCGGCCGGCATGAAGCTCACCGGGTAGACCAGGGTCTGATCCGAGAGCACCGTCGACGACGCGGGCGTCGACGGCGTGAACGTTGCGATGTTGAAGCCGTCGCCGGCATCGACGTAGACGACGTACCTGTCCGGATTCGCGTTCGGGGCGACGCCGCTGCCGGCGTGGAGGAAGACGGCCACGACGCGCGCCTGCTCGGTGATCGCGCGCTGGCGCGCCGCGTTTAGGTCGGCCGACAGCAGCGACGCGGCGGCGTTGAAGTTGGCGCGCGTCTTCATGCCGCCCAGCGCCGCGATGGAGATGCCTGCGAGCACCGCGGCAATGCCGAGCACGGTGAGAATCTCCACCGACGTGAACCCGCCTGATCGCCGCGCGCCCCTCGCGCGGAGACGTTCGTGCCACTGCGATGGTCCCGTTGCGCGCATCCCGATCGCCTACGCCCCAGCCCCGGAGTCCCTTTCGTGCGTGCCGTCGCCGCCGCCTAGCGACCGCCTTTCCAGTATGCGCGATCGGCCCTTTCCGCGCCAGACGCGCCGCGCTTCTTCGCCGTCGAAATGTACGCCGCAGGAGGCAACCGGGAGGCATCTGTGGGTGCCCCGCGGACATCGTGCGCACCCGGGCGACATGCCTGCGTCCGGACGCCTGCACGTCGGTGCGGGTCAGTCTCGGGCGCGCCGGCGCCGCGGCGGCGCGTGGAAGAGCCCCGCGTCGTCCGCCTCCAGCATCCCCGCCCGGTACGCGCGGGCGTCTACCAGACGCAGGCGCCGGCTCTGCTCCGTCGAGAGGAGCGGATGGTGGCGCGCCGCGTCCAGCCGCGCTGCGATCGCGTCGAGCGGCGCGTCGCTCGTCATCCACTCCTCGGCGTCCAGGCGCGACAGGTCGAAGAGTCCCGAGTACGAACGCAGCGTCCGCTCGCGCTCGGTGTTGAAGTAGTCGTCGAAGTAGGACATCACGAGCTCGCGCAGTGTGCGGTACACGGGCTCTCGCCAGCGCAGCCCCGAGCAGTTGCTCTTGGCGACCGCGCCGAAGAACCCGCCCTGCCGGAACACCGCGACGACGTGGTCGTCGTCGCGCACGGCGCGCAGATCCACGACCGCGGGCGGGCGCCCCGCGCGCCGCAGCGCCGCCGCCGCCAGGAGCGCCCCGTCCCAGCAGTTCGCCCGCCGGTCGTGCAGCACGCGGCGCGGACAGCGCGCGAACCGGTCGGTGCTGTAGGCAATCGAGTCGAGGAAGTCCTGCACCGCGCCCGGATGGCGCATCCGGTCGAGCATGCGCCGCTCCTCGCGCGTCCACGGGTTGTGCGCGTCCATGCGTCCTCCGGCGGTGCAACGTAGCACTCCCGCGTTGCCGATCCGACACTGGGTGTACTGCGCCGCACAGGTCGGCGCATGTGCGCGCGTGTCGCACCGACGGGTGCCCAACGGGATCGGGAGCCCCCGATCGAGCGGGTGGGATGGGCAGTCCCGCCGTGCGCCGCGCCTCGGACCTGGCCTGTTGGCAGTGCGGGCCTCGCGGCGCACGGTGGGCTGCCCGTCCGACGCAGACGACCGGCCGAGGATCGCTCGAGCGACCGTTGCCGGCGGACGGGCAGCCGCCCCGCGCGGCCATCGCGTTGCTCGATTCGCAGGCAGCGCCGCGCGGGACGGACTGCCCATCCCACCCGTTCCAGCAGACCCCCCGAATACCGTTAGGCGCCCCGCACCGACGACGACGTTGCGCTACCGTGCAACCCTGTGGCATCGTTGAGGAACTCCGGGTCCTACCTCCCCCGAGGGGGCGTCGATGGATCGCATACTGCTCGTGGACGACGAACCTGCCGTGCTCCGGGCGCTGTCGCGCGTGTTCTCGCCGAAATACGAGGTCGTGACCGCCGACGGCGGCGTGCGGGGCGTGCAGGCCGTCGAGACCTCGGCGCCGTTCCAGGTCGTGGTCTCCGACTACCGGATGCCCGAGATGAACGGCGCCCAGTTCCTGGAACGCGTGCGGGCGCTGGACCCGAGACCGGCGCGCGTCCTGCTCACGGCGGCCACGGATCCGGACGTCGCGGCGGAGGCCATCAACCGCGGCGGCATCCACCGGCTGCTCGGCAAGCCGTGCGACTCGGCGACGCTGCTGGCCGTGGCGTCCCAGGCGTGCGAGAGCTACCACCTGGCCCGGCGCAACGAGGAGCTGGACCGCGAACTGCGCTCGCACGCCGAGGAACTGGAGCGCATGAACCGCACGCTGGAGAGCCTCGTGGAGGAGCGCACCGCGAGCCTGCTGGAGGGGCTCACCTGCGCGCTGGACTACCGCGACACGGAGACGCAGTGGCACTCGCGGCGCGTGGCGCTGTACTCGCACCGCATCGCGGCCTCGCTGGGCATCGACGGCATCGACCTGCTGGACGTGGACCGGGGCGCGCTGCTGCACGACATCGGCAAGATCGGCGTGCGCGACGCGATCCTTCTCAAGCCCGGCCCGCTCGACCCGCAGGAGTGGGAGGAGATGCGCCGGCACGCGGAGCTGGGCTTCCGCATCCTGCGCAACATCGGGTACCTGTCCGGCGCGCGCGTCATCGTGCTGCAGCACCAGGAGAAGTGGGACGGCAGCGGGTATCCGCAGCGCCTGAAGGGGCGCGACATCGTCGTCGGGGCGCGCGTGTTCTCCGTGGCCGACACGCTCGACGCCATCACGAGCGACCGGCCGTACCGCAAGGCGAAGCCGCTGGAGGCCGCCGTCGACGAGATCGTGCGCTGCGCGGGCACGCAGTTCGACCCCGACGTCGTGAACGCGTTCCGCTCGATTCCCCGCGGCGACTTCGACGACATCCGCGGGGCGGTGGACAGGCTCGCGCAGCAGGATCAGCGGGCGCGCGAGGCGGAGGCGACGCGCATCGCGGCCGGGAAGCTGACCGCGGCGTAGGGCGCGGGCCGACTACGCGGCCGCGGCCGCCTCGGGCATCGACGTCGAGAGGTGCTTCTTCCACCCCGGCCCGAGGATGAAGCGCGACAGCACGAACCCGCCGACGCCGCGGAAGCCGTCGTGCGTGAAGATCATTCTGCACCCGCCGGGGGCGTCCGACAGCTCGTACGTCACCACCTGCGGTGCATCCGCCTGCTTCTCGTCGCCCACCCACGTATGGGAGAAGCGCTTCCCCTCCTCGCACTCCAGGACCCGGCAGTCGACGAAGCCGCGCCAGTGCTTCGGGGGCTGCACCTTGTCGACCAGCCGGAACTGCGTGCCGACCTTCGGCTCCATGCCTTCGGGGCGCATGAACCAGCGCTCCATGAGAGCCGGCGCAGTGAGGGCGCGCCAGATCTTCTCGCGCGGGAGCGTGTAAGCGAATTCGAAGCGGATCTGCACGGTGCGACCTCCGAGACCGGTTCGGCTCCCCACGCCCGGCCCCCTCTCGTTTCGCTGCCAATCCCGACGAGAACAAGAGCGTGGTTCGGCAGGCTCACCATGAGCGATTCTCCGCAAAACGCGAGGGGGGAGATCGCCTTGCAGCAACGACCGGGACCGAGGCTGCACCCTCCCCCCTCGCGTCTCGGACGCTCTTGTTCTTGTCCGAAGCGAGAGGGGGGAAGAGCCGTCGGGGGCTGGGAGGGAGAGCCTTTTCGTCCGCGCTACGTCTTGGGCGCCCCGGAGGGCATCGGCTCGCCGGCCGCCTGCGCCGCCAGCGCCTCCTTGCGGCTGAGCCGGATCTTGCCCGTCCGGTCGACGCTCAGCACCTTCACCAGCACTTCCTCGCCCTCGTGCACCACGTCCGTGACCTGCTTGACGCGCTTGTCCGACAGCTCGCTCACGTGCAGCAGCCCGTCGGTGCCCGGCAGGATCTCCACGAACGCCCCGAATTCCGTGATCTTGCGCACCGTGCCCAGGTAGATGCGCCCCACCTCGGGCTCCTGCGTGAGCGCCTTGATCATCGCCACGGCCTGGTCCACCTGCGCCTGGTTCGCGCTGGCGATGTTCACCGTGCCGTCGTCCTGCACGTCCACCTTCGTGCCCGTGCGCGCCACGATGTCCTTGATGACCTTGCCGCCCGGCCCGATGACGTCGCGGATCTTGTTGGGCGAGATCTTGATGGTCGTGATGCGCGGCGCCCACTGGCTGAACTCGGGGCGCGGCACCGAGATGGCCTGGTCCATGCGCTCCAGCACCTGCATCCTCGCCACCCGCGCCTGCTCCAGCGCGCGCGACAGGACCGCGCGGTCCACGCCCGTGATCTTGATGTCCATCTGCAGCGCCGTGACGCCGTCGCGCGTGCCGCAGACCTTGAAGTCCATGTCGCCCAGGTGATCCTCGTCGCCCAGGATGTCCGTGAGGACCGCGATCTGCCCGTCCTGCGCGATGAGCCCCATGGCGACGCCCGCGACCGGCGCCTTGATCTTCACGCCCGCGTCCATGAGCGCCAAGGACGAGCCGCACACCGTCGCCATGGACGAGGAGCCGTTGCTCTCGAGGACCTCGCTGACGATGCGCACCGTGTAGGGGAACGTCTCGTCGGGCGGCAGCACCGCGCGGATGGCCCGCTCGGCCAGGGCGCCGTGGCCCACCTCGCGCCGGCCGGTCATGATGCGCTTGATTTCGCCGACGCTGAACGGCGGGAAGTTGTAGTGCAGCAGGAACTTCTTGAAGTGCTGCCCCAGCAGGCTCTCGATGCGCTGCTCGTCCTCGCTCGTGCCCAGCGTCACGACGACCAGCGCCTGTGTCTCGCCGCGTGTGAACAGCGCCGACCCGTGCGTGCGCGGCAGGTAGCCGACCTCGCAGTTGATCGGCCGGATCTGGTCGTGCGCGCGCGCGCCGATGCGGATCTTGTCGTTCACGATCATCCCGCGCACGTGCTCGTACTTGATCTCCTCGACGGCGGCGCCGACCTCCTTGGTACGCGTCGCGAACGCGGGATCGGCGGCGAACGCCTCGACGGCCGCCTTCTTGGCCAGCGACAGAGCGGCGTAGCGCGCCGCCTTCTCGTGGATCTGGTAGGCGGCCGCGATCTTCGCTCCGGATGCCTCGGCCACCTTCGCCTTGACGGCCGGGTCGACGGCGGCCGGCGTGAACGCGCGCTTCTCTTTCGCGCCGGCCTGCGCCAGCAGTTCCTTCTGCGCGGCGATGATCTTCTTCGCCTCGGCGTGCGCGTAGAGCAGCGCGTCCACGACCACGCCTTCGGGCACCTCCTTCGCACCGCCCTCGACCATGGCGATGGCGTCCTGGTTGGCACCCACCACGAGGTCCAGGTCCGCCGCCGCGCGCTCGCTGTTCGTCGGGTTCGCCACGAACGCGCCCCCGATGCGCGCCACGCGCAGGCCCGCCACGAGACCGTGGAACGGGATGTCGGAGAGCGCCAGCGCCATGGACGCGCCGGTGAGCGCCAGCACCTCGGGCTCGTTCTCGCCGTCGGCGGAGAGCACGGTCGCGATGACCTGCGTCTCGTTCTGGTAGCCCTCGGGGAACAGCGGCCGCAGCGAGCGGTCGATGATGCGCGCGCCCAGCACCTCCTTCTCCGTGGGCCTTCCCTCGCGCCGGAAGAACGAACCCGGAATGCGGCCGGCGGCGTAGAGCCTCTCCTGGTATTCTACCGTGAGAGGAAAGAAGTCGATGCCCTCGCGGCGGTCCTTCGCGCTCACGACGGTGACGAGCACGACGGTGTCGCCGTGGCGCACGACGGCGGCGCCGTCGGCCTGCTTGGCGATCTTCCCCGTCTCGATGACGATCGGCTTGCCGTTGACTTCGACCGAGACGGTCTTCGCCGAGAGCTTGAGATCCGGAATCATGTGACCTTTCCCGCCGCGCGGCAGCGCGGGCGGACTCCGCACGCGGGCGGAGCCTGTGCCGATCGGGCGGGGAAGGCGGGCGGCTTCAGTTCCTGATCGCAGAGGCGGGAGGCCTGGTTCCGCCGCTCCGGTGAGGGACCGACTCCGCCCGGCTGCGCCGGCGGCCGGCGATGGAGGGAATCCCTTCGGGATCCCCGGTCCGGCGACGGACCATCCGCCACCGGGGTCGAACGCGCGGGAAACCTGCCGGAATCCCGCCCGGCCCGCGAAAGGCCGGAAAGACCGTCCCCCGGCCGCCTTGTGCGGCCGGGGGACGGAGGAAAGCTCTACTTGCGCAGCCCCAGCTCCTCGATGAGCGTGCGGTAGCGCTGCGCGTCCTTGCGCTTGAGGTACTCCAGCATGCGGCGGCGCTGGCCGACGAGCATGAGCAGGCCGCGGCGGCTGTGGTGGTCCTTCTTGTGCGTCTTGAAGTGCTCCTGCAGGTAGTCGATGCGCTTGGTGAACAGCGCCACCTGCACCTCGGGCGAGCCCGTGTCGCCGTCGTGCTGCTTGAACTTGCCGATGACTTCCTGCTTGACGTTGTCGTAGTGGACCGGCATGGACTTCGCTCCGCCGCCCCGCCGTCGGCCGCGCGCCGCGCACGGGGCAGGTGCTCGGGCCCCTTTGCCGGGGCCTGCGAGGGGCGCGGAACATAGAGGCAGCCCTGCGCGGTGTCAACGCCGAATCGGGCCGCGGGTACGGGGGTTGCATGGGGAAGAACGAAAGATGAAAGATGAAGCACGATGGGGCGGCGCGGGAGACGGCCATGACGGGACTGCGGATCGTCATCGTTGGACTTGCCGTCGCGGAGGCCGGCTGGATGGCGTTCGACGGCCTGCGGGCTCTCGTCGTGGGCGACTATGTGGCGCCGGGCGGACGCCTGGGACCGTGGACGAAGCCCGTGGAGGCGCTGGGCATCGACCCGCGATCGACCGGGATGAAGGCCTCGTTCGCGCTCTACGGGCTCGCGTGGCTGGCGCTGTGTGCCGCCTTCGCGCTGGGGATCCCCGGCACGCGCGCGGCCATGTTCGTCGCGGCCGCGGGGGCGCTCTGGTACCTGCCGGTCGGCACCGCGCTGAGCGCGATTCAGATGGCGCTCCTCGCGTGGGCGATGGCGAGCGGGGGATAGGCCGCCATGTCGCCGCTCCGGCGGGGACCGAGCGAAGCGCAGGACGAGGCGTTCCGCGCAGGCCCGATTTGACCCTCCGCGGCGCCGGCTGCTAGACGCGCGGCGGGCGCACGCTCCGGCGCCCCGGAGCCGCACGGCATGACGCGGTCGGCGCAGGCGGACGGGCGATGAGGCCGCGCGGCGGAACCCTGCTGCTGTGGGCGGTCGCCTTCTGGATCGCCGCGGTCAACACGCGCTGGGTCGGCCAACCCGTCCTCTACGCCCCGCGGGAGGCCGAGCGCGAGGCCGCCCACCGCAACCTGCTACGCGACGAGCCGCCCGCCGGCCTCACCTGGGACGGCGCGGGGCTCGGCGGCACTCCCATCCGCCGCGCGGCGCTGTGGGCCGGCGAGGCGCTGCTGCGTGCCGGCGCGCGCTCGGTGCGGGAAGCCTACTTCCTGCTCGACTTCGCCTGCATCGTGCTGTGCACCGTGCTGCTCTGGTTATGGCTGCGCCGCTGGCTCCGCGAGGACGCGGCCGCGCTGGGCCTGCTCTTCTGGGGGCTCTCGCTGCCGCTCACCTACCACCAGCATTACTTCCATCCATGGGATAAGCCCGTGGCGCTGGCGTGGCTGCTGCTGCTGGAGGCGGTGCGCGCCCGGCGCCCGTGGCTGCTGCTCGCCGGGGTCGCGGCGGCGACGTTCGTCAAGTACGACGTCGCGATGCTGGGGCCCGCGTGGACGCTCGCGACGTGGCGCGAGCGCGGCCGCGTGCGTGCGCTGGCCGAAGGAGCGGCGATCTGCCTGGCGTCGCTGGCCGTGGCGGCGGCGCTGGGGTTCGTGTACCTGCCCGCAGGGGAGCGGCGCGCCGGCGTGCCGGAGATGGGGCTGCTGCTGGGCGCGAACTTGCGCGATCTGCGCCACGGAGGGCTGCTGCTCCCGCCCGTGCTGATGTTCGGCCTGCCGGCGGCCGGACTCGCCGTCGCATGGCGCCGGCTGGACCCGGAGCGCCGCGGCCTGGCGCTGGCGGGCGCGC
>Ga0172369_10009061_pt1 | contig 11133 bp, 1 predicted proteins | sample LakKiv25m_FD_114539 | JGI IMG/M metagenome (GOLD analysis project Ga0172369, IMG submission 114539) | Freshwater microbial communities from Kabuno Bay, South-Kivu, Congo - kab_022012_11.25m | ecosystem: Environmental > Aquatic > Freshwater > Lake | place: Democratic Republic of the Congo...
GGTGTGCTGTTGTAAAATCCCCACACATGATATTGTCCTGCCAGAAGATTGTCCCAAACAACTACAGCACCACTTCCCAGTACAGGGGCGCCCAAAGCAACCCCGTCTTTATACAACTGGTAACTGACACCGTTTTGTGTTGTATCAAGGGTAATACTTGTTCCATTTGTACCCTGGCAGTAATATCCAAGCGTAAACAATGTATAAGCTAATGGTAAATCATTTATCAAAACTGTCGCTGTATCGGCATTTGTGCAATTGTTTACATCTGTAAACCAATATGTAATATCATGTGTGCCTACGCCCATAGTGTCGGGAAATAATGTATCGTTGTGAATACCTAAACCCGTGAAGTAACCACCCGATGGTGTACCATCAACAAGTGGGAAAGGCGCTGATGAAATACAAAGGTCGCTCAGGTTTGATAAGCTCACTGCAGGCTTGTTATTTACTACGGCTGTTTGCTGAGCAGAAACTGCACAACTGTTTGCATCTATAAAATTATAGGTAATCAAATGATTTCCCAATCCTGCTGATACTGGTGAAAAGATATTACCACTTACACCATTACCACTGTATGTTCCTCCTACAGGAGTGGCTATCAATGTGTGCGGACTGCCGTTAATGCAGAGGTTTGGAATGCTGTTAAAAGTAACGACTGTTTGCTGGTATTGACTGATAACTGCCGTACCCTGCATCATTCTGTTGCAATAAGGATTGATAGTTAGTGTGGCTTCTACTGTGTAAGAACCATTAGTGAGATTATTCCACGTCAAAGAACTGCCATTACCCCCAACAACTGCCCCAAATGGACTGCCATTTTTGAATAGTTGATAGTTAACATTATTCTCTGAACCACTGAGTGTGATACTTACTCCATTAGTCCCATAACAGTAAGAACCTCCGGATGAAAGATTGTAAGAAAGTGGTAGCGGTCTGACAAAAACCTGTTTGGTGGATGTGACCGTATTGTAGTTATCATTAACAAGCACAGTATAAGTGGTGTTGACCGATGGAATGCCCATTGTGTCTGACACAGAAGCATAAAACCCTGATGGATTGGATGTCCATGAATAGTTGTACGTGCCACTGCCACCAGAAGCCAGAGCATGTAGTATGACTGTATCTCCATAGCATATAGTATCAAGCATTGTGGTAACATTCACGCTTAATGCCGTGCCGGTAACATTAATAACAATGGTATCTGTATTGGCACAATAAGGAGCTGCCTGATCTGTAGCAACTATAGTAAACTGTGTCTGTGCATTTAAATTGACAGTGTTGGTGTTTTGTGCATTGGGGCTGACAACCAATGAAGAAGGTTGCCACTGATAGGTATATGAGCCGCTGCCTCCGGTAACTACTGCATTAAGAGCTGTACTTGTGCCAAATGGAATTGCATAATCATTTCCTAGAGATACATTGGGCAAAGCTGTTTGAGTAATTATGATGCTGCCTGTCATATATGTTGAACAATAGGGTGCCGTATTATACGTTGCATAAACGGTATAAGTGCCAGCTGTTAGGTTGTTCCATAACAATGAGCTCCCTGTTCCGGCAACGGTCGATCCCTGATTGACACCATTTTTCTTTAATTGATAAGTAACACCACTTTGAGAACTGCTTAATGTTACACTCAAGCCGGTGCCTCCTGCACAATAAGCACCTCCACCTGTTAAGCTGAATGCAGAAGGTAAAGGACTTGTGGTAATATTTACAGAACCATTCATGGTCGCTGAACAATACGGTGCTGTAATATAAGTAGCAACAACAGTATAAGTACCTGGAGTCAGGTTATTCCATATAATTGCATTGCCAGTACCGGAAACTGCCACTCCCTGATTGACGCCATTCTTCTTCAGTTGATAATAAACACCTGTCTGTGAGCCGTTGAGTGTGTCACTTAAACCAGAGCCACCCACACAATAAGAGCCTCCACCAGTAAAATTATATATTGTTGGCAAAGGGCTTTCAGTTATTATAACAGAACCATTCATATTGGCAGAACAGTAAGGTGATGCTGCATAAGTAGCACCCACAGTATAAGTACCTGCAGTTAAGTTGTTCCAAACAATGATGCTGCCAGTACCATTAACTGCGGCACCCAGACTAATACCATCTTTCTTTAATTGGTAACTGACACCTATCTGCGAGCCACTGAGGGTATCATTAAGACCTGTTCCTCCATTACAATAGGTACCTCCACCAGAGAGATTAAATTGCTGTGGCAGTGCATTTATAGCAACACTTACTGAAGCAGTAGAAGTGTTAAAGCCATCAAAAACAGATACTATATATGTTGTATTAACTGAAGGAACTGCAAATGGGTTAGCTGAACTGCTACCAAATCCTGAAGGTGTAGAAGACCAAGTGTAAGTGTAACTGCCTGTGCCACCTGATACCAAAGCACTTAAAAAAGCAGTATCACCCAAACAGATGATGTTTGACTGTGCTACAGCACTAACACTTAAAGGACCTCCTGTAATATATACAACCATAGTGTCGGAATTAATACATCCTGTAATTATATCCTGTGCCTGAACTATAAATTGGGTAATTGAGTTAATATTATTTGTATTTGTGGTCTGAGAGTTAGGATTAACAACCATGCCTGCCGGATTCCATGAATAATTGAATGAACCACTGCCCCCTGATGCTGTTGCAGATAATGAAGTGGTTGTTCCAAAAGCAATTGTTTGATCTATCCCTGCATTTACAACAGGCAGGGTGTTTATAGAAATAACAACCGAACCGTTCATACTGACAGAGCAATAAGGAGATGTCTGTGAAGTTGCAACAACAGTATAAGTGCCAGAGGTGAGATTGTTCCAAACAAGGGCATTGCCTGTACCATTAACAGCAGAACCCAAATTAATACCATTCTTCTTTAACTGGTAGCTAACGCCAATCTGTGATCCACTGAGTGTGTCATTTAAACCAGTACTTCCGGTACAATAGGCACCACCACCTGTTAAATTAAATATTGTTGGCAAAGGGCTTTCGGTAATTACAACAGAACCATTCATTACTGCAGAACAATAAGGCGAATTATTATAAGTGGCAACAACTGTATAAGTGCCATAATTAAGATTAGTCCAAGCCAATGCACCACCTGTACCACTGAGAGCAGACCCTTCATTAACATTGTTTTTCTTAAGCTGATAGCTTATTCCTGCTTGTGAACCATTAAGGTTAACACTTAATCCGGTTGATCCGGCACAGTAATTTCCACCTCCTGTTATGTTGAATACATTAGGTAAGGGACTTTCAGTAATTACCACAGAGCCATTCATTGTTGCAGAACAGAATGGAGCAATAGCATAAGTAGCTACAACAGTGTAGGTTCCATTTGACAGGTTATTCCATATTAAAGCATTGCCTGTGCCCGGAAGCGCAGCTCCCTGATTAATTCCGTTTTTCTTTAATTGATAATTGACACCCAATTGTGAACCACTCAATGTATCGCTTGTGCCACTGCCTCCTGTGCAATATGTGCTTCCTCCGCTTAAGTTGAATATTGTAGGCAATACACTTTCGGTAATGATAACAGAGCCATTCATATTGACAGAGCAATAGGGCGTTGTTGCATAAGTAGCAACAACAGTATATGTTCCGGCAGTCATATTGTTCCAAACCAAAGCATTGCCTGTACCTGAGACAACTGCACCCTGATTGACCCCATTTTTCTTTAATTGATAATTGACACCTATTTGTGAACCACTAAGTGTATCATTTAAACCTGTACCACCGGTGCAATAAGTACCTCCACCACTTAAATTATAAATGTTAGGTAATGGACTTTCAGTAATTATAACGGAGCCATTCATGCTTGCAGAGCAATACGGTGAAGTAGCATAAGTAGCAACTACAGTATATGTGCCGACTGTTAGGCTGTTCCAATCTAAAGCACTTCCTGTACCTGCGATTACTGAACCCAAATCATTTCCATTTTTCTTAAGTTGATAGTTGACACCTATCTGTGAGTTATTTAGATTAACATTCATGCCCAATCCTCCAGCGCAATATGCACCTCCACCTGTTAAGTTAAAAGCCGTCGGATTTGTATTTTCTGTAATTACAACTGAGCCATTCATGTTGGCAGAGCAATAGGGTGAGGCCACATAAGTGGCAACGACAGTGTAAGTACCTGCTGTAAGGTTATTCCAAACAATGATGTTGCCTGATCCACTTACCACACCACCCTGATTGACTCCATTTTTCTTAAGCTGATAATTTACTCCTACTTGCGAACCACTAAGAGTATCGCTTAAACCCAGGCTACCTGTGCAGTAAGTGTCACCGCCGGTTAAATTATAAACCGTTGGTGAAGGACTAGAAGTAATAACCACAGTGCCATTCATATTGGCTGTGCAATATGGAGAAGCTACATAGGTAGCCACAACAGTATAATTGCCAACAGTCTGATTGCTCCATACCAAGGAGGTTCCGGTGCCACTGAGAGGACTGCCCTGATTGGCACCATTTTTCTTTAACTGATAATTGATTCCTGTCTGAGAATTGGCTAGTGTAACGCTTAAACCTGTTCCGCTGGAACAATAATTTCCACTTCCGGTCAAATTATAAATGGTTGGCGCAGGACTTTGGGTAATTATCACTGAGCCGTTCATGTTAGAGCTGCAATAAGGAGAATCATAAGATGTGGCAACAATTGTATAAGTTCCAGCCAAAATATTTGTCAATATTATAGGGTTGCCAGTACCATCAAATGCATTACCCTGAGGAGAACCATTTTTATAAAGCTGATAGTAAACATTTAACTGAGACCCGCTTAAAGTGAGTGTGTCTCCTGTTGATCCCTGGCAAAATGAATTATTATTAGTTGTTAAATTGTAAATAGTAGGTGTGGCATTGGTATTTATAGAGATGGATCCGTTCATAACAGCCGAACAAAAAGGAGCAGTCGTGAAAACACCTTCGACAGTATAAGTACCGATAGTCATGTTATTCCAAACAATATTGCTCCCTGTGCCGGGCACTACAGCTCCTTCATTAACGCCATTCTTCTTAAGCTGATAGTTTACTCCGGCTTGCGATCCCATAAGGGTTAAAGATAAGCCGGAACCTCCAGTGCAATAACTCCCTCCCCCACTTAAGTTGTATGCAGTAGGAACTGGTGCCTCATCAATAATTACAGTTCCACTCATTTGTCCATCGCATTGAGGTGTTGTAGGTGTGAATGCTGTTACGAAATAACTGCCGGCATCAAGATTGGTCCAAAGCAATGTATCACCAATGCCAATAACTGGGCTGCCAATATTATAATAAAGGTCTCTAATTAACTGATAATAAACATTTGTCTGAGAATTTTTAATTCCAACCACACCCTGCCCCTGACAGTAAGTTCCTCCACCAATAACATCATAAGCTATAGGAGACATAATATAATTAATCTCAACCGTATCATTCATTGGGGCTGAACATCCAGTAATAGTACTGGTAGCTATTATGTAATAGAAGCCTGAGACAAAAATGTTTTGCCACAAAATAGAATTGCCGGTGCCTGTATAGGCATATTCAACATCTAATCCATTTTTCTTGAGTTGATAGTTAACCCCTAATTCCGAATCGAATAATTGTATCCACCCCCCATCTCCTTGACAGGAACTACCGGCACTTGTAACATCGAAAGTAGCAGGAGAGGGTGTCATTGTAATAGTAATAGTATCCTCAAAAATTCTGTTACAAACAGGCGTTGTATTGGTATAAGCTATTAAGCTGTAAGATCCAATGAGCAGGCTGTCCCAGACAATAGGGCTGCCATTACCTTCAATGATGCTGCCATAAGGGCTTCCATTTTTAGAAAACTGATAAAACACATTATTCTGAGAGTTTGTAATTTGTATTGTTGCACCTGATGTCCCCTGACAAAAAGAATTTGTGCCAATGGTTTCAAAAGAATAATTTGTTGGCAGCGCTATATCAAAAATGCGAGCAGTATCGATAAAATTGATAGAACACGATGGTATTACTGTACTTATGGCTTTAACAGTGTATGTTCCAAGTAGCTTGTTGTTCCAAGTTAAAGAACTTCCTGTTCCGGGTTTAGGTGATCCATCAACAACACCATTTTTATATAATTGATAATTCACGTTAAGTTCAGAACCATTAAGGGTAACATTCACACCTGTACTTCCCTGGCAATAATATGTAGAGTCATAAGAGAAACTGTACTGCGTAAAATAACAAGGATAGAAATGCAGAATAAACCGACCTGTGTCAGATGCAATTTCAGAGTGAAAACTATAAGCACTAATAGTTCTTAGATCCACTAATGTGCTCAGGAGTTTATCTTCAAGAAAAACAGGCAGCATGGTGTCATACTCAGAGAGTAGAGGCGTAAAAGTAAAGTCTGCAACAGTATTGGTTTTGAAAGCAAGTGGTATTTCTTTATGAGAAGTAAAAGGAGGACAGGAATTGATGATTGTTTTAGTGTTTTTGGCATAAGTAAATATCTGAGGCACGGCAGTGTTCATTGAAAAAAACTTTTCAGCATCATAAATATCAAAAGTATCAACAGCAGGATTAAAGAAAGGAATGGCAATTTCATCAGAAGAGAATAAACCTTGCTGATTGACCATCATACGGAAAATATTGGGGTTGTAAGATGATGAATCAGGAGCATCAGTATGATGTTTGCGTGAATAATTATTTAAAGTTAAGGTATATGCTGTTTGAGGGGTGTCCAATTTGAGAAAAAAACTTTGAGAAGGCAGAATAATGTTATTAATATTACTTGGACAACCCACTTTAGCATACCCATTGTACGCACCAAATGATTCATTGCTGTTAGTCCAGTAAGTTTTATTTTTAAAGAATTCAGTATTAAGTGAATCGCTGTTCCAGTTAATGCCAGAAGGGTATGGGTTACCAACAAGGTTAAATCCTTTATAAGCAGATGCAAGTGTTCTTGTCAGGTTGTAGCTTTTTGAAAAATTATTAATATTGCCTGAAAAAACTACAGAACCAGTAACAGGCCCTTTGAAGTTATAGCCTCGCATATCAGGTGTTAATGTAGTGGTATTATTCGTAATATCGGTCCAAGTGCCCGTCGATTCAGTAAAATATTCAAGAGTATTGTTGCTTTGGACAGCATCAAAAACACTTGATAACGATGATATTACTGGAGTACCCGTATAGTTTGATTTGTTACCCCCGAAAATGTATTTATAAACTTGAGTAGTGCCTGTAATCGTATCTAGGGTAATTAAAGAACCTGAGCCGGTTTCGTCGGAAAGAATTTTAAATGTGCCGACATTTGTGATTTTTTTATATGCAGTAAGAGCAGAATTCGGATAAATTTTAAGTGAAGCACCTGTTTCAACCTTTATTTTAGCGCAAACAGCATTAGTAGAGTTAACAATTGGAAAGTTATTGGGATTGCCTGCCGGTGTGGTAGGGATTAGAACATCTTTAGTTGAGTCAGGAATTCCAAAGTCCCAATTATTGACGTTATTCCAAATGGTATCCTGATATCCTGTCCATGTAGTTAAAATATAATTTGTAATAGCGATATCATCAATATTGACTCTATTTCCACCAAAAACATTGATAACCAATCTGACAGGCCCCTGTATATTGACATCAAAAGTTGTTTTTTTCAATGTGCCGTTTGGGTTGCAACTTGCCATGCCAAGTGAATGAAAATTCAGTCCATTATTAGTTGAGTATTGAATCATAAATTGCCCCCCCTGATCTTGTCTATAATTACCATGATATATAGTAATTTGTCCAACACCATTAGGTTTGTTAAAATCCATAGCAATATAACCACCTTTTAATATACGTGCTGATCTTCCTCCTCTTTTTTTATCGTTAGTTTGTGTTCCTATAGAAGCCATGGCAAAATGCCATTTGCCACTTTCAAGAGTAATCATTGTATCGGCATAGTAATTATCAAGCAGGCCTAATTCAAAATCTTCAAAAAAAGGAGTCGTTTCTCCGGAAGTGCAATAATTAGGATTTTGTGTATTAGTTGTTGTTAGATATTTGGTAATAGTATCCATATTATTGTATTCATAAACCCTGAACCAATATTGAGTTAAAGGAGACAAACCATAAACATTAAACATTGTATCGGAGCCTTTATATACAATTTGTTCGCCTGAACCAACATATTGAGGATTGTGGGCAGGGTATGTACTATCAACCGGATTGGTAAAGCTATTTGTTGTGTTCATTATAACAAGCCGGCGATCACCGTTGCCATTGGTCCATGCGATATTCATGGAACGAGGGCCAACGTCAGTACAATGAATATTTGATGCTTGCACAGTAGGTGCTGTCTTATATCCTGCTCCACTTAAATTTATTATAGCATTTTGAGCAGCAAATGTACTGTTAATGACAACAGATGAGTTTAAACCTGTAATTAATGGCCTGAATCTGACATATATTGTAGTAGTTGGCACCACACCACCTGAAGGAATTAGATTAATTGAAGATGTAAAGCCACTGCCTGAAGTAGTAGATATTTCAAAAGGAGAAGCACATGTAATAGTAATGGTATCGAGCAGATTAATACCGGAAATAGTATATGATTGTTCGGCAGATGTATTACCGACCATAACCAAACCAAAATCCTGAATATTTTCAACTATAGTCATTTCAGGATACACAAAAACAGTAAAAGCTTGCACATATTTACCTTCTGAATAATTAAATGCTTTATCAACAGCATATATCTTGTAGTAATATTCTGAATTATTTAAGACATTATTATCTACAAAATTAGTATCTGTACCAATATACACTACAACACCCTTATTAGAGCCATAAATAGTATCACCCACATCATAAATTCCTTTAAAGTTCATGATGTCATCGTCTTCAGGCTTAACACCATTGTATCTGACCAAAACATATCCTCCGCTGTCCAATCCATTTTGAGATTGTGACCATGAAAGATCTATTGAGGACAATGTCGTAGCATTAACAACGATAGTATCTGGTGAATTTGGAGGAACTACATCAAAAGTATCGGGATAGATAACAAAATCATCAATATGAAATTTTCTGTTATTTTTGGCTTGGATAACTGCAAAACCGTTATTTTCCGGTATATTTGCTGTATTCAGAGTTGCAGCAAAGAGCTTCCAATCATAATACGTTGTGTCATTGTCATTAATCCAGGGAGAATATACCAGATTACTTACTCCATCAGGGGTAATCCCAACTCTAATAGCATCTGTACTGTCGTTAATTAAATCCATATCTCCTTTTATATAGAATTGAATTGTATATTTTGTATTCCTTTTTATTTTGGTTCCAACAGTTGGTGTATAAAGTCTCTTAGCTACAGCACCGGAATCTTGAAGAAATATTAAAAAAGCAGGGTTTGATCTTCCTGAAGTATCTCTTACAATTGATTTATAAGGATCTTGTGTTTTCCAAAATATTTGTGGTGCAGTAAATGGGTTTGAATTTAAGAGTGTGTCGGGTTGTTGAGAAAAACTCCCATTGATTTCCGGAAAAACACCAATTATTTGTTGTGCATTGACAGTATTGACAAATAGTAGTTTTAATGATAAAAGAAAAAACAATAAAAATAAACATTTATTAATTCTAAAATAATAGATTGTTTTTTTCTTAAAAAATTGTGATATGTAGAATTGTTCCATAATATTATTTTTTAGCGCTTATAAAAAATGACTCTTCAATTAATCGGTTATAATATTTTTACTTATTTTGATAAAGTTTTAAGAGTTTTTGAACATATTTTCCGATAACATCAAATTCAATATTAACAACAGTACCAGGTTTAAAATTTTTAAAATTAGTGTGTTCATAAGTATATGGTATGACTGCTACTGAGAAAAAATCTGATCCTGAATCAACAACTGTCATACTTGTACCATTAATAGAAACAGAGCCTTTTTCAACAGTAAAATTTTCTTGCTTCGGATCGTAATTAAATGTAAATTTCCAACTGCCATCAGTTTCTTCAAAGGACTTGCAAAATGCAGTTTGATCCACATGACCCTGAACAATATGTCCATCAAGTCTTCCATCAATCTTCATACACCTCTCGAGATTTATTTCATAACCTGTGTCAATAAATCTCAGATTGGTTCTGTCAAGTGTTTCCTGAACTGCAGTAATAGTGTATCTGTTCTTTAACACGTCAACATTTACGGTTGTAAGGCAAATTCCATCATGCGCAATACTTTGGTCTATTTTCAATTCTTTGGCAATGGATGTTTCAATAGTAATATGTAAATTGCCTTTATCTTTCTCAAGTTCCACAACTTTTCCTAAAGTTTCAATAATTCCTGTAAACATATATTATATTTTGAAGTATGAATAAATAAATTGATTTTCAATAAAAATAAGTATTTTTTTGGATATACCAAAAAATAAAAAAATAATGTCTAAGTCCTATTTTAAAATAGTATTTATTAGTGGTTAATTAATTTTTATATTTAGTTGACTATTAGCTTTTTATTTAAAATGTTTTGATTATAGTAATAAATATTCAAAATGTATAAGCCTCTAGAAAATTTAGAAATGTCTCTTTGTAATTTGAATGTGTTATTTTGAATATTTATAAGTTCTTGATAAGATTGTTGTCCCAGCATGTCTATTATTTCAATTTTATATTCCCCGTTTTTGAAATTATCAAAATCAATATTAATTAAACTGTGTGAAGGATTTGGATATATATTAATGTTGTATTTAATATTGTCTGAAATATAAACACAGTTGTCAAAAGTAATATCTATTGTATCAGTATTTGAACAGCCGTTATTGTCAATAAGCCATACAATATAAGTTTGGGTTGTTAAGCCACCGTTCATAGCGGTGTCCACTAATAAAGTATTGACATATGAAAGTGTATCATCTGACGCTTGTATCCAGTAATAGGTATAGCCTACGTGCACCGACAACTCTATTGTTTGATTCTGACACAAAGTAGTATCATTTCCCAATCCAACAAATGGAGGAATTGACTGTGAAATTACAACAATATTGTTCATAAAAGTCTTACATGTTGGTGTGCTGTTGTAAAATCCCCACACATGATATTGTCCTGCCAGAAGATTGTCCCAAACAACTACAGCACCACTTCCCAGTACAGGGGCGCCCAAAGCAACCCCGTCTTTATACAACTGGTAA
>Ga0172369_10009062_pt1 | contig 11133 bp, 14 predicted proteins | sample LakKiv25m_FD_114539 | JGI IMG/M metagenome (GOLD analysis project Ga0172369, IMG submission 114539) | Freshwater microbial communities from Kabuno Bay, South-Kivu, Congo - kab_022012_11.25m | ecosystem: Environmental > Aquatic > Freshwater > Lake | place: Democratic Republic of the Congo...
AATGCTGACATCAGCCTTGCCGACTACAAGACCTTTTTTGTCGAACGACTGCATTCCCATCAAAGGCAAGTCAGCATTTGCACGGCGATAGACCAGCTCCGCTGCCGTCTGCTGGCTGATTGCCCAGAGCAATTTGTTCTGAACGATTTTGAAAAACTCTATAGTTTTCTCGGCCTTGGGATCGTAATCGATGCTGGTGGCGTAAATGTCCTTGACCTTTTGATAGAAAAACCGTTCCGAGAGCCTGATTTCACGGATGCGCTCCTGTAATTCCGTGAAATAGTTCATCGAGCTGCCGCTCCTGAAGCGCTCGTCATTCAGGGCGAAACCCTTGACGATATACTCTTTCAGGCGCTGAGTAGCCCAAATCCGGAACTGCGTACCCTGATGCGACTTTACCCTGTACCCGACTGAAATGACCACATCGAGATTGTAGTAGCGAACATCATAGTCTTTTCCATCAGAGGCAGTTGTTCGGAAATTCCGAACAACTGAATCTTCTACCAGCTCGCCCTCTTCAAAAATGTGCTTGATATGTTCACTTATCGTCGCTTTCGACTTCTGGAACAAGTCGCACAAATGCGCCTGTGTCAGCCATACGGTTTCATCTTCGAGCCGGACATCGATGGTGATCTTCCCATCTGCTGCCTGATAGATCAGAAATTCAGAGTCATTCATGGATTTACCCCCAGCGCTTGCCAGTACGGCTTGAATCCAGCCTCGACGACCTCAGCAATCAGGCAGAGAAACGGCTCGTAATCCTGTTTCGTATGTGCGGTGTCCAGAGCCTCGTAGTACTCCAAACGCTTTTCTACCGGCAGCACCACTGGCGGATACCCGGCCTTCATCAGTTCAAGATTCATCAAAAGGCGTGATGTTCTGCCGTTTCCATCGGTGAAGGGATGGATTTTTACAAAATCTGCATGAACCCTTGCCGCCCGCTCAACAGGGTGAAGAGCAAGAGCCATCTCTCTGTACCAGTTGATGAACCCCTGTATTTCGCTTTCGACATGCAGGGCGTCGGGCGGGATGTGATCGGCACCGGCAATGATCACATTGGTTTTCCGGTACACGCCCGCATGAGCATCGTCAATATTCTTCAGGATCAACTGTTGGATTGACTTGATCTGCCATTCCGTGAGAGCCTCATGTCTTTTGACCAGCTCTTCGACAAAAAAAATGGCTTCCCGGTGATTGATCGCCTCGAAATGCTCCCGCATGGTTTTACCGCCAACCGTAATCCCCTCCAGAGCAACTTTAGTCTCCTTGAGCGTCAGGGTATTGCCTTCGATGGCGTTCGTGTTGTACGTCCATCGGAGAACCAAGTCTTCGTGAAGATTGGCAACAATCTCCGGCGGAAGTGGCCGGTACGAGTCAAGCTTTTGCTTGAGCTTGTCGAGTTTTTTGAAAACTTTCATTTTAAACTCATTCTATCTTTAACCGCGAAAAGCGAACGGGTTGATGCCAAATCTTTTGCATAATGGTTTTTGCTTGATTTGGAGTTAATCATACAGAACCTCCATTTACAATTCCATCACATTTAGCGATCACATACCATGGAATAGTATCGAATTCTGCGGGATCAAGCTGGCAGATAAATTCATTTTCGATATGGTACGTCTCCTTTATGAATTTTTCGATAACTTCATCATTTTCTTCATGGTCAATAAGTCTGCACACCTGAAGTTTCTCATAACCATTGGCACAGGAATAATAAAGCGTCTTCAGAGAGCCAGCATCTTTAATTCGTTGCAATATATCGTTGTATGAAAAACTGGGCATTTCATCTTTAATCTGGTCGCTTCCGGAGCAGAATTTTTCACTAGTCATTTCAGGGCAATCAACCTCACCACTATGAGGCTCACGAAAATCTTTAGCTCGTTTCCTTTTGTGCAACAAATTAGAAAGCACTTGATAAGCATCTCCTTTATCGTCAGCAATTTCTAGACGCCGCCTCATATAGATGAGCTTAATAATGTCATCTTTATTTGTTTTAAGTGCTTTTTTGCAGATTTCAGCAAATGTTTGAATATCATTCTTTTTAATATTCAATTCATCAATTCTTCCACCTGATAGCTTCAAAAAAGCAGCACATGTCTGATTACTAAATTTATGAGACAACGATCTGACGGTATCAATAACGGGTTCCACATCATGTGTAAGCATCAAAACAGTTTTATTCTTTAGGCATGAGTTGGAATCACGACGAAAGAGCATTTCAAGAATGGCATATTTCTTGTTTTTATCAAACGAAGAAATAGGGTCATCAAGTATGATCAAATTTGGCTTTTTTGAGAGACATTCATACATGAAAAGCACAATAGCAAAAGCATTTCTTTCACCAAAGCTGAGATGCTGGCCCCCTCCGTTAAGATGCTGAGAGTGATCAACATGAAGCAGTTTCAGCTGAGACCGCTCGCCTTCTCCTACTATTTCTACCTTGTAGCTATATCCGGCATAGGAAAGAAAGTTATTAATGTCTTTCTGGTGTTTTTCAACAACCTTTTGCATCTCATGACGCTGCTGATTAATCTTTCCCTGAAGCTGCCCAGCTTTAATTATGATTGCATCAATAGATACATTTATAGGATTAATCGATTCTTGTGTTTTATCCGACTTCAATTCAGTGAAAAACTCAAGGTCTATTTTGTACAAAGGCAGTTTTTCCGCGACTAGCTCTCCTTCTTTGAACTGAAATCCAGAAAGTGTGCGAAGTTTCTCTAATTTCTCGACGAGGTTGTCGATTTGGGTCTTAACTGTGACCAAAAAAGCTTCATGCTCTTTTTCGAGACCGTCTTTCAGTGTCGTGATTGTTGAAAGTTTTGATTTTGCTTCATCCGAAAAATAATCCCCAAGGCGATCGATAACTCGAATAATGTCCATTAGATTTTTGATAGTGGCCTTGTCATATTCTTGTCCAACCTTTCGAATTGTGTCTTTTTTGTCAGCTGCATGTGAGGTACAAAAAGGGCAATTATCAGAAAGATCCGCATATTCATAGCCCTTAGTTTGCCAGTCAATCCAGCCAACACTGTTTTGGCTTTGAATAAAAGGCTGATACGATTCGAGATCTGCAGGAATATGTTTTATTTTATTTCCTCCTACCAATCCTTTCATCCCTGTAGATGATTTCGAAATCCCTGATTTTGTCAATTTAAAGGCACCCCCCATTTCTTTGAGGGTATCAATCAAAGTTTCCAGTTCATTATTTACCGTAAACAGCTGCTTAATCTCAACAACCAGCTCCTCAATTTCCTGCTCTTTTTGCTTGTAAACTTCGGTTTTGATGAAAATATCAAAGCTATTACTAAGCAACTCATTCGGTTTAAAAACAAATTGGCTTACGTACTCCTCATTGAAGCACATAACTTTTTGAAGAGTATCCAACCCTGCTACTTCAGGCTTTTTGCTTTCAAGGTTTTTCTCTCTCAGCTTAAAAGGTATGAGTTCGCTCAGATTCGGCTCACTATTCGTGCCGAGTATAATGGCCCGTGCTATTGTACTCTTGCCGGTACCGTTAGGAGCGAACTTAATATTCAGTTTATTCTCTTCAAGAGAAATGTTTGCAGAATCAATGTTGTTGCAGTTCTTAATCTCAATATTCATCAATTTTCCTCCTTACTTTTTATCCCTCGTTGGGCAGAGATCGTTTCCGTAACTGTTGCCAGCCCTGATCTGGCCGTTCACACCGTGAATCTTGGTATCCGAATGCTGATTTCTGGCGATACCTTGCGCAATCTGAATCGCTTCGGCTTGTGTGGGAGTTACTTTCGTTGCCTTGCTGTTGCCAGCGCCCTTGACTGCCCATCCATCAGAATGAGGAACCACATGCTGATTTTTACCTCTTGCCATAATTATGCCTCCGATGCGGCTTCGCCGAGTTTTGAGTTCTGAATGATGAGTGATGACTTATTTATCATTGGTATTACTCACTTGTGATGTTTTGACGATGGCGGTGAGGATGCGGATGATTTCGTCTGCTTCCTTTATGATCTCGAAGAGTTCATTATCGGGAACGATTCCGGATTCCTTTAGTAATCGAAGCCAGTAATGGGTTTCACGTGCCTCTTTTCGGGCAATAGACATTTTAGCGATAAAATCTGCTTTGCTTTGTCCCGCTTGTGCTTCTTCCACATTGGCCCCAATCGAGGTTCCCGAACGCAACAGCTGATTCGCCAGCGTTCTCGAAACGCAATCCTGTTTCTCAAGGAATCGGCAAAACTTCACACTTCGCACAGCGAAAGCAAACGATCGATCCACGATCGAATTATGAATGCTGAATGCGGAGTGCTGAGTTGCTTTCAATTCATCATTCATCACTCATACCTCGTCACTGCATCAGGCGCCATGCGCCAGATGCCTGTCAACATCTTCTGCATCAGACCACGCTTCTGAAATTTGTATTTTTCTGCGAGCTGTTTCAATAAATCAATTTCTTTCTGATAAGATAGCAGTATCTCTGCAATCCGACGTTGTTCTTCAAGTGTTGGAGAAGGAATACTGATACTGAAAAAATCAGGTATACTGATTTGTTTGCCATCACGAATCCCAATCACTGCAAGGTTCAGATATTTATCGATAAATATAGAGGACTTGAAAAAAAGGCGATAAAAATCATGATTCATTTCAATCTTTGGCCTGAGCACAGTATACGCAGGACTGATAATACCTTGATATTCAGAATATTCAATTCCTCCCTGAAAAGATCTGAGACTGATTGCAAAATCACCGGGCATAATTCGCTTGTAGCCGTCCAGAGTTCCTTCAGGGGACATGACACGGCCCTCAAGCATACTCCGAGGAACAACGCCTCTTGTCTGCGTTACTGAAAGAAGCTCATCATCCGGACAGTTCTTCTCTGTTATAGTATCAAACATCTTTGTTGGCTTGAGATGTAACCATAAATTACACTTCTTGCTAATCAACCGTTGCATCATCCCTTTCAACCGCCGTTCCTTCGCCTGAATCAGCCGTTCGGTTTTCTCGATAGCCTCATCCCAGGTGGCCAGCAGATCGGCAATGGCTTTTTGCTCGGGGAGTAGAGGAAACGTTATGGGTAAATTTGAAACAATCTCAGTATTTAAATTCAGCATTGTTTGGCCGAGGGCGTTTCTTTCCAGCCATCTTCCAACTACTTCTAATTGTACATATTGATGTAAAAATCCAGAATATATACTACTATTCAGCCTCGCCCTTAGACATCCAGTTCCGCATATCCAACCATTATTATCATCCCTTGCCACACCTATTCGCCTTAAGTCTCCACGTCTAGGGAAAATAATATCTCCGGTTGTTATTGTGTGCTTCTTCAAACTGTTAGCCTTGACCGTCGAAATGCGTGCAATTGAAGTTTCTGTAAGATATCCACTTTTAATGTCCTTGGGCATCACAACAGGAATGCCCTCATGTGTGTACTCTTCAGCTTTAAGCTGACTACCAAAAGGCCCAGTTTGAACACCTTTAGACATTGCAACGTCGCCGAGTAAAACACGCTTAGGTTTCGATCTCATCGCGGAATCTCCTTCATTTTCTCAGACATCTTCACCCGCACCTCCGCCAGCTCCTTTTCACAAATCATCGTTATTCCCTCCCGGCATTTTCTGCACCCGTTTTTCCAGTTTCCTGAGGTCTTCATCCGGTTTTGGGAGGTCTTCCGGCATCGTACCGCCAAGCTCCTGAATGGTCTGGCGTACTTTTTTGCCTACATCGAAATGGGTCGCATTTGCATGACTCTTGCCCTGAACCTTCTCCCTGCGGAGTTTTTCTTCGGTTTGCGTAGCGCGGAAAAGGTTGGCGGCCAGCTCGGTACTCCCCATGTTGTCGAGAATCTGCTGACTTTTGTTCAGCCCTTTACGCTGATGAATACCCTTGGCATCCAGACCGCCATACAGCCCCTTGTAGCCGTGATTCTGAAAAATAGCAAAATCACTCCTCATCGCTGCCCCCTCCAAGCTGCTTCATCGACGCACAGCCGAGAATACTGGTCATTTGCTCAATGGCCATCTTGTTGAGAATGGCAAGTCTTTGATCCTGCGGGATGTTTTGTTTAATAAGCTCGGCATTCATGCTTTCCAGATTGGACAATATGATCAATTGCTGAATGGTTGCTTCGTCCCGCATATTGCCCTTTGTTTTCGGATTCTGTTCTTTCCATTCTTTAGCTGTTTTTCCAAAAAGAGCTACATTGAGCATATCTGCTTCATTGGCATATGCGAAAGACTGCTGCATCTTTGAAACCAGACGCGGGATCAGATTGTCCTTGATAGCATCGGTATGAATCCTGTAGTTAATCCTGGATATGATACGATTCACATTCCATTCGAGAGAAATCTGGCTGTTTTCATCACTCTTCAGACGTTGGTAATCCTTGATGATGTAGAGCTTGAACTCAACCGACACCCAGGATGCAAATTCAAAGGCTATGTCTTTATGCGCAAATGTGCCTCCTGAACGACCCGAATTCGAAATAACCCCGATAGCATTCGTTGCCGAAATCCATTTCTGTGGAGAGAGGGTAAATGCATTTGCCCCTGCTTCATGGACAAAGGAGTCGAATTCGACCCCTTTAAAATCCGGATTGTTCAGTTTCTCCCACAATCCAAGAAATTCGATGGTGCTGCGGTTGCGCATCCAGTTTTTGACAACATCCTTGGGTTCATCGGGATTTTTGTAACGGGCAATGTCGGTCAGTGAGATATAATCATTCTCGTCCCCTTTCGATAAAACGGTAATCTGTGTTCCCTTGGCAATAATTGTTGCTTTCATTTTTCAATCTCCCTCATCTTCTCAGCCATAGCTCCTACGGCAAGTTCCGAATTATGAATGATGAAGTATGAGTTGTTTTTCAATTCAGCATTCATCACTGAGCATTCATCATTAATCATCGTTTTCCCCTCCCATCTTCTTCACCTTCCTATCCTCGACCAGCAACCGCATCTGCTGAATGGCTGTCTGGTTCAACCTCACAAGCCTTTCCGGCTGACCCAATCCTTCCTGGATAAAGTGGGCATTGAGATTTTCCAGATTCGCCAGACAAACCAGTTGCGAAACGTTGGCAACGTCGCGGATATTGCCCTTTTCTTCGGGGTTTTCGTCGCGCCACTGTCTGGCGGTTTTACCGAAAAGCGCCATGTTCAGCAAGTCGGCTTCGGATGCGTAGACCAGATTGATCTGCTCCCTGCTCAACTCCTGCGGAATCAGATGCTCCCTGATGGCATCGGTATGAATGCGGTAGTTGATTTTGGTAAGGTTTCGCCGGATATCCCAGCCAAGCTGCTTCAGCTCTTCGTCCTTGAGGCGCTGAAACTCTTTTATCAGGTAGAGCTTGAACTGTGGAGAAATCCAACTGGCAAACTCAAAGGCAATGTCTTTGTGAGCATAAGTGCCGCCATATCGTCCTGCTTTGGCAATTACCCCTATGGAATTGGTCTTTTCAGTCCATTGTTTGACGGAAAGCACGAAACGGTTCAGTCCAGCTTCATTCTTAATTCCCTCGAATTCGGGGGAATTAAAATCGGGGTTATACATCTGCTCCCAGATGCCTAAAAACTCGATAGTGTTCTTGTTTCGCAACCATTTTTCAATCAAGGCGAGTCCATTCTCGATATTGCGCACCATATCAGTCAGGGATATGTAGTCCTGTTCATTGTTGGCAACCACAGTGATTTCACTGCCATCCACATTGAGTTTTCTGTTTTTAGCCATTAGCTCCCTCCATACATTGACTAACAATTCCTCTAACCACTTCAAATTCGACACGATTAATTGTGGCAGATTCGCCATAATTAAATCTGCACATTGACCATTTTCCTGACGCCAAGAAAATGGCTCGGCTGTTGTATTCGTGTAAATTCGTGTTCATTCGTGGTCACCTCTCGATCTGCTCCAGCTTCTCGGTCATCCTCACCCGCACCGCTGCCAGTTCTTTTTCGATCTGCTCGATCTCCAGCTGCACCGCATCGATGTCGATGATCTCCTCCTCCTCAAAGGTATCCACATAACGAGGAATATTGAGGTTGAAGTCGTTCTCCATGATCTCGGCGAACTCAGCGACATGGGCGTATTTCTCTTTCTCAAGCCGAGCGGTGTAGGTCGCCATAATTTTGGCCAGATGCTCATTGCTCAGCGTATTCTGATTCTTTCCTGATACAAACTCACGACTCGCATCCACAAAGAGGACGTCTTTGCACTCTTCCCGAATGCCGCCTTTTTCCCGCTTTCGATCAAACACCAGAATCGCCACAGGAATGTTTGTGGTCGGGAACAGGTTGCCCGGCAAACCAATCACGGCATCCAGCAGGTTTTCCTCGATCATTTTCTGGCGGATACGCCCCTCGGCTGCGCCTCTGAACAGTACGCCATGCGGAACCACCACGGCAACCCGACCCTCTTTTTCGAGGGCAATTTCCACCATGTGGCTGATAAAGGCCCAGTCACCTTTGCTCTTCGGCGGAACCCCTCGCCAGAAGCGGTTATAGTGATCGCTCTCGGCATCTTCAGCACCCCATTTATCCAGAGAAAACGGCGGATTAGCCACCACGCAGTTGAACTTCATCAAGCGGTCGTTCTCAACCAGCAACGGGCTATTCAGAGTATCGCACCACTCAATGCGCGCGCTGTCGAAGCTGTGCAGAAACATGTTCATCCGGCAAAGCGCCCAGGTGCTGCCGTTGGACTCCTGACCAAAAAGGGCAAAGTTGCGGCCGCCCACCTGTTTGGCAGCCTGAATCAGTAGGCCGCCTGAACCACAAGCCGGATCACAGATGCGGTCGCCCGGTTTTGGAGCTACCAGCCGGGCCACCAGCTCCGTTACCTTCAGCGGGGTAAAGAACTCTCCGGCCTTCTTGCCCGAATCCGAAGCGAAGCGCTCAATCAGATAGATGTAGGTATTGCCGATCACATCTTCGGAAACGCGGCTCGGGCGCATATCGAGCTGTGGCTTGTGGAAATCTTCCAGCAGTTGTTTCAGTCGGCGATTACGGTCTTTGGTCTTGCCGAGATTTGCCTCGCTGTTGAAATCGATATTCCGGAATACCCCTTCGAGCTTGGCTCTGTTTTTTTCCTCAATATGATCGAGCACGATGTTGATCAGCTCGCCGATGTTTGATGCCGCTCTGCGGTCATAAAGACTTGAATAGGTTGCCTCGAATGCATCGAGCACCTTGACCTCGCCCGTCTTTTCGTCCTTTTCCGTCAGCGTCACCACCGGAAGCACAAACCGCTCTCGCTCCAGCTTGCGAAGAATGCGCTCATCGTTATCCCCATACAGCTTCGAGTATTCATCGTAATGATCCTCCCAGACATCAGAGATATATTTCAGAAAGAGCATCACAAGGATATAGTCCTTGTACTGCGACGGATCGACCGCCCCTCGAAAAGTGTCACACGCCGCCCAGGCTGCGTTGTTGATGTCTTTCTGATCAATCTTACCGGTCATATGTTATTCTCCTTTTACACGCTGCATAAGTAATTCTGAAATATACTGATCCCGTTTTTCAGCCAGCGCATGAAGCAAGAGTTGCTCACGGGCCGACAAGGACGCCATTTCCACGATGTTATTCTGAGTGGACAGATCGGGCACAAAAACCTCCAGTTCGTCCAAGGCCTCCTTGCCGATCATCTTCTGAGCCGTTCCAATCGACCTGCTGTGCAGGAACACCTGAGCATCACGCTGATTGATGTACCAGTTCAGGTATTCAGGCAAAACCCTGTCGGGATTCTCGATCCTGATCCTCAGCAAGGGAGAGGCAACAACAGTATTTTGCGGCTCTTCAAGCACAATCGCCGATGTCGTCACCAGTCCACGCGACCTCATTACCATGTCGCCTTCTCTCACCAGATGATGCTCTTTAACATCCTTCATCTCGACCTTAACCAGATCGCTGCAATCAACCACATGGTCATCACGTAAGTCTTTCATCTGGATAACCGACACATCCCCCGACTTCACAGCCTCAAGACGAGACCGGAACGAATACCCCATCTGCACCGAGGCAATCTGCTTCAATTGAACCTTCACAACACCCCTAATAATTCGATAAAAATGTTATTCGTGTAAAAAGTAGTAAAATTTCCGCATCAAAACAAGGACAAAAAAACAAAAACATCGTTTCTGCACCACCACCGAAGGATTCGGGGAGGAAGAAATACACTTCGTAAGGCTTTCAGGAGTAAGTCAGCAAACGATTATCTGACAATTATGGACAACAAAGAGTGGAAAAAACACAAACAGGGGAGCTTGAAGACGGGAGTAATAGCAGATCAGGTTAAAGCCACTGGCACCTCAAGGCCCAGACTGATTCAGAGCATCACGACTCTGCATCCATGCTTTGAACCCTTTGTCGCGCTTGAAGTGGTTTCGTAAAATCGCTTCGAGCACGAGGGATTCATCGGCTCCCGAACTCTTTTCCTGCGCGGCTTTCACGTAAAGGTCGAGCAGTTCTGATACCTCTTTCCTGATCCGGAACTTCCGCGTTACCGGTTCGCTTTGCACCTGAATTTCAAGATCGATCATTCTTGCTTTCACCGGGCATCTTTATTGATAAAGCCTCATCAATAAATTATTCCGAATCCCACATCTCCCGGTAAGTGAGGACGTAGTTGGCAGCAGCCGCAGCATCAATGAAATAGTAATATCGGCAGAGCCTGCGGAACAGCTCAACCATCGGAGCATAGAAACCGAAATCAAGTAAGCGGTCAAGCGTATGCCCGATGTGGTGAACATCCCTGCTCTTGCTGCTGATGATACCCTCGACAACCGGGGTGTACTGTACCACGGCAAGCTCTGCCAGCTGTTGCATCTCTTCAGCAAGTGACATTATCGAGCTGAACGGTTCTTCTTGCAGGTTACTCATCATGCGATACGATTTTCATCTTGACAGGTCAAACCTCAACGTTCACTGCCTTGCCGTCATCAGTTGCAAGCCTCTCTTTGTCAGGCGGTATTTCTGCAAACGGCTGGTCGGCTTGTCAGGGATTGTCATTTCGATGGCTTTGAGTTCCAATGCTGGCAGAAGGTATGATTTGCGGAAGTGCTCCTCGTGTTTCAGACCAAGACGTTCCTGAATTTCAGAACGCTTCATTTCTCCCTCCATCACCTGCAGCATCCGCACGACTTCCCCGGTGACTTCCCCG
>Ga0172369_10009066_pt1 | contig 11130 bp, 10 predicted proteins | sample LakKiv25m_FD_114539 | JGI IMG/M metagenome (GOLD analysis project Ga0172369, IMG submission 114539) | Freshwater microbial communities from Kabuno Bay, South-Kivu, Congo - kab_022012_11.25m | ecosystem: Environmental > Aquatic > Freshwater > Lake | place: Democratic Republic of the Congo...
ATCTGTGAAATCTGTGAAATCTGCGTAATCTGTGGATGGGATTGGGGGATTGAGGAATTGGGGACTTGGCTGAGAACCAATCGATGCAGAAAACATGCGATGCCCGGCCAAAGGAGATGACGCATGGCAGGAGACGTATTGACCCGGAGCGACCTTGGAGATATCCGGCTCGTCAAGCGGGGGAAGGTAAGAGATGTGTATGAGGTGGACGGCAAGCTGTTGATTGTTGCAAGCGATCGCATGTCGGCCTTTGATGTCGTGATGGACGATCCGATACCCGACAAGGGAAGGATTTTGACGGCTATCTCTATCTTCTGGTTCAGAAAACTGTCGTCTGTCATCGAAAACCATCTGATCAGCAGCGACCTGTCGGAGTATCCCGAGGCATGCCGCAGGTACGCCTCCCAGTTGGAGGGCCGCAGCATGCTGGTTCAGAAAACAAGACCTCTCCCTGTCGAGTGCATCGTCAGAGGATATCTCTCCGGTTCGGGCTGGCAGGAATATCTGCAAACAGGGGCCGTCTGCGGCATTGGGCTCCCCAAAGCCCTGCGCGAATCAGACAAGCTGCCAAGCCCCATTTTCACCCCGTCCACCAAGGCTGAAGACGGCATGCATGATGAAAATATCCGCTTTGAGCGGGCGGCAGAGATCCTGGGAGAGAGAACGGCTGAGGAGGTTCGCCGCATCAGCCTTCGCATCTATGAATTAGGGAGAGATCTGGCCGCAGAAAAGGGGATTATCGTGGCCGACACCAAGTTTGAGTTCGGCCAGAAGGACGACCGCCTGATCCTGATTGACGAGGTCCTGACCCCTGATTCATCCAGGTTCTGGCCAGCGGACGATTATCGTCCGGGGGGGCCTCAGAAGAGCTTCGACAAACAGTTCCTGAGGGATTATCTGACCCGGATCAACTGGCCTAAAAAGCCACCGCCCCCCCGGTTGCCTGCTGACATTATTGAAAAGACGAGAGAAAAATATCTGGATGCATTAACCCGGCTCACAGGAAAAGGCCTGTAGGCCGTATTGCTGAAAGGAAGCCATGAAACCGATTGTCTGCTTTATAGACGACTCCGGATTTGAGCATGATCTGGTGCGTTATGAGATCGCCCCTTCGGCCCCTGATCTTGAATTTGTGCAGGCCTACACCTTTAACGAGACTGTGGAGCGCTTGGGCAACCGTGTTCCGGGCTTGTTTCTTCTTGACCTGTGGGGCCAGGACCCGGACGTGCGTGAACCTCGCATGACCTCTATGGATGAACTCAGGACCAGGGTCGCCGATTTCCCGACCCTGGAGCATGTCTATGAGGGATTGGATGACATTGAGGGAGATCTCACCAATGAATACCTTAAAAGACTCTTTGCTATAGTGGATTGCTGGCGGACCCTCTTTGAGGACGTCTGCGATCGGATCGGCCAGAACAGGAAGTATGGGCTCTCCAACCTCCGGCAGGCGCGGCAGCATTACCCTCAGACCCCGGCGGTTTTTTATACCAGAAAGTCGTTGATCCGGGATGCCGTTGCCATGTTCAAGGCTGGGGCCGATGGCCTGTTCATCAAGCCCACCGGATCGGATGACCATGATACGCGTCGCCTGACCCGCGCCTATGCCCCCCGTCTGTTGGTTGATCTGAGAAACGTCATGGCTGCGGGAACCGCTGCCGGTTGAATTCTGTCAGGCCAGAACGACCCATACCCCCACCCAATCTTATTAAACGATCCTCCTCATTTTTTGTCGATTTCTTAATATCTTTTCCAGGAAAAACAGCCTCCTTATGACCTTGTAGAAGTAGCCGCGGCTTATCTTGACAAGTTTTTATTGATGCTTACCTTTGACTTTAATGTGAAAAAGGGAGACTTGCTTAGCCGTCGTGTGATTCCGTTGTCAGAGACGTTTAAAAGTTTTTGCAGTCTGGCGCACCGACTCCCATTTGAAACCTGAAGGCATGTCCCGTTTTATAGGCATGTGGGCTTGTTTCGCCGCGGCACGCCCGTGGTGTGATCAGCCCGGCCTGCAACTGAAGCCGCCCCTGCCGAAACAGGAAAGGGCTACACTTGTTTTAAAAGGCAGGCAGGATATAGACTCGAATGTAACAGGAGTCCGACGTGGTCAGTAATGACGACAAAATCAGGGATGAAGCGATGGAAATTTCTCCTGTGGAGACGGAAGAAGCGCCCCGAGAAACAGCCCTGCCTCAAGGTCAGCAAACAGCAGATGTCTCTTTAGAAGAGATGACAAGGGATCGCCTGATCGAAAAGCTCGAAGAGGCCGAGGCGGCTTCACAGAAGAATTATGATCTTTACCTTCGCTCTCAGGCGGAAATCGATAATCTGAAAAAACGATACCAGAAAGACCAGCAGGGCCTTGTCAAATTTGCCAATGAATCGTTGATAAAACAACTGCTGCCTGTGGCGGACAATCTCGAGAAGGCCATCGACCATTCACAGAGCGAGACGTCGATCGAGGCCCTCAGGGAGGGCGTTGAGCTGACGCTGAAGGGGCTCATGGATGTCCTGCAAAAGGCCGGGGTTGAAGCCATTGAAGCCGTAGGGGAGCCGTTTGATCCGAACTTCCACGAAGCGGTTTCACAGGCGGCAGATGACGGCGTAGAAACGGGAACTGTGATCAAGGACCTCCAAAAGGGATATACCCTCAATCAGAGGCTCATCCGACCATCCATGGTGATTGTCAGCAGGAAGACCGCATAACAGGACCTCATAGAGGGCGCAATGAGCGAACGGCATGCATGGCGTGCCGTGTACTCGGTGCGTCGAGGAGATTTTCAGACATATTAGGAGGCGATAAATATGGGAAAAACAATAGGAATTGATCTCGGAACCACCAACTCGTGTGTTGCCGTCATGGAAGGCGGTGATCCGGTGGTGATTGCCAACGTAGAGGGAAGCAGGACAACGCCCTCGATTGTGGCCTTTACCGACAGCGGCGACAGACTGGTTGGGCAGACAGCCAAAAGGCAGGCGGTCACCAATCCGGAAAATACCGTTTTTGCGGTCAAACGACTGATTGGGAGAAAGTTCGACTCGCCTGAAGTGACCAGAGATATCAAGGTGCTCCCTTACAAGATCACCAAGGCAGCCAATGGCGATGCCCATGTCTCCATCAAGGGCAAAGACTACAGCCCGGCAGAGATATCCGCCATGATCCTTACAAAAATGAAGGAGACTGCAGAGGAGTATCTTGGAGAAAAGGTCACAGATGCGGTGGTTACTGTCCCGGCATATTTTAATGACAGCCAGAGACAGGCCACCAAGGATGCCGGCCGTATTGCCGGCCTCAATGTGGAAAGAATTATCAATGAGCCCACGGCTGCGTCCCTGGCCTTTGGCGTGGACAAAAAGGGCGACAAAAAGATCGCTGTATTCGATTTAGGCGGCGGGACATTTGACATCTCCGTGCTGGAGATCGGCGAGGGGGTTTTCGAGGTCAAGTCAACCAACGGCGATACCCATCTGGGCGGTGAGGATTTTGACCTGAGGATCATCGAGTACCTGGCAGATGAATTCAGAAAGGACCAGGGGATTGATCTGCGGAATGACAAGATGGCCCTTCAGCGCTTGAAAGAAGGCGCTGAAAAGGCCAAGATAGAGCTGTCGGGCTCCATGGAGACCGATGTAAACCTCCCGTTTATTACCGCGGACGCCAGCGGCCCGAAGCACCTGAACATCAAATTGAGCCGTTCAAAATTGGAGGCCCTGGTGGATGACCTGATCCAGAAGGTCGTTGGGCCCTGCAATATGGCAATGAAAGACTCGGGCCTTTCAACGAAGGATATCGATGAGGTGATCCTGGTCGGGGGCATGACCCGTATGCCCAAGGTCCAGGAGAAGGTCAAAGAGATCTTCGGCCAACAGCCGAACAAGGGGGTGAACCCCGATGAGGTGGTGGCTGTCGGCGCCGCTATTCAGGGCGGTGTGCTAAAGGGCGAGGTCAAGGATGTGCTCCTCCTCGATGTAACGCCCCTTTCGCTGGGCATCGAGACCCTGGGCGGCATCTTCACCAAACTGATTGAAAAGAATACCACCATCCCCACCAAGAAGAGCCAGGTCTTCTCCACGGCGGCCGATAACCAGCCTGCTGTTGAGATCCATGTGCTCCAGGGAGAGCGGGAGATGGCGGCCTACAATAAGACCCTGGGCCGGTTTCAATTAGTGGGCATCCCGCCGGCCCCAAGGGGCATTCCTCAGATTGAGGTGACCTTTGACATTGACGCCAACGGGATCGTGAGCGTCTCTGCAAAAGATATGGGTACCGGTAAAGAACAGTCGATCAGGATTACCGCCTCCAGCGGCCTGAGCGAGGAGGAGATTAAACGGCTCGTCAAAGATGCAGAGATTCACGCGGAAGAAGACAAAAAGAAAAAGGAACTCATCGATGCCAGGAACATGGCCGATTCTCTTATTTACTCCACAGAAAAATCCGTGAAGGAAGTGGGAGATAAATTGGATGAGGCTATAAAGGCCAACATCAACCAGGCCATCGACAAACTGAAAAAGGCGATGGAAGGGGATAATGTAGATGAGATCAAGCGACTTACCGAAGAATTGACCCAGGCCTCCCATAAATTGGCCGAGACCATGTATGCAAACGCCACCAAGGATCAGGCCCAGTCTGCAGGCGGACCCGGGCCTGGGTCTGCATCAGGATCTCCAAAAGACGACGATGTGGTAGACGCTGACTTTGAGGAAGTCCAGAAGTAATCAGAAGGTGTTTTCAGCGAAAGGGCTGTTCCCGCCCTCATGGCGGGAACAGCTTTTTTTGGGCCGCATGTCAGCCCAAGTCTCCCCCGACGGTCACGGTTGAAGGGGGGAACGCCATGTCTCTACTGAATGAGCGGCCGGCAGGGATCTGATTCTCGACCTTTCGCCCGGATAGAACGATATGAACAGCCAGCGGAAGGTCTGCCTAAGCAGCCGCATCCGACTCCTGTTTTTCCTTTTCCGCTGCCTCCTCTGCTTTTGCCTTCTCTTCCTTTTTCTTCCGCGCCATCACCGAAACCAGGATCCCTATTTCGTACAACGCCATCAGGGGGATTGCCATCATGAATTGGGTAATGACGTCCGGCGGGGTCAATATCGCGCCTACAACAAATGCGAGAAGGATGGCGTACTTTCGTTGCCGGCGCAGGGCCTCGGGCGTCACCATCCCCATCTTTGTCAAAAAGAAGATAACCACAGGGAGTTCGAAGATAATGCCGAAGGCAAACAGGAGCTTGATCGCAAAAGAGAAATACTCCCTGACGGACGGGAGGGCCTTGACATACTCATTGGAAAACCCGATGAAAAACCTGAACCCGAAGGGAAAGACGACAAAATAGCCGAAGAGCGATCCGCCCACAAAAAGAATGGTCGAGGCCACCACAAACGGGATGACATATTTCTTTTCTCTCTGGTAGAGTCCGGGGGCGACAAACATCCATAACTGGTAAAAAATAAAAGGGGCCATCAGCAAGACGCCGGACAGAAAGGCCACCTTCATATAGGTAAAAAACATCTCGGGGAGATTGGTGAAGATGAGACGTTCGCCTTCCGGCATCACCGCCTTGAGGGGCATGATCAGGACCTGAAACAGCCTTTCTGAAAACACATATGAAACGACGAACCCTACCCCCACGGCGATCGCACATGCCACCAGCCTCCTTCGCAATTCTTCCAAATGGGCCATGAAAGGCTGCTTCGCGTCATCCGTCATGTCGGTTTTTCTCCGCTATAATGTCTGGCTTCTTTTCGGTCGGCTCCTCATTTGGGGGGGATTCCTTTTTACCCTTGTCTTCTTTCGTGCTGTCGTAAGCTTCCAGCATCTCGTCGAAGTCAGCATATGCTGGTTTTTTTTCCTCGGAAGGGCCCAGATCCGCCGATTTATCCAAACCGCTGACGGAATCTACCAAATCCTCTTTTGCCCCTCTCAACTCCTCCTCTATATTCAGATTTTCCTTGAGTTCCTGTGGCGCCTTTTTTAATTCGGACATCCCTTTGCCAAGGGCCTTTGCCAGATCGGGCAGTTTCTTGGGACCGATGACGATCAACGCGATCACCAAAATGACGATCAGTTCGGGCATACCTACGCCAAACATATCACCCTCCTTTTAGGGCCACACGGTTACGTCGGGCCTGACCAAAGAACATTTTTCGGTCTAACTGGCCGACTCCTTGAGATCGAGCATCAATGCTGTCTCGTCACAGTCGGGAAACTTGGGGCATTTCAGACAGTCCGCCCATATCTTCTGGGGGAGGCAAGATTTATCGATCTCTTTGAATCCCATTTTGAAAAAAAAATGAGGGACATAAGTCAGAGTGAACACCCTGTTCAGATCGAGAAGCCTTGCCTCCTCGAGGCATGTCTCGACCAGTTTGCGACCGAATCCCTTGCCCTGGTGCGTTTCCAATATGGCCAGAGACTGGATCTCCGCCAGGTCTTTCCAGCAGATGCCCAACCCGCACACGCCCTGGACCGGGCCCCCGGGCACTGTTTTCAGCACAACATACTGTCTCAGGTGCTCGTACAGCTCACTTAGGGATCTTGGGAGGAGAAGGCCTTTCTCTGCAAAAAAATTCAGGATCTTGTGCACGGTTTCAATATCCGCTGCCACTGCTTTGGATATAATGGGATAGGTGTCCTTGTTATCGATCATGATCATACGTTCCGCGCCGCTTGATGATTCTGGAAACAGAGAAGTTGGCAAATCGAACTGAGCCGTTGGGTCATTTGCCTTCGACCTTATGAACGAATCCAGTCAGTTTTTCCTTTTCGGACAGACGCTTGTTGATGTTGACAGCCTCCGCTTCGGTCTTGAACATACCGCATCTGACACGAAAATGTTCCTTCCCTTTGATAAGCACCCTGTAGAAATACGCGGGATACCCCTTTCGGGTCAACCGATTTACCATGTTTTTTGCCTTGGCCTCAGTCTCCAGGGAGGCAATCTGCACCACATATTTTACCTCTGTACTGGAAGACTTGGCCGTTTCTTTTGGCAGGGCGGCAGATGTTGCGGCCTTTTCTGCGGGTGTGCCGGAGGGCTTGTCGATGGCGCCTTTCTTTACGGAAAGCTCGTCGAAGAAGGCAAATTTCGCGTCTTTCTGAAGTTTCCGTATCTCCTCCAGTTCAGTTCGATCCTTTTTGCTGATCATCTGCTGGAGTTTGCCGATCTGCGCCTTCAACTCGGTCAGGGTTTTGACCCCTCCCGGCAGAAGACCTCTCCCTGCAAAGACCCCGAGGGCAAAAATCCATGCGAGGAGGACGAAGAGCCCAGTGCTCCAGAGGAAAATAGAGGTGCGGGACAGCTCGATCTGATATCTCTTTCCGTTTTTTTTCTCCTCGGGTTCTTTCATGCCCATAACGCGTATGAAACTTGGCTCTGGATACTGGTTACTGGTCGCTGGGCACCCGGCGCCCTATGCCCTGTGCGCTATGGCTTATGCGTCACCGTTCACATTTTTTCAGGGGCATCGATGCCAAGAAGCCGCAACCCGTTGGCGATAACGGTTCGAACCCCTTCCACCAGGGCCAGTCTCGCCTGGGTCAAGGCGGCGTCGGCCGTCACCACTCGGTATTCGGGGACCTTTGTGCCCAGATTGAAATATCGGTGAAACAGGGCAGCCAGATCCGTGAGGTAATAGGTCAGCCGATGAGGTTCCAGCGTCGCGCAGATCTCCATGAGGAGGGATGGAAAATCCGCCATTGCCCTGATCATTGCCAACTCCTCCTCCAAGATGAGACCCCCGGACAGGTCAACGGGCGCACCCGCCATCAGGATCCCTTCAGCTTCGGCCTTTCTGAAGATGCTGCATGCCCTGGCATGGGCGTACTGCACATAATACACCGGATTATCGCTATCCCTTTTTTTCACAAGATCCATATCGAAATCAAGGGGAGAGTCGTGATTTTTCATGAGGAATACAAATCGAACCGCATCCTCTCCGACGGCATCCATCAGCTCCCTGAGGGTGACAAAACTCCCTGCCCTTTTGGACATCCGGATCTCTTGGCCGCCCTCCCAGAGTTTCACCAATTGAATCAGCAACACGGAAAGCCAGTTTGGCGAAATGCCGTGTGCTGAAAGCGCCGCCTTGATGCGCGGGACATACCCATGATGGTCCGCCCCCCATATGTTGACCGCTCTTGTAAAGCCTTTTCCGCATTTTTGCAAATGATATGCAATGTCAGAGGCGAAATAGGTAAACTCCCCATCCTTCTTACGGATCACCCTGTCCTTATCGTCGCCGAATGGAGATGTCCTGAGCCAGGTCGCCCCGTCTTTTTCATAGAGATAGCCATCTTCCCGAATCATCTCGAGGGTGTCGTGTAACAGACCTGACTGGTGGAGGTCTGTTTCGCTGGACCAGGTATCGAAGACGACCCTGAAACGGGACAGGTCCGCCTTGATCTCCTGCAGCATCATCTCCTTTCCCTTCTGAGCGCAAAAGGCGATGGCCTCCTCTTCGGGCAGCTTATTCAGATCCATTTTCTGAGAAATGGCGATGGCCAGATCGAGGATATAGTCCCCGTGGTAGCCATTTTCAGGGAAGGGATAATGGGGGTTTTTGATCTGCCTGAAACGACTGTAAACGGACTCGCCCAGGAGCCTGACCTGGGCGCCGGCATCGTTAATATAGAACTCCCGTGCCACGTCATAACCACAAAAGGCAAGGATTCGGCAAAGGGTGTCGCCCAGGGCGGCGCCCCGCCCATGGCCCAGATGGAGCGGTCCGGTGGGGTTGGCGCTGACAAATTCAACCAGGACCTTTTCCCCTTTGCCGGCGTCATTCCGGCCGTACTCGGCCTTGAGGTTCCCGATCTCGGTCAGGAGCCCGCACCATTCCGTGGCCCGGATCCTGAAATTGATGAACCCGGGGCCGGCGATGTCCGCGGACTCCAGGAGGTGCTGGTCGTCCTTCAGGTTGTCAATAATCGTCTTTGCAATGTCCGTCGGCCTGCGCCTCTGGCTCGATGCCAGCACCATCGACACGTTGGTTGCAAAATGACCATGTGCGGGGTTGTTCGGAATCTCTATGACATATGGAGGGATGGATGTCCTTGAAAGGATCCCCCGCTCAAAGCAATCGTTGATGGTCGCCGTCAAAATGGCATTCATCCTGTTCTTCATTATAGGTATGTCCTTATATTTTTGCGTCCGATGGCGCAGAATATTTCGTAGGAGATGGTCCCCGCATCTCTCGCGATATCATCCCCTGTGATGCATTCTCCCCCCTGGGAACCCAGAAAGACCGCCTCGTCGCCAGGCCTGACGCCATTATAACCGGTAATATCACAGACCGTCAGGTTCATGCAGACCGTTCCCACAATATCCGCCTTTTGACCCCCCACAAGGACCTTTCCCCTGTTGGACAGAGCCCTTGGCAGCCCGTCAGCGTATCCGGCCGAGAGGACGGCTACCCTTCTGGGACCTTCGGTCTGGTAGGTTCTTCCGTAGCTGACTGGGGTCTTGTCCGGGAGGTCCCTGACCTGAAGGACGCGGGCCTTAAGGTGCATCACAGGCGCCAATGATGCTGGGCTGACAACGCCCGGCGATGGGCGCCCGCCGTACAGCATGATGCCGGGTCGGACCATCTCAAAGTGGGTACGTTGATGACGCATGATCCCTGCGCTGTTGGCCATATGGTTGATCGGCAGATTCAGTCCCAGGGACCGCCCTGTGGCAATGGCCGCCTCGAATCGCTTCATCTGATCTTCTGTAAATTGTGCATCGGGTTCATCTGCGGTGGCGAGATGGGTCGTCAGTCCCTCGATCTCCAGGTTTTTAAAAGAAATGGCCCTCTGCAAGAACAGGCCGATGTCGGTGTCGGCAATCCCTAACCGGCCCATGCCGGTGTCCACTTTTAGATGGACCCGGGCCTTCCCGCCATAGGTTCGGCATTCCTGGGACAATACCTCGGCCGCTGACAGGTCAAACAGCACGGGAATCAGCCCCTTTTCAAGCACCTGGCGTGATTCCTCCCGTGTCCGTATGCCGCAGAGGATCACAACCGGCAATCGAACGCCCCCCTCCCGAAGGGCGAGCGCCTCATGGAGATAGGCGACCCCCAGGCAGTCGATGCCGTTTGTCTCGAGCGCCCTTCCAATCTCCAAAAGACCGTGACCGTAGGCATCCGCTTTCACCACGCCCATGATCCGGGTGTCCCTGCCGACCAGGTTCCTGACCTGGCGCAGGTTCGCAACCAGGGCGGCGAGATCGATGATGACGCTGTTGGGATTGGCGATCATGGCGGCGCACTGCTAAAACTGCCTAAAAATTACCACTGCCTAAAATGCCTGTGGTTAAAAAAAGAGGCCCCTTCTCTCCGTCTTTCCAAGGTATGGACAGATGGAATTGCGACGAATACAAATCCTATCGTATCTTTAGCGTCAGATCAAGAAATATATGGAGGATGGAAGGTTGATCTCAAGATGCGGCTGCGCTTCTTCTCGAACGGCGCGATGTGTATCGCGCCTTCTCGCTCAATACCGCCAGCATGGATAGTATCAGGGACCTAACGTGTCTAACATTTGGGTTTTAAAGCATTTTGACCCTGTCGATTCGGAAAACCAGATTAGGTCTGAAACCATCTCTTGTCAACCGGTTATATTTCATTACAACATGAGGGAAAAATCCGATCCCGCAACGGGAATGGGACGGGGACCTCAGGAAATGTGCTCTATGGGGAAATGTGAACCCATGGCCTCAGAGACGGCGGACCCTGAATGAATCTCTGAACCTTCTGAACCCATTTTTAGTTGAAAAAAGCAATAGGAAATAGTATGTGCCTTTTTTATGCCCAAGAAAAGAGGACAATTGGAACGGCGGGTCAATTCTATTCAGGCAGAAAAGGAGCATGGGGACATTCTACCGCTTCTGACGGTACTATAGCCAATGAATGACAACATTCGAGATTTGGCCGCAAAGATATCCTTCCTTGTGGTGCTTGTGATCCTGGTGATCGCATTTCTGTTTATGATGCGGCCATTTCTTTTTCCTGCCCTGTTTGCCTCTCTGATTGTCATCATCTGTAATCCCCTGTACAGGATTCTGGAGAGGTGGATGGGAAAACGGAGGTATGCAGCCTCTTCCCTCGCAACCCTGGTGATCTTCCTTTGTGTTCTCGTCCCCATAGGGG
>Ga0172369_10009071_pt1 | contig 11125 bp, 8 predicted proteins | sample LakKiv25m_FD_114539 | JGI IMG/M metagenome (GOLD analysis project Ga0172369, IMG submission 114539) | Freshwater microbial communities from Kabuno Bay, South-Kivu, Congo - kab_022012_11.25m | ecosystem: Environmental > Aquatic > Freshwater > Lake | place: Democratic Republic of the Congo...
TCAATTTTCCATTCTAAAAAGAGCCTTGGATAAAGGTTTGGTAACCATTACACTTCATGATATCCGGAGATGGACTTCCGATAAACACCGGACAGTGGATGATTATCCCTATGGAGGGGGAGCAGGTATGGTCATGATGGTTGAACCAATCGTCAAATGTATTGAGGAACTTAAACCCGGACGCGATTATGATGAAATTATCTATTTAAGCCCTGATGGGGATTTATTGGATCAGCCATTAGCAAACCGGTTATCAATAATGAAAAATCTCATGTTAATTTGCGGTCATTATAAAGGCATTGACGAGCGTATTCGTGAGCATTTTATCACCCGTGAGATCTCCATCGGCGATTATGTGCTTTCGGGTGGTGAGATGGCAGCAGTTGTGCTTACCGACACTATAGTCAGGCTGATCCCGGGAGTATTAAACGATGAAACATCAGCTCTGACCGATTCATACCAGGACCGTCTTTTATCTCCTCCGGTATATACCCGACCTGCTGATTTTCGCGGGTTTAAAGTACCGGAGATATTGCTATCAGGGAATGACAAGGAGATTGCAAAGTGGCGGTTTGAACAATCTATGGAAAGGACAAGAAAACGCAGACCAGGACTTCTGGAGTAGGCGGTAAAAGCCAATTGTAATAAAAAATTCCTGAAAGACCATATTTGTTTGAGATAATTTGGTATATTTGCAAACTTTTTAGTGCAAACCTGTTTAATTAGCGAAGTCAATGAATAAAGGTGAGATTATGAACTTTGTTGAGGGTCATATGATTCAGAAGAAAGAATTTCCTCAGTTCAAAGCCGGAGATACCGTCACTATACATTATAAAATCAAGGAAGGAAACAAAGAACGGATCCAAACATATCAGGGTGTGGTTCTGCAGAGAGCGGGTAAAGGTCTTAATGAAACATTTACTGTTCGCAAGATCTCCGGGAATATTGGCGTGGAAAGAATTTTTCCAATGACCTCTCCTTTCATTGAGAAAATCGAAGTAAACAAGCGCGGGGTTGTGAGAAGAGCAAGAATTTTTTACTTACGCGAATTGCAGGGAAAGAAGGCACGTATCAAAGAAGAACGCATTTAATAAAAAACCCGCCATCGAGCGGGTTTTTTTCTTTCAATTCATCACCAGATTTATGATACCGGTTTCCGGAGTACTGAACACAGATAATGCTTTTGAGTAATTCAGTATATTCCTGATCACCGATTCGCTGGGACTCATTTCATGTCTTTTCCTCCTTTTGTCGGAAGAAATTACATTTCCCTTTGATGTTAAATAATACATCGTAGCGGTTCGCTTCATAGGCACAGATTTGGTTAATCAACAGATTCATACCTATGAAACGTTACCGGAAAAGGGATATTTTACAACAAGGAAAAAAAAGTTATGAACTAGGCAGAAAGAATGACTTCTTTCTCTTTTACCAGTTTGCGGAGGTTTATTAATGCATAACGCATTCGTCCAAGAGCCGTATTGATACTGACATTGGTGACTTCCGCAATATCTTTAAAGCTCATATCCCCGTAATGCCGCATCACAAGAACCTCTTTTTGTTCTTTTGGGAGATATTCGATCAATTTTTTGACATCCCGATGGATTTGTTCAGTAATAAGGTGTTCTTCGACCGACTCTACAGGTATTCTGACTTTATCGAAGATATCGTATTCATCACTGTTTTCAATAATAGGAATGCGTTTTGCTTTGCGGAAATAGTCAATTATTAGATTGTGGGCAATACGCATCACCCACTGAATAAATTTACCTTCTTCCTTATATTGACCTGAACGGATGGTGTTAATGACTTTTATAAAGGTATCCTGGAATAAGTCTTCTGCTAAATCCTTATCCTTAACGATCATCAGAATATAAGCAAATATGCGATTCTTGTGACGATGGATAAGTATTTCGAGGGCGGATTGATGACCGGCTAAATATCTGCCAATCAGCTCCTGGTCATTAATGACGTGGGCTTTCATTGGGTCTCCTTTTTAGTTAAAAAAGAGTAGATATTTAACCGATAGAATCCCTCCTATACTTTAGGCGCAAGGAAAAAGTGCGCGGGTTAATAATTATAAGTACGTATTTCCGGTAATTTGGTTGCACAAATGTAAATAAAAAAAACAAAAAAGCAAGTTTTCTTCATAATTTTGTCGCTTTTTCTGGCAGCAGCGATTAAATGACTAATATAGATACACTTGATCCGCGGCATTATATTATCATTAAGGGAGCCCGGGTCAATAACCTGAAAAATATTAACCTTGCAATTCCCCGGGATCATTTGGTGGTTATTACCGGTTTGTCGTGTTCGGGAAAATCCTCCCTGGCTTTCGACACCTTATATGCCGATGGTCAGCGGAGGTATGTAGAGAGTTTGAGCGCGTATGCCCGGCAGTTCCTGGGGAGGATGCGTAAACCGGAAGTTGATTACATCAAAGGGATTGCTCCCGCCGTTGCAATTGAACAACGGGTAAATACCTTAAATCCACGGTCAACGGTTGGGACATCTACTGAAATCTACGAGTACCTTAAATTATTATACGCGAGGATTGGAAAGACCTTCTCCCCTGTTTCAGGAAATGCGGTTCGCCGTGACACTGTTTCCGATATAGTAGATTATATTTTTTCGCTGGGAGAAGAGTCAAATGTCAGCATTTTCGCTCCTCTTTCGGTTTCGGTTGTTAACGGTAATCTTCAGAAAAAATGTCAGGTCCTCATGCAGCAAGGCTTTACACGCATTATGCTTGATGAAGAGTTGGTAAGGATGGAAGATATCGGACAATTAAAAGATAAAGCGTTTAAGGATCTTTATTTACTTATCGACCGTTTTTCCTTTAAAACTGATGATCCTGATCTGTCGAACCGCGTTGCCGACTCAATCCAGACTGCCTATTTCGAAAGTCATGGTTATTGTATGATTGAGACCGCATCGGGAATAAAGACGAGGAGAACATTTTCAAACAAGTTTGAGATGGACGGGATGGTCTTTGAAGAACCTTCTGAAAACCTGTTTAGTTTCAATAATCCATATGGCGCCTGTAAAAGTTGTGAGGGATTTGGCAGTGTTATTGGAATTGATGAGGATCTTGTAATACCAAACAAAAGCCTCTCCATTTACAATGATGCCATTGCCTGCTGGAAAGGTGAAAAGATGGGAGAATGGAAAAATGAGCTTGTCATGAACGCTTACCGTTTCGATTTTCCCATTCACAAACCCTTCTTTGAACTGACGGCTTTACAGCAAGACCTTTTGTGGACCGGGAATTCGCATTTTCAAGGATTGAATGCATTTTTCAGGTACATTGAAAGCCAGAATTATAAAGTTCAATACCGGGTTATGATGTCGCGATACAGAGGAAAAACCGTTTGCCAGGAATGCAAGGGGACCCGGTTAAGGAAAGATGCTTCTTATGTAAGGATCCACAGCAAATCTATCAGTGAACTTGTGCTTATACCTATAAGTGATCTGACGGTTTTCTTTAGAAATTTACATCTTTCAGAGTATGAAAAAGTTCTTTCAAACCGTCTTCTTATTGAGATCAACAACCGTCTTGAGGTTTTAAATAATGTAGGTTTAGGTTATCTGACACTGAACCGGTTATCCTCTACCCTTTCCGGTGGGGAATCGCAGCGGCTAAATTTGTCAACCGCCCTTGGAAGCAGTCTGGTTGGATCGATGTACATCCTCGATGAACCGAGCATTGGTCTTCATCCGAGGGACACCCAGCGCCTGATCAAAGTGTTACAGAAGCTTCGCAAAATTGGAAATACGGTTATCGTAGTCGAACATGACGAGGAGATCATCCGTGCAGCCGACCGTATTGTCGATATCGGTCCTCTTGCAGGAAACCAGGGGGGTGAAATCGTATTCGAAGGGACATTTGATGAACTGGTAAAAGACATGAAGAGCCTTACAGGCAGGTATCTCGGGAAAAGTCTTTCGATCGAAATGCCCAAAATAAGGCGTAAATGGAAAGAATGTATCCTGATAGAAGGAGCAAGAGAGAACAACCTGAAGAATATCAATGTCAGTATCCCATTGCATATTTTTACAGTAATCACCGGTGTCAGCGGATCCGGCAAAACTTCCCTGGTGAAACGGATTTTATTTCCTGCGCTGAAAAAAATTTATGGCGGTTATGGTGAAAAAACCGGGAAATTCGACCGTCTGTCCGGTGATATAAACCGCATCGGATCCGTTGAACTCGTCGATCAGAACCCTATCGGCCGTTCATCCAGGTCGAATCCGGCGACTTATATCAAAGCCTTCGATGAGATCCGGGATCTTTTCGCCGATCAGCAGTTATCAAAACTCCGTGGATACAGACCCGGCTACTTTTCATTCAATATAGAAGGCGGCCGGTGCGAAGAGTGTCAGGGGGAGGGTTTCGTAAAAATTGAGATGCAGTTCATGGCTGATCTGTACCTTACCTGTGAGAATTGTAAAGGGAAACGATTTAAAGAGGAGGTACTTGATATCAAATATCACGATAAAACCATCGTAGATATCCTTGATATGACGATCGATCAGGCCATGGAATTTTTTCAACATGACGGGAAGCCTACAACACATGGAAAAAGGATCCTGGCGCGTCTGAAACCTTTGCAGGATGTAGGACTCGGATATCTCCGGATGGGACAATCCTCATCAACCCTTTCAGGTGGTGAAGCACAGCGCATCAAGCTGGCTTTTTTCCTTGTAAAAGGCAGGAGTGAAAATCCGACGCTGTTTATTTTTGATGAACCTACCACCGGGCTTCATTTCCACGATATTCATAAGTTGCTTATTGCCTTTGAATCACTTATCGGAAATGGACATTCGATCCTTGTCGTAGAACACAATCAGGAGGTGATCAAATGTGCCGACTGGATCATCGATCTCGGTAAAGAGGGTGGTGAAGAAGGTGGTAACGTCGTTTTTGAAGGAACACCGGAAGATCTTATTAATGTCGAGAGTTCTTATACGGGAGAGTTTCTAAGGAAGAAGTTAAGAGTTAAGTATGAGGAATGAGGAGTAAAAAAAAATGATATCATTAGTAGTTAATAATCCGCTGGTTTTCTGAAAATTCTTTCTAAGTTTGCCTTACATTAAAACAAAGAACCATGAAAAGAAGTTTATTTATTGCCATCTTAATTTTATTTGTCGGCATTATTCATGTATCGGCACAAAAAGGATTTTCTATCGGCATTGGGGGTGATTACAATGCCATTTTTATTCAAAACCAAAATACTTATGGACAGACACTTTGGGAATATGATAAATCACTTGGAGGCGCTGTTAACCTTCAATTGGGGTATAATTTTTTCAACTGGTTTGGCCTGAAGATGGAAGTTGGCTATACCAGGATGGGGCAGAATTACTTTGATCAGGAAAACAATCCGACTGTTACAAGGAGTATAAAACTAAATTATATCACAGTACCGCTGATGATCAGGATGAGTGTCGGAGGGAAAGTGCTGCGTTTTTACGCTGCTGCCGGACCCCAGTTTGCATTTCTAAGTTCGGCAAAACAGGATTATCTGAAAAACGGGGTCCCCCTTCCAAAGTTTTATAATCCTGAAATTCATGATTCCATAGATGTTTCCAAGAATGATATCAAAGATCGTTACTCAAGTTTCGACTTAATGGCCAGGATTGATCTCGGACTTGACATTATTTTTTTTAACCGCCTTGCTTTTAATATCGGTATTTCTACCGCTTATGGACTGACCGACATCAATGCTACAGATTGGAGATTAAAGAACAATAAAGGAGAATATAAGGCATCACACAACTTTTATGCAGGTCTGAACTTCGGATTAAGATATTGTTTCGGGCATTGATAAGGCAGATAAATCCTATACATGAAAAGCATTAATCCTGCAACAAACAGCCTGATCAGGGAGTACAGGGAACATACTCCAAAAGAGGTAAACCATATCGTTTCCATCATTCATCAGGAATGGAAGAAATGGAAAGATACCTCGTTCGATTACAGAGCCGGTCTCTTCAGAAATGCTGCAAAGATCCTGAGAAAGGATAATGACTCCTATGCCCGTCTTATGACAGAAGAGATGGGAAAGATCATCAGGGAATCGAAGGCCGAGATAGAGAAGTGTGCTACGGCCTGTGATTATTTTGCTGATCACGCAGCCACTTTGTTGAGGGACCAGGAGATCGAATCGGATGCCAACAGAAGCATTGTTGTCTTTCAACCGCTTGGGACGATCCTTGCAATCATGCCATGGAATTTTCCCTTCTGGCAATTATTTAGGTTTGCCGCTCCCTCTTTAATGGCCGGCAATGTTGCGGTAATGAAACATGCATCCAATGTTCCAGGTTGTGCCCTGGCTATAGAAGAGCTGTTCATAAAAGCAGGTTTCCCCAGGAACGTATTCAATACACTGATGATACCATCTTCCGGGGTTGAGTCAGTCATTTCAAATCCTCTTATTGCTGCTATAACCCTCACCGGGAGCGAGGCAGCAGGCGCCCAGGTTGCTTCCGCTGCTGCAAGGCATATCAAGAAAAGCGTTCTTGAACTCGGCGGATCGGATCCGTTTGTCGTACTGGAGGATGCCGATATGGAAATTACGGTAAAAACAGCAATCACAGCCAGGATGATCAACCAGGGACAAAGCTGTATCGCCGCAAAACGATTTATCGTGATGGATAAAATCGGTGAGGAATTCACAGACCGGCTCAAACAGGAAATTGAGAAATTGAAGATCGGAGATCCAGGGGATGCAGAGACACAGATTGGTCCACTGGCCCGTGTCGATCTCGTCGATGAACTTGAAAGACAGGTACGGCAATCGATCGCAGCGGGAGCAACTTTAGTTGCGGGAGGCAAAAGACCGGAACGTAAGGGATGCTACTATCTCCCCACCATTCTCACCGGAATCAAAAAAGGAATGCCGGTATATCATGAAGAGACATTCGGTCCGGTATTCAGCATCATTTTCGTACATTCGGAGGAAGAGGCTCTTGCTGTGGCAAATGATTCGGAATTCGGTCTTGGCGGAAGTGTCTGGACAAAGGATTTAAAACGTGGCGAAGACTTTGCCCGCAGGGTGGAAACGGGCGCCATGTTCGTGAACGGTCTGACAAAATCAGATCCAAGGCTTCCGTTCGGAGGTATCAAAAAATCGGGTTATGGCAGGGAATTAGCGGAATACGGGATCAAGGAGTTCGTGAATATAAAGACGATATGGATCAAGTAGTCACTGGTCATTGGACATTGAACATTAGTTATTGGTCATTGGACATTGGTCATTGGGTCAACATGTCATTGAAAATTCGTAACGCATGATGCGTTTCGTCAATTATAAAAAAGTTCTTTCACCTTTTTAAGCATCTGATAACCATAGGCAAGGTGATAAAAATGGCCCTGACCTTCGATGGAGTTAAGCCGGACATCTTTCGCATTATTTGCCAAATATTCGCTAAATTTAAGCGGAATGAAAAGGTCGGCTGTTCCCTGGAAAATTTCAATATGTTTCTCTATGTTGGAAAGGTTGAATCCCCAATCTTTGTAAACTGTCTGTGCGTCATAGGCCGGCCCCCTGGCACCCTGCCGGAACAGTTCCTGGAAATCGCGCATGAAAAGGTATTGAAAATCGGGTAGTTTAAAAAGTTCTTTGTCAGCGGGACACAAGCTGGAATCAAACATTTTGGCGAATGATTTCGGATTTCTCATTACCTTTTGCATAAATCCGAGCAAAGGAAAAGGTATCTTAAACAGACCGAGAGGCAATCGGGTACCAAGTTTGGCATAGAGACGATCCATTGTACCCAGATATTTGGTCATTTCAGGATCACCATATACCTGCATGGCGCAAGCCAGGTCAACCACGCAATGGAGCCGTCCGGGAATTGCAAAAGCGCTGGCCATCAGGGTTGGACCTGCGCCGGAAATGCCGATGGCCGCAAATGATACAATTCCGAGGTGATCGGCCAGATCAGCCATATCCTGCGCATAATCAAGGATAGTCCACCCCGGACGAAAATCCGATTGTGCGACACCCGGGCGATCCGGGGCAATAATTCTGAAACCAAGTTCTAAGCCGGGTTTGTGAAGGAGCATTCCATGAACATGCGATCCTGTTCCATGATAAAAAATAATGGGGTGACCTTTGGTATCTCCATACTCATGGAATGCAAGGTGTGTTCCATGCCGCGTGATGTGGAATTGCACGTTATTCTCCAGTTCCTCGATTTCCTGTCGAGTCAGGATACTTAATTTATCCGTTTTATCGCCTGTGGTTTCCATGTTATTTGATTGAATCAGCTCATGATTAAGTCAGATTTTATTTAAATCTATATGCTAAAGAGACTAAAACTGATGTGTTTGATAATCCATAATTAAATCCTGAAAAATTAGTTTTTGTCTCATTACCATAATTAATATAATAATTCATTTCCGTTAATGTTCCCGTGTAATAGCTGAATCCCGGCAATATATCAGCACCAATAACAAACTTATCATTAACTACATAATTCAATCCAAACACAAAATTTATTCCTGGTTCGTATGTATATCCCTTAAATGATTTTTTTGATCCTATTTTGAAAGTCAATCCAAAACTGTTCAGGTTTCTGAAAGCCAACCCTACTTCCATTTGTCTTGTTTTTTCCTGAGCCGTTACAATTAGTGACATTGTAAGTGCCATCAGAATCAATACAGTTTTTTTTATTTTTACAAATTTAAGTTTATATGATTTAGTTAACGAATATATGTCAAAATCCGGTTACAAATTATCGTTTTGATAATTCTCCCTTCAATAACATCAGGATTTTTGCAATAATCGGCTTTAGCATGAAAAGGTAATACGATCAAATTAAATGTTATGAAATGTCAAGATTCAGGGTATTTATTGACATTGAATTTTTCTATCTTTGCACTCCCAAATTCTAAACCAAAATTCGGGAAACTGGCGTGGTAGCTCAGATGGTTAGAGCGTCGGATTCATAACCCGGAGGTCACGAGTTCAATTCTCGTCCACGCTACGGTGAAGGCCCGTGATTAGTATATTCGCGGGTTTTTTATTTTCAGGAGTCAGAAAAAAAATAATGATCGGTAAGAAAGTAACAAGGTGCGAGATTCATAAACTTCAAAACGATTACTGGTTACATGTTCTTTACTCACAATTTTTTTTGCCAATCATACCATGGCTCAGTAACTGGAATAGCTCAATCCTTTACCAACAGTCAATCCTCCATTTTCACTCTTTTTCACGGACGAGAATACCGGTTATGTTGTCGGAATATGAGGATTGATTTTGAAAACAACAGATGCCGGGATCAACTGTGACTATATTCTTGTTAATAATTACTCCTACCGGCCTAATGCAGTCTGCTTTACCAGTTCGGATACAGGTTTCGTGATAGGAAATGAGAGCATGATATACAAAACAGTGAATGCCGGAAACTCCTGGGTAGAAATGAATGCAGGCACTACGGATGCACTTATAGATATTTTCTTCATAAATCCTACCACAGGCTATGCAGTGGGGATCTTTTTCCATGTAGACATGCTTGCACCCTGAAAGATCGACAACCAGACTCGCCCGGAATTTCTCAATAAACCGCTGACACTACTCATTCGACTGGTTATGACGAGTATATAGACCCAAAGGTGAATATACGCGTGATATAATCATCACAATAAAAAATTATAGTTTTCTAATAAACCTTAACCAGGATAGAATATTTTGAATCATAGAGAATTTTAATGTGGCGATTTACGATGGGAATTTTGGATAAATCTTCTTTTTGCATCCAGAAATAAGTAGCATTTTGGGGTAATGGATTTTCCTTATCTGTTGCTTTTAACCACTTCAGGTTATAAATATCCTTATAAAAGTTTATAGTTGGTGAATATACCCAGGTGATTCCGAGTACCACCGAATCGTCACCGGAATGCTTAGGAATTTCTTTTCTTAAAACATTAACCATCTCCCTGGTATCGGTTTCATATTCCCAATCAAGAAAGTTAACTTGTGAAAAAGCTGAAAATGTATGAAAGGTAACGAGCGATGCCAATAAGTAGATAATTGCAGAAACCATATACTTTAGACTTACTATCCGAATCAATGCCACCATAAGAAAGCAAAAATCGAGCATAAAAAGAGGAAAGAAAAGTAAACCGTACCTGCGAATTAAAAGTTTAGTACCAACCAGGTAGAACTGAGCCATATTGATCAGGACGGTGAAAATCAGCAACAGAAAAATAAGGAACAAAAACTGGTTCACCTGAAGAAATTCTCTCTCTTTGCGGATAAGGAAAAACCCAAATAAAAAAACATTACCAAACAACGACATGAGAATAAAAACCTTAATTATATTTTCAGTCAACATCCCGTACCGGCAGCCATAAAGTGAAGTCTTGATCAGCGATCCCACGGTATCGATCCAGAAACCTCTCTCGCCTCCGTAAAACAGTTGGTGATACATTACCAATTTACTTATCGGGACATACAAAAGCGCCGTCAGCAAAATGATTCCAATAATATTAATGTCGTTTTGCCTGATCCATTGTTTCAGGTTAAATTTTAAAGCTTCCTTTCTGATCGGCTTTCTGATGATAAGCCACAGATTAAAAACCACTATCAGCGCTAAAAAATAATTTAACAGCGCAAAGTGACTTAATACGCCCAGGAAAGCAAACAGGATGGAGAACAAGTAATACTTCTTTTGGAATGACGAAGAGTATTCCATGAAGAAAAAAACACTTCCCAGGAGAAAGAAATAGGATAATCCATTTCCTCGTGCAAGTGAAAAGAAATCCAGGAAGTAGGGATTTAGATTCAGCAGCGCAAAGAGAGGAAGGATAAGCCAGCCATTCAATCGTCTGAAAATTAAAAATGAAAATATTATGTAGCCGATATGTGAAAGGATATTGGGTAATCGCAGGATAATTTCACTATTCCCAAAACAACTCCCGAAAAATTTCATTAACAAAGTATTCAGCAGATGATTGTTTGGAGAAACAAATTTGTAAGTAAGTATATCGGTGAAGGAACTATTAACGAAGTAGGTATATGTAAAACTTTCGTCGTGGGTAAATGATGTGAATAAGGCCTTGTAAAAAGTGAACCCAATTAACAAAACAGATAAAAGTAAAATTAAAAACCAGGGA
>Ga0172369_10009072_pt1 | contig 11125 bp, 15 predicted proteins | sample LakKiv25m_FD_114539 | JGI IMG/M metagenome (GOLD analysis project Ga0172369, IMG submission 114539) | Freshwater microbial communities from Kabuno Bay, South-Kivu, Congo - kab_022012_11.25m | ecosystem: Environmental > Aquatic > Freshwater > Lake | place: Democratic Republic of the Congo...
AGACTTGGGCGTGCACTGCCATCCCAAAGGAGAGCAATACAAAAACTAGAAGTGTGAATGTAACCCTCATGAGAATCCTCCTTGACTTCCTTATTAAAGCATTTTTTTATGCTTTTGTCAAAGACAATTTCGTAAATTCTAATCTGAAGTGCAATTAAAAAAACCCACAAATGAATGTAGGTTTTTTTAAGTATTAATTTAAACATTAAACACTTATGGAGCTATTAGGGTTTTATTGTCGCAAGTTACACCTACTAAATCTGGATCAATCCCCGTAACAGTTCCTCCAGCACACTTAGTATCATTTATCACACTCCCACTCTGTCCGGTGTTGGAAAAATCAAAGGGTACGGTTATTGAAGTTCCGGGGGTCACGGTTTTATCCAAAGTAGGGCTTCCATTTTCCTGCCAGCCGCTGGTTAATGTTGGAGCAGGACAATGTGCCGTGGAAGTGTTACTGTCCGCGGTTAAGGTATAAGTGGTGCCCACTGTACCTTGGGTGTTGCCAACTGCCACAACACTGCCAATGGTGGGGCTAATGCTTCTGCTGGAACAGTCAGAAGTATTCCAAGCCAAAGTGGCATCGCCATCGCAGGTAAAAGAACTTATGGCACAAGCTGAAGGGCGGGTTATTGTAATTGTTGAATTTAACGAAACATTGGTTCCAACAGTTTCTACTTCGGAATCAGAAGTTAAAGTCAAAGTATAAATACCAGCCGGCCAAGAAGAGACATCAATAGTTGTCCCTGAAAAACCGTTAACAAACCCAAAAGGAGTTCCATCATAATTAACGGCTCCAGCCGCTACTTGATTATCCCAAGTACCTGGTGAATTCCAAGAATCACTTACCATAGTTTGTCCAAGGCCGTTGGTAATTGTCCATGTAAGAGTAGTACTGCGGAAACCATTACCATCTATACATTTAAACGCCGTATGGCCGGAAGCATTAATAAAAATAGTGGAAGGATCGGTAAAAGTTTGTGAACTTGGAGTAATGCTGGTTAAGGTATTGGAAACCGCAGGCTCCGATATACTGCAGGCGGCTAAGACTGTAGGAGTTTGTGTTAGAAACATCCCGCTGGCCACCACCAGCGCAATGGCTAAAAAGATGTGAAGCGGTTTATGAAAAAAATACTTCATAAATTTATAAAATTAATTTTGCTTTCCGGCAATATAAGTTAAATTCATTTGACTACCATTATCTTTTGGCATAATGGTCACAATAAAACTGGCCGTATCTTTTTTAAATACTAAGGCCGTAATATTATCTGTAGTTTCGGAGGAAATTAATTGCCAACCCTGTTTTGGGTCGGTAAGGATATTGCGGTATAGCCCGGCTAAACTGTCAGGCTGGTCAGTGGTGCGGATGTCCACAATTTTCTGATTTTGTCCGGAAGCCACTATGGTATCTTCGCCCCTTATAACTTCCATTTGTCCTACGCTTAAAGCCAGCTCTTTGGGAAAGCCTTCCGGATATTGCCCCCGTGGCAGAGCTTTAAATTCATATCCTTGGGGAAGACCCTCTTTGACTGCGGATTGTTTTTGCTCCACTGGTTTGGTGGTCTGCCAGTACCAGACAGAAAGGGCTATGGCCAATAACATTAAAACAACAATTACCCACAAAGCTTTTTTAGGTACCCCGGGGGTCGGCGGTTTTGGGGGTGGTGGCACAATATTATTTGTCGGAATTGGTTGTGTATCCATACCCTGTATATCAACTTTCAATTCCAAACGCCTTAAATAGACGTTTGTACTTAATTAATCTTAGGTTTAAAATTTGCGGCTTGCTTAATTTTAAGGCAATGTTCACGGCGTTTGAAGTTCTTTTATTCTCATTCTTAAATTAAGAACATAACCAATTATCTGCCACTGTTTTTCAACATTCAAGGGCGAATTTATGAAAGAACCTATTGAAAGTTGTATTACAGGGCATATATTTTTTGTTGGTTTCTTTTGAGAGCGTTATTTTCTTTATTATAGCCCATTTTATACAAAATACAAATACTAAAATTTTGCCTACCGAGGCATTATCCCGTCCACCACATTAACATGGCAAAAACTATAACAAAACTGCTGTTGGCAATTAATGACAAATGTTGAATATGTCGTTTTATGGCAATGGCTAAAACTAAGCACGAAAGCATAACCGCAACAAAAAGCAAATAAAAATTACTTTCAAAACTTTTTACATCCAGCGCCCGGCCAAAAAAATCCACTACCGCCGGAGTGGTGCCGGCCGAGACATTATAATTTGCCAAAGTGCCGGATGCAAAATCCGCCAATTGCAATTGGTCGGTTTGGCCGTCCATGGCAAACGCGCGCAGTTTTACGCTCGCGTTTTTTTCCGCTAAGTTATTTAACACCGCCGTCCCTTCCCACAAGCCTCCTTCTTTGGGCGAAAGCATTACCGCCTCTTTCCCAAAATAGGCTACAACTTTAACTGCCGGCCCGGTAACGAGAGCCGAAATTTTTATATTTTCCCCTTCTAAAGACGTACTACCGCTTTCCACTTTAAGCGCGGGCAAAGATACCGCCACACTTGTCGGGGTTGGCGAAGCCTCACTTACCGGCTCATCTAAAGTTTTAGCCGACGCTACCACCGGCGCCTCGGCCGCTAAGACAGGCGCCGGAACAGGAGTGGTTTGCACTTTAGTCGGCGTTTCATTCAAACTTACTTTTTGCTCTACCGGGGTGCCGAACATTTGCACCACAAAAATCGCACTATGCCCTTGGTATTCACCTTGCGCCACGCCAATTCCTATTTCTTCAAAATTTTTATTTACAATATTAGCCTTATGTCCGGGGCTGTTCATCCAAGCTGTTTCCACGTTCTCGGCCTCGGTAAAATTTACCGCCAAATTTTCACCGGCCATCAAATAACTATAGCCGGAATTAACAATAAAATCCCAAGGCGTTTTGCCGTCCGGACTATTATGGGAAAAGTAGCCGTTTTTAAGCATATCATCGGCTTTGGCCTGGGCAGCCAAATTTAATACCGAATTCTCGGACAAAGTGCTTAATGAATACTCTTGCCTGGACTGATTGGTGAGCGAAATAATATTTTCCACGGTAATGGCCGAGGAATAAGCCGGCAGTACCGGCCCTAAAGACAAAACACTTAAAGAAAAAATCTTAACCGCCACCAGTAAGCCGGACAGTAAGGCCAAAGATCGGTGCCCTAAAATATGAGGATGGTAGTTATTGCGGTGGTGCGGAATTATGTGGTCGTGCAGATGCAAAATAAAACTCCCAAAAGGAGCAATCGCTCTTTTTAGGCTATACTGCGGTATACCAATAATGCTTAACACATATTCCATTGTATTTTTGTTTTTGTTTCTTAACCCTAGTCTGATTTTAAGATTTCCAACTGGGGTCTCTACCCGATGATAAAACCTTTTTTTATGTTTTATTACCTGGGTTTTGTTATAAAAAAATTTCCTAATAATTTTGTCAGGAAACTTATCTAATTACCTATATATTATAGCACATCCGGCTAAAAAAATCAAGTCACAAAAAATCCGCCCTCTCCGATAAATCGGGAACAGGACGGATTATAAAAATAGGTTTTATCTACTTTGTGTTTGCAGCTCTCTGAACCGAAACTCTAACCGGGGTAAAATCCGGCACATCGTTAGTACCGCTGTCGCTTAACACAATATAACTAACCAGAGAAATTCCGGTTACCACTAAAAAAACTATTGTCCAGATAAACCACCTGGGATCGTAATTGCTTGCCACGTTCGGCGAGGCGTAATTTGAAGTTGACATAGAGATTGTTAATTTTTAAATTATTTTTTAATTAATCCGGAAACTTCTTGCTTGGCACTGCGGATGGCAAAAATGGCAAATCCTAAACTAACAATCCATAATAAGACAATTGGAAATAACACCACCGCGCCCTGGGAATAAAAAAACATAAAGGCAAAACTCACCACTCCCAGAGAATAAAGTTCAATTAAAAATACCAGTACTAAAGCCTTTACCAACTTACCCACAATGGATTCGGCAAAAAGTTTATGAACTTTATACCCTTCTACTATTAAATAAATACTGCCCATAATAAGAACGCCAAGAGCCAGCCATAAATATGTTGCTAATTCGTTAAAATTCATAGATTTTTATTTTGATGTCCAGAATCTTTTTTACAAGGTGCTAATATTATAGCATACTTTTGAGGCTTTAACAAAAATACCTACTTTTGATGTTCAATATTTAAATCAAGTAAAAACAAAACAATGGCCACAATGTCCGTGGTAAGGCAATATTGGCAAACTTTCTTTATTACGAAAAATTGGATGCCTAAGAAAATAACCGACAACAAACCGCCCAAGCCCAATCCCCAAGTTAAAATTTTTCGCCAAACCGCATAGTGATTAGCCAGCAGTGCCGTGGGGATTATGGAACCAAAATAAGCCACGCCCCAAACCGAGAGCGGAAAACCGAATAAAGAGGAATATTTGCTGTTTAACACTTCTTCACACCCTTTGGTTATATTGCACGGTACCGCAATACCTAAATAATGACTAACCGCTAAATATAAGCTTACCGCCAAGCCAAAGACGCTAAAGATAACAATAATATCGTGCTTATGTCTTTTATGAAGCATGCTCAAATTTTAGCACAAAAAATCCCCCTCTAAAAGAGGGGGATTTTTCTTCATTGATGAAATTAACAAAAATGAACTAGTACTGGTCGCGTCCGCCACCGTAACCACCGCGGTTACCACCGCCGCCAAAAGATCTCTTAGGGCGGTCCTCAAGAGGACGGGCTTCCTTAACTACCAAGGTACGTCCATTGTAGTCGGAATTATTTAATGCAGTTGTAGCAGCATCCGCTTCGGCATCGTTTTCAAATTCAACGAAACCAAAACCACGGCTTCTCCCGGTCATCTTGTCGGTTATCACAGTAGCGGTTGCTACGGTGCCGTGCTGGGAGAATAACTGCTGAAGGTCGTCGGAAGTGGTAGCCCAAGGGATACCGCCGACAAAAAGTTTCTTAGCCATTTGCTTTGTGGCTTTCTAAAAGAGCCTCACCTTTACCCCCAACCAAACAAATTAAAATTTGTTCTGGTGTAGGAGCGAACTCTTACTAAATATTATAAACGATTAGACTCAAGGCTGGCTCTTTCAAAGATAAACTCTTTTTTGAGACGAACACTGAAACACTAATCGAAGATGATAAATTAATTATACGCTATTCCAACAATAAAAGCAAGGCCATTGCTCCGACTCCTAAAATGAAGCTGCCCAGAAGCAAAGAAGATTTTTTTTTCTCTCTGGCTTTATGAATTTCCGGGATCAAATCTGACATGGCAATATAAATAAAACTGCTAGCCGCAATTGCCGTTAGCCAGTTGGGCACGTCCGGGGAATTACGATTAAAAATTAAAACCAAAAGTGCCCCGGCCACAGCTGAAAGGGCGGAAAAAAAGTTGTACAACAGAGCTTTTTTTGCCTTCCACCCGCCATGCACCAATACGGCAAAATTTCCAATCTCCTGGGGAATTTCATGAAAAATTACCGCCAGAGTTGTGGCAATTCCTACCGGAATGCTGATAAAAAAACTGGCCGCAATAATAATACCGTCTATAAAATTATGCAAGGTGTCGCCGGTTTGAGTTAAATACACCATGGAGTGGACTTCTTCACCGTGTTCGCTGTGGGAATGATGCCACCAGACAAATCTTTCCAAAGCAAAAAACACAAATATTCCGACAATGACATAAAGCCCTTCAAGTGAACCAAACCCGGCCTCTGCCATCTCCGGAAAGATATGCAAAAACACATCGCCCAAAAGCGCGCCGGCGGAAAAACTGATTAAATATATCAGCCATTTTTTCAGCCTTTCCGGCTTAACTGCCAAACCCAAAACCCCAATGAATGAAATTAAACTGACAATAAATACACTAAGTAACGTGTAAAACCAAATAGTAATCATAAAACCCTTTTACTTGCTAAGCTTACAACCGCAAGCTTATAAGTTTAATTTTTCCCTCGCACTTTTTACAAATTCCAAAAAATTCCAAAGAGTGCCCAGTCACCTTGGAAAAATCTCTTGCCCCTTTAAGGGCTTGAGTGTTTAAGTCGGGACGGGCAATAATTTTTAAGTCGTTGACCAACCCGCACTTTTGGCAGATTAAATGGTGGTGATGTTTTCGGGAAGCCAATTCGTAGCTCGCGTTCTTTCGCCCGAGATTTACTTTAATAAGTATTCCTTCCAAAGTTAAACTCTCTGTGTTGCGATACAAAGTAGCCATATCCGGTCCAGCTAATCCCACTTTAGCTTTTAACTCTTTAATACTTAAGGGTTTTTCAGTATGAGTAAAAATATCTAAAATTACCATGCGCCCGGGTGTGGCTTTTAGCTTTTTCCCCCGCAGAGCAACTTTAAATGTTTGGCTATGTTGTTTGCAGTCTTTAATCATATTTAATGGGTCTGTTGCCTAATGCGCTTTTAAGACGAAATTTCATAATTTCGAGCGGATTGGTACAAATAAATTTTGATGCTTAACTGGAAGTTAAGCGGATAAATTTTTTGGGACAAGCCGCCGGAATTTTGAAATTGTAGTCAAAATGGCATTCGGCAACAGACCCTTAATATAATACTCTAAATGCGAATTATTTGCAAATAGATAAAGACAAACAAAAACCGCTCCCAAAAGGAGCGGTTTTTTCATGTCCCGCGAAGCGGGATCCCGCTCTGCGGGACAATTTCATTTACCTTTAACGGCTAAACAGTGGCCCGATCATTTAGGCGCTCAGGCCACAATTATTGCTAATTACGGAAGAATTACCTTTATACAAAACCTTGTTTGTCAATTCGTAATGAGTTAAGTGCGTAAAATCGAAATAATTGACGACGATCAACAGAATGATGCAATAAAGACTTCAAAAAGTGCATTATTACATAAAGTTCCTTAGAAAGGAGGCGTCAGCCTGCCACTTGAAATTGTAAAAAAGAGATCCAATAACTGGAATTAATTTTAGTACTTTTTTCTACGTAGTAAGTATAACCTGATAAAGAATCGATATCAAATTCCTTAATTAATCTCTTAAGAAATATGTGTTTCAATTTCTCTCTTAAGCCGTTCCTGAAAATCACTGACTAAAGTATGGTAGCTTATTGGCAAGAATATCTTCAGTTCCTTCTCCCAACCATTTACCAAAACTTCAAAAATTCTCTGTTTTAAATTTTCAATATTTTTTGGCACAAATTTAACCAATTCTCTGCTTCTCAAAATAAAATATAAGTCGAAAAAATCCCTTGGCTTTGCTCTATCCAGTAAAGCGGCAACCTTTTCGCCAACTAGAATATTTTCATCCAAATATATTATCGTATAAGGTGGCACAAAATCATTCTCGATCAAAGCACTATTGCTCTTCAATTCGTCCTGACTCCGAAGGGAAACCTTAATCCTTATGTCAGAGTCAAATTCCAGCAACTTCATATGGACGATGGCATAATAACCACCGGAAGTTGATCCGTCAGTTCCCGGATTGACTTCCTTTACTGCTTGTATGCCTTCCTTCTCTAAACTCGAAATAACCGCTGCTATCAAAATGTTAATTTCAGCGACGGATACGTTGGAAGCTGAAAAATCTAAGTCTTCGGAAAACCTTGGACTTTTAAATACGATTCTCAGTACCGTCCCACCCTTAAACAGGAGCTTCTCAGCCCCCTTTTGCTGATAAAAATATGATAAAAAAAGGTGCTGGCAATATTCGCGCGCAATATTTTGCTCGGAAGTCTGGTATTTAATGGCCAACTCGCTTATAAACTGTCGGGTTATCATAAGTTAATGTCTCTAACAAACTAATTAATGCTTTGTTTTTTCTAATTCTTTTTTTAAAATAATTAACATAAGCTCCTAACTTTTTCCTGTCTATTTTATTTAGGGCCAGCCTTTCATTTAAAAAATGCTTCTTTTTCAACGAATGGAAATACAAATAATCCAATAAAGCTTTTTCCTTATCAGCCATAAGCACTAATCTACCCCTCAGCTTAATGGGCTGGTAACCAAAATATAATTTCTTTTTGATTTTATTGTATTGGTAACTTTGGCTTTGCAAATTAAATTCTTTTGACGCTTTAGTAGTAGCAGAGGTTACCGTATAAATAGTTTCAGGAATTACACCATAAAATGATAAGGCCGATTCAAAGGAAATGTAAGAAGGCTTATACAAATAATTAGCCGCCTCAAACTTCTGGGGGGGGTTAAAATTGGCTATATATATACCCTGCCTTACTCTGGCAAATAAATCGTTCTTGGAATGATAGCTTAAAAAAGACCTTGCAGTTTTGGGTAAAACCCTAAAAATTCTAATAAAATCCCTGACCGAAAAGATCGATATATTACTCTTCAAAAGCCTATCTTGTACAGAAATGAGATTGAGCTTGTCCATACAATTCTTATTATCCTATACCCATTATAGCACACAATAAGGAAAAATCAACCCCCTTGTATGCAACCGCTTGCTAAAGCTAAATAATTAAAACCTCAAAAACTTCTTATGCGTGGCTTTAACTGCCGCTTTGTCTACGCGGATATAATATCTGACAGTGGTCTTTATGTCGGAGTGGCCAAGTATTTCCTGGATGTAGCGAATGCCGCATTTTAACACCCAAGCTGTGCGATAGTTGTTTTTACTGGCCTGCCGATAAAATTTTTCAAATCTGCTTATCGCTCTGCGTTCCTTTTCCGATTTGGCAGGAATAGGAATCGGCAATAAAAACTTTCTCAAAAAATGAATATAGCTTCCGGTAAATTGCGTGGTGCAAAACCCTGTCCCGAACCGTGGCCTTATGGATATTACGTGGCTTCGGGTCTGAAATGTTAAAGGCCTTATACCCGCCGTGAACGTAACTAAAATTGGCAATTTCTTCGTGAAGCTGTAAAATGTTATCAGTTAGCCTCACCCCGAACTCCTGCACGTCTTTCTTCTTTTTCTTGCCCGGCAGAAACTCCTGCCAGGCTGTAAACAAATTTTCTAAGCGTATAATTTCCTCGTAACTTATTTTTATTTGTGCTTTAATAATTAAATTTAAAAAAAATGACTTTTAACAACCCCCCCCACCAACGGAAATTTTGGCAACTTGCCAGTTCTACAAAACTTAGTAGATACTTATAAGGTTTGGCACACTGCAATGCCACACATGAACAAACTGACCCGCTATTCGTTAGGAGAGAAAATTGACCTACTGTTTATAGACCTTTGCGAGCTAATCCTTACTGCTGGTTTTGCGGCAAGGCCTCAAAAATTACCGATCATACAAAAAGCCAGTATTAAACTGGACACACTAAAATTTTTTCTGCAAGTTGCTTGGGAACTGAAAAGTATAAAAAATGAAAAGTTTGCCGAGCTAATAGGAAAATTGGCCGAGGTTGGCAAAATGCTTGGCGGCTGGCAAAAACAATTGATAAAAGAAACTCCCTCCCAATAAAGGGAGAGAGTTAATCCAAAGAAAGTTACTGACCGCGCCGCCGACCCAGGTGTTGGGATTCCAATCGTTGTCGCTGTGGTTGACATTAACGTAACGCTTGTCGTCGAGATTGCGGTTGAAATAGGCGTAGCTATGTGCGGCTTGCCATCCATTACACCGTCTCAAAAAATACTTCTTGAGACTGTATTTTATTTGTGGGAATTTACCCAACCAGCAAACCACACCAAGTTTCTTTGGAAACTTCACGTTTGGTAATACTCTGCCGTAAGCCTTGGCCGATGGCACTCTGATTCCAAACGCTGCGAGATAAACAACCTGAAGACGTATCCGCAGATTTTCCAATTTTATCTATTTTCATTGTATCAAAATTTTGGCAAAAGAAAAGGAGTCTCGCAAAACATCGCGAGACTCCAAGAGTCCAAAAGACCCAATGTCCAGAAGTGCCCAGGGCCTAAGCAGCCAAGGGCAACTTGCTGACCGCGCCGCCGACCCAGGTGTAGGGACGCCAATCGAGGCCGCTGCGGTCGACACTAACGTCACGCTCGTCGTCGAGAAAGCGGTCGAAATAGGCGTAGCACCAGTTGCCATCAGCGTCCTGCCACGAGTCACCGTTGGGATGCTTGTCGGCGAACTCCGGGTGGTCAGCGTTGACCTGAGCCTGGGCTTCCAGGTCTTGGGTCACGCCATACTTGACGCGTTCCGCGGCGACCTCGGAATCCTTTAGCCGTCGGCCGACACGCCAGAAGCGGAACTCCACTTCATCGTAGCCGTCGCCGGGAATGAGCGGGGCACTGTCGGCCACGCTACCGGTCACATACTGAACACGCCCGGTGTCGGCAAAGACCTGACGGCCAGTGCGACCACGCTTCACCCGCACCTTGAAAGTGATGGTGTTACGTTTGCGATCCAGAATGCGGTTGATGGCTTCGACGTTGGCCGCTTCCACCTCGGCCTTTACCTGATCCCAAAAATTTTCAATCATATCATGGGCTTCATCCGAGAATGGGCTAACCTTCCGCAGAGCCGCTGTGAAAGCATCACCCAGCTTGTTGATCTGGGGCTCTGTGAGGTGTTTTCTGTCCGATGGGAACAATGGCTTGGTGTCCATTGTTTTCTCCTTTGTGTTGTGCAGTCCCGCCTTGGCGAGAACAGGCGTCCGGCTTTTGGCCATAGCTTTAAACCCAAAAAACCTAAGTTCTGGACAAATAGCTAAGGCTAAAATTAACTTATAATTATACCTGATTTTATCACTCCTGTCAAGCGCACTTCATAAAACGCCTGTAAAATAAGGGGGAAACTGGCAAAGAAACTGCTCGATCCACGGATAGTTTGCCATATCCTGGCCTTGACTTATAATGTTAAAAGCCCGAAACGATACATCTTCCGCCACGATGTATCGTCTTAATCGTATTTCAAAAACTTTGCATGAGCGTCTCTTAAGGCTTTCCTAATAAAACATAAAAGCCTCACTTCAGCAATTGAAATAAGGCATATTATTTGCAATTTTCGTTAAACCTTTAACGGCTAAATAGTGATTAGAAAAATGCCAAAACCGTTTGCGTCTATCGTTATAGAGTAGCGCTAATTTTCGAAAAAATTAACGACGACCTATGGAATGTATGACAACAGGTACCTTCGAAAAGATACAAGATCATATATTTTATTCCTTAGAAAGGAGGTGATC
>Ga0172369_10009075_pt1 | contig 11123 bp, 9 predicted proteins | sample LakKiv25m_FD_114539 | JGI IMG/M metagenome (GOLD analysis project Ga0172369, IMG submission 114539) | Freshwater microbial communities from Kabuno Bay, South-Kivu, Congo - kab_022012_11.25m | ecosystem: Environmental > Aquatic > Freshwater > Lake | place: Democratic Republic of the Congo...
AGGACAGGGCATGGATTGGAACCTACGGCGGCGGATTAAGTACTTTTTCACTCAATGATTATCCTGATCCGATTTTCAGAAATTACAGAAACATAAGAGGCGATTCCACTACGATTAGTGATGACAGGGTTTATACTGTCAGCGAGGAAAATGATTCACTTTTATGGATAGGCACATTCGGGGGCGGTCTTAATCTGTTCAATAAAAACACGGGCAGATTTAAAAGATTCCTGACGGAAATTAATGCTTCCGGCAATATGTCCGATATAAAAGTTATCAGTATTTATAATATTCCCGGAGATTTACTCTGGGCAGGCACCTATGGAGCGGGACTTATTAAGTTTAATAAAAGCACTGCTGAAATATCTGTATTTAACGAAGAAAACGGACTCTACTCGAACGTGGTTTACGGAATTCTCTCCGGAAATGATAAAACACTCTGGCTTTCAACAGATTATGGGATCATCCGCTTTGAGACTGATCACGGAATTTTCAGCTATTACGGAACAAGGGACGGAGTCCAGAATCTTGAATTCAGCGGCGGAGCATATTTTAAGGATTCCTCCGGTTTTATGTATTTCGGCGGGATAAGCGGTCTTAATTATTTTCACCCTGATGATATAACTGAAAAAGATTATAACATTCCGGTTGCAATAACCAGGTTTAAAATTTTTAATGAAACGGTTCCCGGAACGGTAAAAGAAATTGAACTTTCTTATAACAAAAACTTCTTCTCATTCGAGTTTGCCGCTCTTAATTTTATTGATCCCGGACAGAATAAATATGCATTTATAATGGAAGGGCTGGATAAAAAATGGAATTATGCCGACTCAAGAAACCGAAGCGTTAATTATTCAAACCTCTCGCCGGGTACATATATCTTTAAGGTAAAAGCGGCTAATAAATACGGCAATTGGAGCAAAGAAGCCGCACAGATCAAAGTTATTATTCTGCCGCCTTTCTGGAAAAGCTGGTGGTTTATTTTGATCACTTTCACTCTCGGAATCTCAATAGTATGGTATTTTATCAAAATTCGTTTTGACCGCCTTATTGCGATTGACCGTATAAAAACAAAACTTGCCGCCGATCTGCACGATAATATCGGTTCCGGACTCACTGAGATTGCAATCTTAAGTGAACTGACTGCAGCCGGCAATAAAAACTCAGAGAATAAAAACCTCATTCTGATAAGTGATACGGCACGAAAACTTATTGACACTATGGGTGATATAGTCTGGATGATAAATCCGAAACGCGATTCACTGAACGACCTTGTAATCAAACTCAAAGACTCCTATTCCGAAATACTGCACCAGATGGGCGTTTCCTTTAAAGTACTCAACACCGAAAAACTGGATGATTTACGTCTTCCGATGGAGACAAGGCAGCAGCTATTCCTTATTCTAAAAGAAGGGATAAACAATGCAGTTAAGCACAGTAAATGCAAAAGGATAACGCTTGAAGTTTCTTTCCGCGGTGATTCACTTGAAATCCGGATCAGCGATGATGGAATCGGAATGACAAACGATCCGGATAATCCGGGAAACGGACTGCAAAATATGGCGGAAAGAGCGCGGGCTATACGGGGAGAATTGCTCGTTGAATCGAATACCGGAGAAGGAACCCGGATATCATTTATCGGAAAATTAAACCGTCTCACGGGTAGAAAAATGTTTTTCAGTAAATTTGGTAAAACGAATATTTAATTAAAGCCGGACAATTTGCCAGTAATAAAAGTAGCGATAGTAGAAGACAATAAGAATATCCGTGACGGACTCGCGGCACTGATCAATGGCACACATGGTTATTTATGTGTCGGGGCTTTTCCTGACTGTGAATCATTCCTTTATCAGCTTCCAGTCCTGGAAGTGAATGTGGTGCTCATGGATATTGCCCTTCCCGGAATCAACGGAATTGAGGGCGTGAAGAAGGCAAAAAAAATCAAACCCTCGCTGGATATTCTTATGCTTACTGTTTATGAAGAATCGAATACTGTCTTTGAAGCTATATGTGCCGGAGCATGCGGATACCTCGTTAAAAAGACACCCCCGGCGCGGCTGCTGGAAGCGATACTTGAGGTATATGAAGGCGGTTCGCCAATGAGTTCACGAATTGCGAGGCAGGTCATAACCGTTTTCAGGCAGAACGAATTCGATTCATCCCGGGAAGAATACCAGCTCTCCTCACGCGAGAAAGAAGTCCTGAATCTTCTTTCGGGCGGCAATAATTACCAGGAAATTGCATCCTCCCTTTTTATTTCTGTTGATACAGTCAGACATCATATAAGAAATATATACAAAAAACTGCATGTCCACTCTCAATCGGAAGCAGTAGCCAAAGCAATAAGGAAAGGGCTGATTTAAATACCACATATTCCGGCACTCAAAACAATCTCTTCCGGATGCACTGCACAAAAACCGCATAAATATGCAGTTGAGACCCTCGCGGATTCTGTTAACTTGTATGTTAGAAATATTAACAAACAATATCCAGCGGAGGAATTATGTCACAGAATAAATTCGATCAGTATATGGAAAATCCGATCCCGGATTTGCTAAACGACGACGTATTCAATCTCCTGCTCTCAAAGGGTATCATCGATGAAAAATCTGTTCGTGATTATATAATCAGGAAACGTTTTCGTTCAATGCGGGAGGAGAAAATTGCAGCCGGGGATGCAATTGATAAACTCCGGCAATTATATCCTTATCTCCAATATGATACAATAAGAAAAATCGTTTACAATCCGAAGCGTACTGATTCAAATTGATACCGAGGGGATGGTCGCAGAGTTTCAAGGGGAGAAAACACCTATGACCATCCCCATCTTCAAAATCTCCCGGCTTTCTGCCGGACGGATCCGCACCCAATTCTCATAGATATTTCCGCCTTTTACAGTTATTTTAATGTGCGCGTTGTCTTATCCTGACTGTCTGATCACATTGTAAAAGAAAAGGCTTCAGCTTCCCGGGATTTTCCAGATAATAGTACTATTTATTGTGTTTCGATAATTACTTATTATACTTGCCGCATGATATTAAATTCGTTATGAAAAGATTTACAATAGTATTTGTTCAGGCAGTTATCCTGCTTACAGGCATTATGGCGCTCGCCATACTTATCGGATTTCCTTTAACCGAAGGGAGAGCCGCAGACTTAGACTTGCTCAGCATCTACTCTGACCCGTTCATCCTGTATGGATACGCTGCCTCACTTGCATTTTTTGCTGCACTTTACAAGTCGTTTAAATTGCTTGGTTACATCGGACAGAATAAACTCATCTCATCAGACTCTGTTAAGACTGTAAGATGGATAAGGTATTCTGCAATCGTTTTTAGTGTTTTAATTGTGTCAGCCGGAATGTTCATAAAATTCTTTCACAATAAAGAAGACGATCCTGCAGGCTTTTTAGCCGTATGTTTCGTGACCTCTTCCCTTTCTGCCGTTATTGGAATTGCTGCGGGGAAATTTGGAAAATACCTGCAGAATGCTTTAACTAAAAACCTGAAAATAGCTGAACAATTTAGACTGCGCGAATTATTTGAATTCAGACGTGATCGGGCAGTGAGATAAATTTCATTAACTTAGCTTTCTAAAAAAACAAATCTGAAAATATCCAACCTTTCTTTCTTCAGGGCGAAGGGGATAGCGGGAGAAATCCGTTTTTGCGCCGCAGACGCAATTTTTAAAGCGGATGACAGCAGTATTAGTATAAAAAAAGGCTGCCCCTTTCGGAACAGCCTTCTAAAAATGCTTATGATGCTAAGGACTACTTAATAAGCATCATCTTTTTGGTCTGAACCATATTTCCGCTTCTCAGAAAATAGAAATAGATTCCGGAACTGAGATCAGATGCATCAAATTTAACTTCATAATTTTTACCGGGTTCGGCAGCCGCATTAAACAGCGTGCGTACTTCCTCACCAAGTGAATTAAATATTTTGAGTACCGCCGTATTTGTTTCAGCAACGGTAAATTTAATTACTGTTGAAGGATTAAACGGATTCGGGAAATTTTGCGAAAGATTAAATGCTTCAGGAATTGTAACTGCACTTATTTCCAGATTCCCGCTGTTTTTCTCAATCACAAGAGATTCATTTTTCTTTAATTCATAGATAGCGCCGGCAGCGTCTTTAATTCTCAGGGCTATATCATTTGAAGTGAGAGTTAAAGGATACACGGCTGAATTCAGGCTGACCTGTTTTGCAGATGAGAATATGTTCTCAGCTATCAAACCGCTTGTGAACCTTACATCAAAAATACCGGCAGGAGGAGCAGGAGGCATTTCATAAGCCAAGGAAGTCTGTGCCGTGAAATGAAGCTGTGACGAATGACCTGCCGCATCAGAGATAAATAATCCCGGCATATCAGCAAGACTTTCAGTAATATCAGATGTATTTCCATCTTTTTTAACAGCTCCGGAAAGATTAAGCGTTCCGGCCTGATTTACTCTCACCCAGTAACCTTTACCCGGCTCTAGTGTTGTTGCGGTTGTGTAACCGCCATTAAATCCGAAAAATGCAGTCTGGATTATTCCGGAAGGATCGGTTGTGATATCAGCAACGGCAACAGGAGTGCTGAATGGTCCGATTATATTCCAGCCTGAATTCACAGGAACTGGATTAAGGACAGGCGCTCCGGTTAATAAGATATTCTGTGATGAACCAAATTTCAGCCAATAGCCTTTCCCGGATACAAGTGTTGCAGCCTGGGTATATCCGTTATTATAAGAAAATGCATTTGAGGTGGCAGTCGGGAAAACAGCGGATACTGCCATGTTTTCAGTTTGGACCGGTGCGGAAATAATATTCCATTCATTCTGGACAGAAACAGTGGCATCCACCTGCTCTTTATAGATAACATTCAGAGAAGTAATTGAACTATTAGTAAGCGAATAGCTGTTCTGGGTTTTCATATTTACATTGACTATAGAACCGCTTGCATCCTTCAGCATTACAAGACCATCGGGGAGTGCACCGGAATCCCACGTAAAAGTAATGGGATAACCGGCAGAACCGGGCTGAAATTTCAGGTTCCAGTTAGCAATCACCTCTTTATCGGAACGAAAATCCTTTAGTGAGCCGGTGCTTCCGCCCGGAAGAATAAATCTTGTATCAAAAGTGCCGGCGGGAGGTATCGAGCCTAAAGCGGCTTCTCCGAGCTGGGTATCAAGACCATCTGTTCCGTATGGTGCAAAACCAAAAGTGACGCCCTGTGAATTGGCTCCTGAAGCAACTGTAATAAGCGACTGCCAGGTGATTGCCGAGGGATCGCGCGGAGGAATCTTAAGTCCGCCCATCCAGGTTCCCCAGATGTTTGTCGAGTTTACGAACTCACCATATATCCATACATCTTCGTCATTTGAGGGATCGAACCAGGCTCCGTTATAATCGCCCCAGCGGTTTCTTGTTCCGCCAAAAGTCACGACATAATTACCTAATCCGGCTTTAAGCAGACGGCTGCCGAGAGGAACGTTTTCCCCTGCAAGCAGAACAGTATAAAATGCTCCGGCATATTCACTGGCTGAAGAACGACTGTACGAAAAGACAACATCACCATTTCCATTAACATCAAGCGCCGGGTAGAAATGATAATGGGTTCCGGTGGTCATCGCAATATCCTTGACTGCCGTATAGCTTGAGGGATCAATTGCAAGATATCTCAAAGCTGAGACAGCCCCAGCTTTAACTGCGTGAGTCAAATGTAGAAAACCGTTTTGATAAACAGGTTCGTTCCTCAAGTTCGCTCCGCCGCCTTCAAGAAGCGGTGAGCCGCCGCCGAGCTGCTGCGGGTTCGATGGGGTGCTGTATGTGGTGACTGGAACCTGCGCACCCGTAAGTGAAGGTGTTGTGAGCGGATTGGTCAGTTTATACACTCCGAAGGAGGTTCCGCTTGTATATGGGCTATGAACAACCAGATAGTACTCATCAGATGCATCTCGCATACGGACCGGTCTGATACCGAATGCAGAGGCAGAGGAGGCAGAAGGATAGCTGATATTCCACAAGTCCGTCCAATTAACTGTTCCGGCGCTGCCCTGATAAAGATTTGATTTTGGGATAATCTTTATTTTCGCACCAACGTAGCTGCCGGCAAATGAGAACTGATTGCTCGTAATATAAAGAGCTTTATCATCAAAACCGACTCCCTGATAATCTCCCCACGATCCTGATGGCGTGGTGCCGTTTGTTGTCGCAGTGACAGCCCAGTTGTACCATACACCGAGCGGGTTATCATCATCTGAAACGGAAATCATAAAATATGCCTGGCTTGCTGCGTCATTTACATGCAGCCAGACCATTATCCAGCGGCTTGAGAAATGATCATAAAGCACTTTGGGATCAAAACAAAAAGGTGAGGATACTACCCCGTTATACCAGCTATCAGCATTTATACTTTTGAGGGTTGTTCCGTTTTTATCAACAATCCTGAAATTGCTGTTGACTACCTGCATAACATGGTTGGGACCAACCGCGCAGTAAGGATCGGGAGGAATAGAATTTGAATAGCCGAGTCCCCTGAAATTCTTAAAAAGAATCAGCGTATCAACCAATTCCGATGGCAGACTTGTATCATATACAAGGTTTGATCCTTCAAGAGCGAGAGCATCAATTGCGTATTTATCATTCTCAAGAGCTTTTGGTCCAAAGTGATTGAACAGACGGGGATGTTTGCTCCCTTCACCCATCAGTTCCGTAAAGTTATCGGTGTTTTTTACAACGCCGCTGGCAACACTGCCACTTGCAGGACCGTTGTAAGCTACCTGTGCCTTTGAAATTGAGATACCTATAAATATCATCAAAAAGGCGTAAAAAACATTTTTCATTTGTGCACCATAATTATTAATAAAACTTCTGTCCCTATACCAAAAAATAAGGAAATAATTTGAAAGTTCCTTCCTGGAATCCATAATTGTGATAAGTATTACTCCCGACAATTCCTGCGGTTTGCCTCTGCTGATCAAAATCCTTTTTTACGCCTTAGGTACTACTGAGCAGCAGCAGACTGACATAAACATTAACTATGCCGCCTTACTTAAGGAGAATAATTTTTCCACTGTTATTAATTTTTCTTCCGCCTGAAAATTCCGCGCTGATCACATAAAAGTATAAACCGCTTGGAAGATTTGCGGCTTCAAAATAAATAGTGTTCGTTCCGGCTTGCAGTCGATAATCCTGCATCGATATTTCTTCACCGATTGAATTGTAAATAAACAGCCTGACGTTTGAAGATTCGGTAATATTCACTGAGAAATTTGCTGCGGCATTAAATGGGTTTGGATAAACACCAACGCGTATTGATTTTTCCCCGGGCGAATCAGGCTGGTTTTTAATTCCTGTTAGCGGAGAATACTTAAAATCAGCGATAAGCGGACAGTGGTCAGCCGCCGATACTGTTGAAGCCGAGCTCATTCCATAAAACTGCAGGCTGTCCTCAGGTATTGAGGGACTGAACATAACAAATTTATTTTGCATTGTAAGTACTGAGCCTGAATAGATTATCACATCAAGCCTCCCCGGGCTGTAAGAGCTTCCCGTATCGTACCAGGTAAAAGCTGAGGGTTCGCCGGTTGCGCCGGGAACCGCATCTTCAAAATCCGTTTCATCCCAGTCGGGATTGAAGTCGGGTCCATAACCCGATTCGTTTTTGATATTGCCTTTAACGAGCGTTTCGAGCTGTTCCGCGTATCCGACAAGATTAAAATCGCCGGCAAGAATAACCGGAGTGCCAGTTTCTATATCCGGGGCTTCGTCAGGATCTTTTGCTTTCCTTATGAATGCCATTATCGCATCAATCTCATCCTGGCGGCCGGCATTATTCTGGCAGCATGGAGTATGCGCAGAAACAAGGAGCAGGTCGGAGCCGGTTTTAGCTGAGAGATCGAGTAAAAAAGCAGTATTGCCATGGGTGCCTGCGATTCCCTGAATCGGGAATACCTGCTTCACGGGATACCTGCCGGCATACCAGGTATCGGCTCCGGCTCCCGAAACGTGCCACATCTCACCCGGTCCGGAAGGCAGAAATTCTTCGAGCAGGCTGCTTATCTGTGCCGCACCGTTATTGTATATTTCCTGAAGTCCGATAATATCGGGATCGGCGGTTCTGAAAACCTGGCGGAAATATTCTTTTTTTGCAGGATCGAAAAGCCCGTCCAGCTCAATATTATAACTCATTACACGGATATGTGAAGAATCCTGTTTTTTGAGGGAATACTCAGCAAAAGGAAAATGCATCGCATTGGTCATTGAATACTCAATAAATCCGATATCGGGCAGCCTGTCACCGCACGAGTTATTTTCGAGCAGGGCAATCCTGAGTGCGGAAGCCCATGGCACAGGAAAGCCTCCGGGCGCAGTGTTTTTTTTCAGAATTACTTCGAATACATCTGAGGAAATTGTCGGTCCCGAAACAAGCCCGATATCCTGATGCCGGATTGAACGTGAAGTCGAATTGTAATAATACCTTCCGCTCCTGCTGCCGAAATCGAAGGTTATCTCTGCTCCCATTCCCTCATAAGCGAGTCCTGTGGCGGAATTCATATCTGTATCGAGCAGAATCCTGATTGAGTTATTTTCCTGGAGATTAAACTCACCGCCCACCTTAAAATATAGGTAAAGATAAGAATCATCATCGGTGATTTTCAGATCGGTAAAGTCGATAACGCCGCAATTCGGGTCGCCCCCGGGATCGCCGTAAAGAACCGGGATATCCTGCCAGTCATCGAAAAACCCGTCGATAACAATGTCCTGAGCTGTAAAAATTGTGAACGGAAATAATAATAGAAATAAAATTTTCATAATAGCCGGAAAAATATAATAATCTGCAATTTACGGGAAAAGTGGGAGAAACAGGCTCCGCGATCAGATTTTCACGGGATACATTCTGAACAAGATGCCTGAGAGCAGCAGTGAGGCATCAAATATAGTAAATCCCTCACGTCAAAGGTTATTCTAATACGGTGTGTTTTTCTAAGAATTAATTGCGGATAATTATTATTTTACAATTCGGCACAGAAACTAATTCAGGCAGATACAATAAACGGAAGGTTCTGTTTTTCGGTTCAATTACAACTCATATTCGTACTATATACAAAGGGTATAGCGGGATGTTATAGCGCATTATACCTTTTTGCCGGATATTTTCAAATTATTCTTGCGGTTATTGGATTTATAGAAGTATTGAGAAGATTTTTCGGAGCAGAAAAATTACCTGATTTCGAGACAATGATAATCGTTTCGATTTTCGCACTTATCGCAAACGGAGTTTGTTTGTACTTACTTCAAAAGTCAAAGAGTAAAGAAGAAGCTCATATGAAAGCAAGTATGATTTTCACATCAAATGACGTGATAATAAATTTGGGCGTAATAACAGCAGGAGTTTTGGTCAATTGGTTGAACTCAAATAAACCTGATTTGATAATTGGAACAATCGTTTTTGGTCTGGTAATTCAAGGAGCTATAAGAATATTAAAACGCCGAAAATGAAAATAGCACTGGCTACAAGATTGTGAAGCAATAGCGCGTTATGTGCCGCATGTTAAAAAAACCGTTTCGCTGATAAATCATGAGTTAAAAATGGAAAATATCATAGATAAAATTCGAACCGAATTAGAACATAGTATTGACGAGAAAACTCAGGCGACAAGTCAAAATTTCTTCAAAGAAAAGATAGAGTTTTATGGTGTCAAGGTTCCAATTGTAAACAAGATTAGTAAGGAATGTTTTAAACTGATTGATTTTAAAACTAAATCAGAAATATTTAACCTCTGCGAGATTTTATGGCAATCGGGATTTATAGAAGAATCATTTATTGCCTGCAATTGGTCATATTATATTCATAAAAAATACGAGCCGGGAGATTTTCAAATATTTGAGAAATGGATTAATGTTTACGTAAATAATTGGGCTTCGTGTGATACATTATGTAATCATACGATAGGTGAATTTATTGAGATGTATCCTGAGTATTCAATAAGGTTAAAAGATTTTGCTAAATCGGATAACAGATGGCTGCGCCGTGCTTCATCAGTAACTTTGATTATTCCTGCCAGAAAGGGAAAATTTCTCAATGAGATACTCGAAATTGCGGATATTTTGCTGCTCGATAAAGATGATTTAGTTCAAAAAGGGTATGGATGGATGTTAAAAGCCGCCAGCGAAAAGAACCAAGGTGAAATATTTGATTATGTAATAAAAAACAAATCCATTATGCCTCGTACAGCATTACGATATGCTATTGAAAAAATGCCAAAGGACTTAAAAAGCAAGGCTATGGAGAGATAAGTCTGATAAATAAAAATGACTAAAATGATATTACAATAGCATGTCCGCCCAACACACGGTATTAAAAATTGACGGGACAGCAGGTTATTCACGGATTGCAGCCCCAAATCCCTTTCCGGGCATATTGTCAAACATTGTATATCGGCTAAATAAGGTTGTGCATATAATTAAACAGGAAATAATATTAAGAACGAATTAACAACCAAATATTTCATTGATAGAAAAGAATGGAGAACATGGCTCGAAACTAATTTTGAGACAGAAGATGAAATTTGGCTGGAGTATCCGGTTAAGAAGACAGGTGATAAACGAATCTTATACAATGATGCGGTTGAAGAAGCTCTTTGTTTTGGATGGATTGATAGTACTATTAAATCACTTAACAAAGATACCATTATTCAAAGATTTTGTAAGAGAAGAGAAAACTCCACATTCTCACAACCAAACATTGAACGATTGAAATGGCTCTTTGAAAAAAAATTGATTCACAATTCAATTAAGAAAGAAGTTTTAAAAATAATTCAACAAAAATTCGTTTTTCCGGAAGATATAATAAAGAAATTGGAAGCAGATAAGGTTGTTTGGGAAAATTATAAAGCCTTTTCAGAGCCATATAAACGAATCAGGATTGCATATATTGATAGTGCAAGAAAAAGGTCTGATGAATTCGACAAACGATTGAACTACTTCATTAAAAAGACAAAAGCGAATCATCTGATTAAAGGATTCGGGGGAATTGATAAATACTATTAACGGTAGAACTGCCGGAGGCTGTAAAATAATTTGTTAAGTGCACCTCTTTAAACAATATCTTTTTTGTTTTAGATTGCCACATCCAAA
>Ga0172369_10009077_pt1 | contig 11122 bp, 10 predicted proteins | sample LakKiv25m_FD_114539 | JGI IMG/M metagenome (GOLD analysis project Ga0172369, IMG submission 114539) | Freshwater microbial communities from Kabuno Bay, South-Kivu, Congo - kab_022012_11.25m | ecosystem: Environmental > Aquatic > Freshwater > Lake | place: Democratic Republic of the Congo...
CAAAAAATTGCCGACAGCGACGCCGGCAATGAATGAGATCAGCGAATAAAAGAAGATTAGCGCCATTTCAAATAAGCTTCGACGAAATCATCGAATTCGCCATTGAGCACGCGATCGGTATCATTGGTTTCGTAACCGGTACGATGATCCTTGACTAAGCGGTACGGCTGAAGGACATAAGAGCGCGATTGGTTGCTCCATTGCGCCTTCCTATGTTCGCCTTTGAATTTCTGCAGATCAGCTTCGGCTTGCTCCTCATAGAATTGCGCCAATTTGGCTTTGAGGATCTTCAGCGCCGTCGCCTTGTTCTGGACTTGCGAACGCTCGTTCTGGCATTTGACTTGGATGCCGGTGGGAATATGGGTAATTCTGACGGCCGAATCAGTGGTGTTGACGGATTGCCCGCCATGCCCGCCGGCGCGGAAGACATCAATCTTCAAATCCTCGTCCTTCAGCTCTGATTTTCCCGACTCTTCCGCTTCCGGCAAGACTTCCACCAAGGCGAACGAGGTATGACGCATCTTTTCGGCGTCAAAAGGCGAAATCCTGACTAAGCGATGCACGCCATTTTCGCTCTTTAGCCAGCCATAGGCATAAGCGCCGGAAACTTCTATCGTCACGCTCTTGATCCCGGCTTCGGCGCCGGCCGTTTCATCAACGATTTTCGCTTGGAAATCATGCCGTTCGCAGAATCGCAGATACGACCGCAGAAGCATCCCCGCCCAATCCATCGCATCCACTCCGCCCGTGCCGGCATGGATGGAAAGTATGGCATTGCCGCTGTCGTGCGGCCTGGAAAAAAGCAAGGCGAATTCCAGCTTGCCGTATTCCGCCTGAAAGCCGGCTAATTTATCCTTAATATCGTCTTCATGAAAATCAGCTTCGCCCTCTTCTTGCAACAATTCAGACAATTCTAACAGTTCGCCGACTTCGGCGCGCAGCTTTTCCCAAGTCGCGATTTCCGTCTGCAGCGCCTGATACTTCCGGCTCAGTTCCTTGGCCCGATCCTGATCATTCCAAAAATCCGGAGCATTGATCTCCGTTTCCAATGATTTCAATTCTAAGCCCTTCTTGTCCAGGTCAAAGCAACCCCCAAGCGCCGGAGATTTTTTCGGCCAAGACCTTGATTTGATTAATTAATTCATTCATAAAATTACAACCCCAAGTTTTGCAGCATGACGCTACTGGTCGAAACACCTTTAAGTATATCCGGAATAAAGAAAAAGCCGGCGATCAAAGGCAAAATGACTATCAAAATCCAAACGATTGAAATAATCGTCCGCCAACGCATATAGCTGTGGATCTTGGCAATGTCTTCCTTCAGAATCTTGGTATCGGCCAGATTTTCCACCAATAGATTCTTCAGTTCTTCGTTCGGATTTGTTTCTGTCATATTTTTTACCTTATTAAGCACTTTTTCACATATTCGCCGGCCGAATCAATCAATTCATTCATTTCCGCCTCAGAGAACTTCCGGCCGCGGAACTTGGCGCCGGCAAGAGGCGCGCTGTCGCCGTAATTCTGCAGATAGTATAATTTTGCGCCCCTGATCGCCTGCGCCATCTTGATGATATCGTCTTTGGCATGCAGATTCTTGACGACCGTGGAACGGAATTCATAAGGCAGGCCGGACTTCATCACCAATCTGATGCTCTCGGCTATGGTTTCCGCCGGCAATCCGGAAAATTTACGGTAACTCTCCAGCGGACCCTTGATGTCCATGGCGATATAATCGATCAGTTTTTCCGCCAGAATCCCTTTGAGCTTCTCATAATCAAAGCCGTTAGTGTCCAATTTGATGTCATAACCGGCTGCTTTCATTTCCCGCAAAAATTCCATCAAGCCGTCCTGCATCAGGGGCTCGCCGCCGGATATCACGATGCCGTCCAGATATTTCTTGCGCTTCTTAAGGAACCCGATCACTTCCCGTTCATCATACAGCGTATCATCTTTGATCAATTCAGGCAAAACCAGCTTGTAATTATAACAAAAAGGACAGCGCATATTGCACCCTGCGGTGAATATGATCGCTGCCAATTTTTGCGGATAATCCAGCAAAGTCACGGGCTGAAGCCCACCTATCTTCATAGAATTATGACAGAATTATTCCCCTAAACGCTTACACTTGCTCGATATTCTGGCATGATCCGCAGCCGGATTCAAAAGTGGAACGATCGTTGAATTCCGACTGCTTGCCGGGATTCCATTGGTCAACCGGGCGGATATAGCCCACGATGCGCGAATAGACTTCGCACGGCTGCCTTAGATTCTCTTTGTTGTCACCTTCCATATGATTGCGATTAATTAATAATTATTTAAATTGGTAATTTTTCTTTCTGTTCCCTGATATAGCCGATCTCATCGTCGCAAGTCGGGCAGAATCTCTGTTCACCCGGCAGATAGCCGTGCTTGGGGCAGATGGAGAAAGTCGGCGTCAAGGTATAATACGGCAAATGGAAATTCTCGGCGATCTTCTTGACTAGATTCTTGGTGCTTTTTATATCCGGCATTTTTTCGCCCAGAAAGACATGGACTACCGTGCCGCCGGTGTATTTGATCTGCAAGCCGTCCTGCTTCTCTAACACATCGAAGATGTCAGTGGAATAATTGACCGGAAAATGAGAGGAGTTGGTGTAGTACGGAGCGGCATTGTTTTCACGGTATTGCGCTTCATTGGCCACGATAATATCAGGAAACAGCAATTTATCCTGTTTGGCAAAACGGTAAGTCGCGCCTTCGGCCGGCGTCGCCTCCAAATTATACATCTGATCGTCTTCCTCTTGGTACTTGGCCAGCCGCTGCAGCATGAAATCCATGATCTTCTGCGCCACTTCTCCGCCTTCTTTGGAAGATAACGGCTTGCCCAAGAAATTCATTATCGCCTCATTCATGCCGTTGATGCCTATGGTATTGAAGTGATTGCGCCAATACTGGCCGAAACGAGTCTTGATATCGGACAAATAGAATCTGGCATAAGGATAAAGCCCCATTTCCGTAAAATTCTCCAAGACTTCGCGCTTCAGCTTCAAGGATTGGCGGGCGAGTTCCATAATTTGCGACAGCCGGGAGAAGAACGCCTGCTCATTGCCCTTGTATTGGAAACCGATGCGCGGCAGATTGATCGTCACCACGCCGATTGATCCGGTCAAGGGATTGGCGGCGAACAGCCCGCCGCCGCGCTTCCTGAGTTCGCGGTTATCCAGCCGCAGACGGCAACACATCGACCGAGCGTCTTCGGCCTTCATGTCGGAATTGACAAAATTAGCGAAATAAGGGATGCCGTATTTAGCGGTCATTTCCCAAATAGGATCAAGCAGTTCATTGTCCCAGTCAAAATCCTTGCTTATATTATACGTCGGAATCGGAAAAGTGAAAACCCTGCCCTTGGCATCGCCTTCCATCATGACTTCGGCAAAAGCGCGATTGATCAGATTCATCTCCAGCTGGAATTCCTTGTAAGTCTCCCGCTGAGGCAATCCGCCGATAACCACCGGCTCATTAGCCATGGTCGGCGGGCATACCAGATCAAAAGTCAGATTGGTAAATGGCGTATTGCCGGTAATGAAGATCTTTCCGTTGCGGCGGGCAATGACTGTCTCATTATCGGTATTGGGACACCAAATGACTCCCTGATAATCAACCTGCCTCACTTCATTGATATAAGTGTCGACATGTTTGATTAATCTGATGATATAACGATCCTTCTTGGACAAGCCGTTATCCGGTTTCCTGACCAAGACTGTCGCTCCATAACCGGCATTGGCCGCCACCATCAATAAATCATCCTTGATTCTTTCCGAAGCCGTCGTAATCTTACAGCCATCATGGCCATCACCCTTGATATAAGTCTCCAAGAATAATCTTGCTGTTTCCGTATCGGCGGATAAAATTTCCCGCGGAATGAATTTTATGCCGGCTGACTTGTCTCCGCCGAAAAATTTAAGGATTTTTTTTGTAGAAACGGCATCAAAACGCAACACTTGGCAATCGGCTCCCAAACCGCTTTGCGTCTTTTCGGTATAAGTTAAGCCTAATTCCCCGCATAAATCCAAAATTTCTTCATATTCGCTTGATTTGATCTCTTTAGATTGGTATATGCTGATTCGTCCAGTACCCCTTTCGCCCTTATCCAAAGTGCCTTCGGCGACAGTCCAAGCCAAAAATTTCACCCAACTGTCGCTCAGTGAACTGCCGCCCGAGACATTGCCCAGCGATCCCACCGGAACAATGAATGGAGATTTTAATTTCAACACTTTCTCAATCGGCTCCAAGACATAGCCGCCGCCATTGAATTGCCTTCTCACGATCCTGTGTTCCGGAGAAATCAATTGATCGCTGATGCGGTTCTTCAAATTGAACATTTTGCCCTTATATTCTCTGGCAAAAATCCGTTTGACCGGCAAATATTCCAGGATTCCAGAATCGACATTAAATGTCGCGATAATATCACCCTCCTTGACTCCTTTATGGCCCTTCCAGCCTTGCGTCGTAAGGATTTCCGTGTCTTCAGACACGCATTGGAACCCGACTCGTGTCGGCACATTCATATTAAAGACGAATTCCTGTATCGCCTGCTTGACCTGCTTGTAATCCAGGCCTTCATAGCGGATGAACGGAGCAAGCAGCGTATCAAAACTGGCGAAAGCCTGCGCTCCGGCCGCCTCGCCCTGAAGAGTATAGAAAAAATTGACTATCTGCCCTAAGGCGGGACGCAATCTTTTGGCCGGCTTGCTCTGCACCTTGCCCTCTACTCCGCAAAAACCCACGCGGATCACAGTCTGCAAATCCCAGCCGCAGCAATAAACCGCCAGTATCTGCAAGTCATGGATATGCATCGTTCCATCCACATGGGCATTCCTTATTTCCGGCGGATAGATCTTGTTTAGCCAATAATGCGCCGATACGGCTGAAGAGACATGATTATTCAAGCCCTGAAGCGAATACGCCATATTGGCGTTTTCCTTGACGCGCCAATCCATTTTCTTCAGATAGCCCTCGATTATGTCATTGGAATTCAGAAGTTGTTTCAATTCCCTCAGCCGAGCATGCTGTTCGCGGTAAATTATATAAGCCTTGGCCGCCTTGACCATGTCCTCCTTGATCATTACCTCCTCGACAATGTCTTGGATCTCCTCGATCGCCGGAATGGAGCGCGGATGAAACTTGTCATTAAGCACTTGAACCACCTGATCCGACAATCTCTCAGCCAGAGCCTCATCGTCCCGGCCGACAGCCGAAAGCGCCTTATATAAGGCCGAGGTCACCTTGGCCTGGTCAAAATCAGCTATATCGCCGTTCCTTTTCTTGATTTGCTTGATCTGAGATTCAATTGCCATAAAAATGATTCTTCTCCCTTTAAGATTATTTTCACCTTCCTCTTAGACTAATATTATACCCGCGAAAACAAACGATGACAAGCCGCGGTTTTGCTGGCGTTTTAATGAATTTTTTCCGCTTGTGGATAAATTTTTTTATTGCCGAATTTTATCATTTTAAAAAATCTCCGGATTGAATCGGGAGATTTTTTTAATTAGCTAATTTTAGCTTACTTCATTTTTTTCCGGATAAAACTTGGCAATTCCAGATCCTCATCATCATCTTCCTCAAACAACTGGACATCTGGAGCCGATCTCTTAGTCGGAGCCTCAAAAGCATCCAAAAGCGCATCTTCATCCGGCCGAGAAACCGGCTCTATCGGCTTGAACGAGCCGCCCTTGCGGATAATCGGCGGAACATCGTAATCTTCTTCTGCATTTCCCGCAGACGAACGGCCGCCGAAGCCGAAAAACGACTTCTTCGGTTCTTCGCCGACATGCCTGGATCGCAATACTGTCGGTTCGCTATCGGTGCCGACTGCCCGGGCGCCGAATTTCGGCCCGGACTCTTCCTTATCAGGAGTCTTATCGATAAAAATATTATTTATCTTATCACCCCAAGCTCCCCGCTCCGATGTTCTGACGGATTTTTTCGGCAATTCGCCGAATCCGGTCGCCACCAGCGTCACCCTGACTTTATCCTTCAAGCTTTCATCTATATTGGCGCCGAAAATAATCTTGGCGTTATCATCCGCGCCGGAAGTGATAATTGAGGCAATCTCATTGACTTCGCTCATAGCCAGATCAGAACTGCCGGAAATGACAAACAGCACGCCTTTGGCGCCGTCAATTGATAAATCCAGCAACGGCGAAGCGACTGCCGCCTTGGCGGCGACAATGGCGCGATTTTCTCCTGATCCTTCGCCAATTGACATCAAAGCCGAGCCGGCGTCCTTCATGATCGCTTTGACATCGGCGAAATCGACATTGATAAGCGACGGGATAGTGATGATTTCCGAAATGCCCTGAATGCCTTGGCGCAGGATATCATCAACCTCCTTGAACGCTTCCAGAAATGAAGTCTTCTGATCTATGATCTGCCAAATCTTCTCATTGGGTATAGTAATGATCGCATCGACATTGGGACGCAAAATATCCAGACCCTCATCGGCGATGCGGAGCCTTTGCTTGCCCTCAAACATGAACGGCTTGGTGACAACGGCAATGACCAGCGCGCCCGATTCCTTGGCGATCTGAGCGATGACCGGCGAAGCGCCGGTGCCGGTTCCTCCGCCCAGCCCGCAAGTTATGAAAACCATGTCCGAACCCTTGAGAATATCGCGTATTTCTCCGGCATTTTCCTGAGCCGAGGCCAGGCCGACAGCCGGATTCATTCCGGCTCCCAAGCCCCGGGTAATCTTTTGGCCGATATGGAACTTGGTCTTGGCTGAATTATGATGCAAAGCTTGCACATCGGTGTTGACTGCGATAAATTCGACTCCGCGAATCTTGGTCGCGATCATCCGATTGATTGCAGAACCTCCTGATCCCCCCACTCCGACTACTTTTATTTTTGCGATTGTTTCAATATCCGGTTTGATTTCGGGCATAATTGATGATTAACTCCAATATCTATTGTCCAAATTTAAAGTTATTGACGAAAGCGACAAAAAATCCCAATAAATTCTGATCCAATTGCGGCGCGGCCAGACTGATGGCATAAACCGTATCCGCAGACTTGGCGTAAACGATATATTGCTGCAGATCGGCAGCCAAAAGAGTCTGCTGGCGGAAAACCGCCGGCTGGCCGGAAACCACTACTGCGTCCGTAGAGGTTGTTATGGATACTGAGGGCTGGCCCTCCCAACCTTCGGCATTAACCTTGTCCAGCGCCGATAAATATTCTTTCAATGTCTTAGAGCTTTTGACCCAATTGACCATTACCTGGGTCGTGCTGGCTCCAGTGCTGCTTAAAAGCAAGTTATTGGAATTTTGAGTCAGCTGCAATTCTGTCGGATACTTAAAAGATAAGATCGTTGCCGGCATATCAGCTGTTTTATCGGGTAATGAGAATGTTTGCCAATTAACGGTCGGATCGGCTGAGGCTTGAGCCTGCGCAGCAGCTTCGGCATCAGCGGCCGCTTGAGCGGCTGCAGCTGCCTCGGCTTCTCGCGCCGCCGCTTCCTCGGCTGCCTTATTCTTAAAATACATGACACCGAAATACGCTCCGGCAATCAGAATCAAAACAACTATCAGTCCGATAACCGCGCCAACAGGAAATCCCGATCTTCCGGAACGGCTCTTGGCTGATTCGGATCTTGAAGCATAAGCTGAAACAGGTTCGCGAGGCTTGACTGGCGCTGTCTTGCGGATCGTCTTTTTGGTAATCGGCGGCAATAGTTGTTCTGTCGGCTGGCTGGCCATTGGCTTTCTTGGCATATGATATCATTAATATTTATGAATTATTAAGGCAAAAGCGATTTGAAAATATTCTTTATTCCCGAAACGGCTGACTCAACGACATTTATGCCGGATGAGCCGCGGCGGCTGCCTGAACGATTGATCATCTGATTGCCCCAAAGGGCCAAACCGACTGCGGTCGTGAAGGACGGATCAGAAACCTTATCCAGCGATGATACCAAATCGTGCGGATAGCCGATAGTCGCCGGCAGATGCAAGCTCTTTTTGGCCACTTCCACGATGCCGTCCAGCTTGGCTCCGCCTCCCGTAATCACCGCTCCGGCCGGAAGCCGTCCCGACTTGCCGATTTTTTTAAGTTCCTTGTCCACGAATTGGAAAATTTCTTCCACCCGCGCTTCAATCACTTCGGCCACCTGCTTCTTGGAGAAATAACCCTCCTCTATTCCGCCGACCGCCGAGAATTTCATCTCGTCGGCGCGCTTGAATTCCTTGGACAAGCAGCTGCCCTCGCGGACCTTGATCTTTTCCGCCGTATCTATGGAAATCCTGAATAACAAGTTAATATCATTGGTGATATGATCAGAGCCGATGGGAATGACGGCGGTATGGAGCAAATCGCCTTCTTCAAAGACTGCGAGCGACGTCGTTCGGCCGCCCATGTTTATGACTACCGCGCCCAAATCCTTCTGGCGGTTAGTCAAAACGCTTTCCGCCGTGGCCAGAATAGACAAGACCAGATCGTCTATTTCCAAGCCGGTGCGATAGATGCAATTGCTTAAGTTCTTGATTTGCGCCGAGAGCCCTTGGATTATCTGCGTATCGACTTCCAAACGGATGCCGGTCATGCCGACCGGATCCTTGATGCTGGCTTGCGAATCGACAGTGAAGCCCTTGGGTATGACATGCAGGATTTCGTAATTGGGCGGAGTCGCCACCGACTTGGCATTGTCTATCACCCGCTCCACATCCGCTTCGCGGATCTCGCCATTGACCTTGGAAACAGCGACCACGCCCCGGCTTTCCGCCGTGACTATGTGGCTGCCATTGATTCCCACCCAGGCATGGCTGACCGCCTGTCCCACCATCCGTTCCGCTTTTTCCAATACTGCGGATATGGCGGAGATGGCATCATCAGCGTCAACCACAACGCCCTTGGAAATCCCTTTGGAAGGGCCCTCAACGGCGCCGATGATCCTGATTTTGGATTCGTTTTTCGGCCACTCCCCGACCACCATCCTGATGGCGGTAGAGCCGATATCCAATCCGCAAATTAAATTATCTTTAAGCATGGTACTATTATCTTAGGAACTTTTACATTATAGCAGACCGGCCGTTTCCTGACAACTGGCCGATGAACAATAATTGTGTTCATTTCGCTATTTAATCTTTAATTTATTCATTACGGAAGCTTCGAACTTGATCATCTTCTCTTCTTCCTTTTTGCTTACCCCTTCATGTTCATAGCCGATCAGATGCGCCAAGCCGTGAACCAGCAAACGGCAAATTTCGTAATCAATAGTCCAACCGTTGTCCCTAGCTTGCTTTTTGGCTTGGGCATAGCAGATCAGAATCTCGCCCAATTCCGCTTCTTCTTCGGGACCATGGTAATCGCTGTCGCGCTGGGCAAAGCTGAGCACATCAGTCGCCTTGTCCTTGCCGCGATAACTGCGGTTGAATTTGCGGATCGTCCGGCTGTCAACGATAGCCAAAGAGAAATATTTCTTTTTCCTTATCTTGGCTGATTGCCCGAAAGCTTGCACGCATTTCTTGATCAGCTGCTCATTAATCTTTGCCTCAATAGAATTGGCAATTTCATATTGCAGCATAATTATTGGCAGACGTTATTCAGTACTCCGGCATCGCCATCCCAACAGCTGATCTGGGTGCAGACTTGGTTTTCTGAACAATCAGCGTCAGTCGCGCAAGTCTTATCATAGCAAGTCTTCCTGATAGTCGCGCTCAGGCAGGAATTCTGGCCGCTGACGAGCAATCCGCACGGCTCTTCATAGCATAAATAACCTTGGCAGACTTGATTATTTGCAGGAGTTGAAGCGTTTGTAATATTCTGATTAGGCGCTATGGGATTGGGAATGATAGTCAGACTCTTGATAATCGCGCTAAAAAGCGTCAGATAACGCAGTTCCGTCTGCTGGCCGGCCAGATACTCAAAAATATAGAATTTGGTCCGGTTGGCATCGGTCAGATATGCCGCCAAGCCGTTAGGCGCGTACAAGCCGGTAAGCGGCCCGGCTTCCGCCACTCTCATCTGGCTGACGACCGCTTCCGGATGGTCCTGCAAGTACCAGGCCATGACCGATTGGCCCAGCTGATTATCGCGCGCGGTGATCCTGATGATTTCTCCGGTGGAAATATTGATTAATACCTGTTTAGCCGACGCCACGAAAGAGGCCTGCCAATCCTTGGGATAAAGAATCTTGAAGTTATCGGAATTGAAATTAGTCGTCAAAGAAACGACAAATGGCGATTCATTGAGTTTGGAGGTTCCAGCCTTGGATGGATTATATCCCGCCGCGACTTCTATGCCGTCCTTATAGCCGTCGCCATCCGTGTCGGGATTATTCGGCATCGTGCCTAAAACCGTTTCCTCAACATTAGTAAAACTGTCATTATCGCTGTCCAAACTTGGCGCCGCAGCGGCTGGAACTTGGTTTGAGGTAGAAGTGGATATTTCCGGAGTCGTTGTCTCGGCAATAATTTCAAGCGTCGTGGTCGTTTCGATTATTGATGGTTCCATAACCGGAACTTCAATGACCGGAGGCGCGACCGGAACTTCAGGCGCTTTCGGCTGGCGGCTGATCATGTCATAAAGCAGATAGCCGGCAGTCAAAAGTATGACCGCCACGAGAATTACGGAAACAACCAGAAACCCCTTGCCATTACCTTTCTTAGACTGCACGACATATTTTTCCGGCATGACATAGACATCCGAATACCCCGGCAGACCTTCCGGCGGTTTTGGCGCTTCAATCGGCGCATTTTTTGGTTTCCTCCCGAACATATGATGGATTTAATTAATTTACTATATTGTACTGGTCGCTTTCGGCACTTCATATAATCTGGCCGAACCGGGCTTTAACGGATCATAGCCATTGATCACTTCCACGCCATCCTTGTAACCATCGCCGTCAGTATCCGAATTGAGCGGATCAGTCTTGTATATCGTCACCTCGGCCCAATCAGTTAATCCGTCGCCGTCAGTATCCGCCTTAAGCGGATCAGTGCCAAGGGTTTTTTCTTCCGCATCAGTCAGTCCGTCGCCGTCGGAATCCTTGTTGGCCTCGCTTCCAGCAGGAGGAACTTCGGGTGGAGTTGTCGTTCCCAGATCAATATTGGGCGAAGTGGTGACCGGAGCCTGGATCTGAGTG
>Ga0172369_10009079_pt1 | contig 11122 bp, 8 predicted proteins | sample LakKiv25m_FD_114539 | JGI IMG/M metagenome (GOLD analysis project Ga0172369, IMG submission 114539) | Freshwater microbial communities from Kabuno Bay, South-Kivu, Congo - kab_022012_11.25m | ecosystem: Environmental > Aquatic > Freshwater > Lake | place: Democratic Republic of the Congo...
AGGCGCCCAGCAGAAGCTGCTGGCCGGTCTGGCCGCGCGCGTAGAACGTGCGCGACACCAGCGCGCCGCCGAAGGAGCGGTTCGCGAGCGTGCCGCCGTACTCGCGCGCGAACGGCACGCCCTGGGCGACGCACTGGTCGATGATGTTGTTGCTCACCTCCGCGAGGCGGTAGACGTTCGCCTCGCGGGAGCGGAAGTCGCCGCCCTTGATCGTGTCGTAGAAGAGCCGGTACACGCTGTCGCCGTCGTTCTGGTAGCCCTTGGCGGCGTTGATGCCGCCCTGCGCGGCGATGCTGTGGGCCCGGCGCGGGCTGTCCTGGATGCAGAAGCAGTCGACCTTGTAGCCCAGCTCGCCCAGCGTCGCGGCGGCGGACGCGCCCGCCAGGCCCGACCCGACGACGATGACGTCGAACTTGCGCTTGTTCGCCGGGTTCACGAGCTTCATGTCGAACTTGTGCTTCTCCCACTTCTTCTCGAGCGGTCCCGACGGGATGCGGGCATCGAGTTTCACGGGGTGCCTCCTTAGCCCTCGAAGCCGCCCAGCAGGACGACCAGCGGGACGAGAGTGAAGCCCAGCGCCAGAACGGCTCCGAGCACGAATCCGAGCCTCTTCGCGAACGGCGTCCACGTGGGGCCGTTGAGCCCCAGCGTCTGCAGCGCGCTCCAGACTGCGTGCCACAGGTGGAAGCCGATGACGAGCATGGCCGCGATGTACGCGCCCGCCACGAGCGGGTCGTGGAAACCCTCGACGACCATGAGGTACACGTCGGGGCGCCCGTCCATGCCCGCGGGCGCCTCGCCGAACCAGTCCCAGGTGAAGTGCGCCAAGTGGCCGACGATGAACAGCGCCGCCAGCGCGCCGGTGACGATCATCGTGCGCGAGGCGAGCGACGCCTGGCGCCACGAGCGGGCGCGGTAGCCCACGGGGCGCGCCTTGCGGTTGAGCCACCACAGGCGCACGCCGCTCAGCACGTGCAGGCCCACGACGACGACGAGGAACGCGCGGCTGGCCCACAGCGCGGGGGCGAACTCGGCGCTGTGGAGGAAGTGCGCGTAATCGTTGAAGAAAAAGGTGCCGTCGGGGCGGGCGGCGTGGAAGATCTCCAGGTTGCCGATCATGTGGAAGCACAGCCAGGCGTAGAAGCCCAGGCCCGTGATCGCCATGACCAGCTTGGCCCCGAGCGACGAGGTCAGGCCCTTCCAGAGATTGTTCAGGACTCCCGGCGCGACGGCTCCGGGTGCGGCGGCGCTCATGGAAACCTCCCGGCCGTCCCGGGCGACGGGCGCAGGCGCTCCCGTCCGCCGGACGACACGCGGCGCCCTCATAGCAGAAATCGATCCGCGGCGGCGTGCGGATTCGTCGTGCGGCCGACGAGGCGAGGCGCGGGCCAGGGATCATGCCCTATGGAGGCGGCCGGAGTGCCCCAACGGTGGCGCGTTCGATCTCCGTGCGGCGATCTCGACCCTCGTCGAAAAGGACGCGTGACCCGAGGAAGCCCGTCGGGGCGCTCGGGGTTCTGTCCCCTCCTTTCGGTCGGGGTTCCGAAATCCGGCGCGGCGAATTGGAACCCCGAGCGCAGCGACGGGACAGAACCCCGAGCGCAGCGACGGGCGTGCGCGCGGCTTGACGGCTCGCACGCCCGTTCGGCGCAACTCGATCCACGACGGTCCGGCGGCGGCGGGGCGACAGGCGAAGCGGTTGCGTTCAGGGCGGCTCGACGCGCAGAAGCTGCTCGCCCGCAAGGATGAGGTCGCCCGGGTCGAGGAACGCCTCGCCGCGCACGCGCACGAACGTGCCGTTGGAGCTGCCCAGGTCGCGCACGCTGGCGCGTTCGCCGCGCACGGTCAGGATCGCGTGGCGGGCGGAGACGTAGCCGTCGCCGGGAAAGGACAGGTCGCCGGCGCTGCGGCCGACCGTGTTCTCCCCTTCCCGCAGAGGGAATGCGTCGCCGTCGACGCCCCCGGCGAGGATCTGCACCATGCGCACGCGGTAGCCGGGGTCGGCGCTGCCCCATACGGGCTCGGGCGCCGGCGAAGGCGCCGGCTTCGGCATGGCCTCGAGCCTCAGGAGCTGGCGGCCGATGCGCAGCTCGTCGCCGAGCGACAGGTTCTGCTCGCGCTTGAGCAGGATGAACAGTCCGTTGACGGTCGGCTCGGCCACGAGACACAGATGCGGCCCGCGGAACACGAAGCGGCCCTCGAAAGGCTCGCACAGCGGGCTCGCGACCCGCACCTCGCCGGCCGAGCCGAGCGTCGTCTCGTCCTCGCGCAGAGGGAAGGTGAACGAGGGCGTTCCGTCGGGAGCGGGCAGAACGACCTTCGCCCGCGCGGGTTTGGGCTCGGGGACCGGTTCCTCGGGAACCGGGGCGGCCGCGACCGGCTTTCCGCACTTGCCGCAGAAGTGGAAGCCCGGCGGAACCGGCGTGCCACAGATGCCGCATCGCAGCACCGGCCCCGGGGCCGTGAGCTGCGGCGGGGCGGGGGCCGGCGGGCGCCCGCTCGCGGCCAGAGGGCTGCCGCACACGCCGCACGCGGTCGCGCCATCGACGTACTCCCGTCCGCAGCGGAAACACAGGACCATGCGGGTCTCCCCAGGGAACGGTTCTACGCGCCATGCACGCGCGCCGTCAACGTGGATCCGAACGGCGGCGATTCCGAACGAGAACGCGGATCACCGCAAGGACGCCAAGATCGCCTGATTCGCCGATTTCTTGGCTCGTCAACAGAATCTGTGGGTGCCGACGCTAGGAATCGGTAGGGTGGGCCGACCGACCCGCGCCTTCTGCGCCCGACCATGCGCGTGCGATCGCGCGCGGGTCGGCGGCCCGCCCGGCGCTGGCGGAGGGCCGGGCGATTCCGGCGCCTGCAGCCGCGGGCGGGCAGCCGGCCGCGCCGATCGTGGTTGCACTTCCAGGGCGTTGGCGGCGCGGCCGGTCTGCCCACCGGCCCGGGCCGAGCGCAGCGCCACCGAGACACACACAGATTCCGTTGGAGAGCTGCTTTTTCAACGATCCGCAGGAAGGCCAGGCCCCGGCAACCGGCTCCCGTTCCTGTCCGAAGCTGCCCGTTGTCCGAAACAGGCGACCCGGATCTGCCTTGGATCAAGGGGTTTCGGGGGTCCGCGACTGCGGAGAATCGTCGGGGCGCCGGTCCTGCACGAAGGTCCCGACGCCCTTGCGGTCCGGGGGCCGGCATCGCCCGGAAGCGCCCCCGCGAAAAGCCGCCGCGGGGTCGGACACCCGGTCCGGCCCCGCGGCGGTGCGGCCTCGACGTACCGTGCGGCTCAGTACGACAGGGGTCCGCACTTGCCGTTCACGCACGCGCTCCCGGCCGGGCAGTCGCAGTCGGTCTGGCAGGCGGGCACCTCGGGGGGCGGCGGCGCGCAGTAGCCGCCCTCGCACACCAGCCCGGTGGGGCACTGGCAGCTCTTCACGCAGAGCTGGCGGCAGTCGCCGTCCACGCACGCCTCGCCCGCGGAGCAGTCTGCGTTCGCGCCGCACCCGGCCGTCGTCGTCGCGCGGCAGGCGCCCGCGACGCAGGCCTCGTTGGACGCGCAATCCCGGTCCGCCGAGCAGGTCGCGAGGCACGCGCCCTGGCGGCAGGTGTGACCCGTGCTGCACTCCCAGTCGGTGCGGCACTGCGCGTCCGGAATCACGCAGCGCCGGTCGCGGCAGGCATAGCCGCGATCGCAGGGCGTGTTCGCGTCGCAAAGGCGCGTGCAGGCGAGGTCGATGCACAGCTCGCCGGAGGCGCACTGCGTCGAGGCCGTGCAGGCCTGCGGCGCCGGCAGCGGCGTGCAGACGCGGCTCTCGCAGCGGGTGCCCGGGTCGCACTCGTCGTCGGTGTCGCACAGACGCGAGCACTTGCCGTCGATGCACAGCGCACCCGACTCGCACTCGGTCGACCGCGTGCAGCCGCCGGACCTGGACTCGCACGCGTAGTCGCGGCACGTGCTGCCCGACGGACACTGGTCGTCGTCGGAGCAGTAGCCGCCGTTGTACCCGCAGGTGCCGTAGAGGCAGCCCTGGCCGGCCGGGCAGTCGTCGTGCGTGGTGCAGTAGTCCCGGCGGCAGGAGGTTTCGTAGCCGCCGCCGCAGTCGTGGCAGCCGCCGCAGCCGCTGTCGTAGCCGCAGTAGCCGCAGTCGGGATCGCTGCAGCCCGAGTTGTAGGCGCACGGGTACGGCTCCGGCTCGTCGCAGTCGAAGCAGGGCGGGGGAATGGGGATGGGACATCCCTGCAGCAGGGGCGCAACGAGGGCGCAGAGGACCGTCAGGCCGCGGACGGCCGAAAACGAGGTGCGCATCTGGGTACCTCCGGCCGGTTCGCGATCCGCCCGGAATGGGCGGGTCCCGGCCACGGGATGCCGGGAGCCCTTGCAGACGGCGTGCCGGAGACGATCCGCCCCGGAAACGCGGAAAAAACGCGATGCGCGACAGCGGTACCGTGCGATCCCGCGACACCGGCGTCAGACCCTCGACGGGCAGTGGGCGCCGCGTGCCGGGTCGCGGGTCGACGGGCGGCCGGACGGGGCGTCTGTCCCGTGCGCAACCGTTGACCCATCGTGCGCTCCGACCACCCGCCGATGGACGGGCGTGTCCGCCGCGTGCCGCGTCATGGCACTGCACGAAAAGGCCTGGAATCGCGGCACGCGACGGGCTGCCGCGTCCTGCCGGCTCCGGCCGACCGCAGGTCCACCCGCAGCCCGCGGGCGGTGGGCTTTCGGACCTTCCGCTCCGGCCGGCGTGCGGGCGAGCGCAGGGACTTGCCGCTGCGCGCATGGCGGTCCATTTTCCCCCGGTCTTCGGGCGACCGGCCACGCGGCCGGGTCCCGACGGGGGAGATTCATGCGGGTGCAGCGGCGGGTCGGGCCTGCCCAAGGCAGGCTGGGCGTGCTCATGCCGGGGCTCGGCGCGGTGGCCACGACGGCCATCGCGGGCGTCGAGGCCGTGCGGCGCGGGCTCGCGCGGCCTGTCGGCTCCGTCACGCAGATGGCCACCATCCGCCTCGGCAAGCGCCGCGACGGCCGCGCGCCGCTCATCCGCGACTTCGTGCCGCTGGCGCACCTGGAGGACCTCGTCTTCGGCGGCTGGGACATCTACGAGGGCGGCGCGTGGGAGGCCGCCGTGCGCTCGCGCGTGCTGGAGCCGGCGCACCTGGACGCCGTGCGCCCGGCGCTGGAGCGCATCCGCCCCATGACCGCCGCGTTCGACCAGCGCTGGGTGCGCCGCCTGAGCGGCCCGAACGTGAAGAAGGGCACGCGCAGGGAGCTGGCCGAGGCGCTGGTGGACGACATCCGCACCTTCCGCGAGCGCGAGCGCTGCGACCGGCTCGTCATGGTCTGGTGCGGGTCGACGGAGACCTACGTCGAGCCCGGCCCGGCGCACGCCACGCTGCGCGCGTTCGAGGAGGCGCTGGACCGCGACGACGAGACCATCGCGCCCTCGATGCTCTACGCCTACGCGGCCATCCGCTCGCGCGTGCCGTTCGTCAACGGCGCTCCGAACCTCACCGCCGACGCGCCGGCGCTCGTCGAGATGGCGCGCGAGTTCGCCGTGCCGCTGGCGGGCAAGGACTTCAAGACGGGCCAGACGCTCATGAAGACCATCCTCGCGCCGGGCCTCAAGGCGCGCATGCTCGGGCTGCGCGGCTGGTTCAGCACGAACATCCTGGGCAACCGCGACGGCGAGGTGCTCGACGACCCGGGCAGCTTCAAGACCAAGGAGGTCTCCAAGCTCAGCGTGCTGGACACCATCCTGCAGCCGGAGACGTACCCCGAGCTGTACGGGGACATTTCACACAAGGTGTCCATCCACTACTACCCGCCGCGCGGCGACAACAAGGAAGGCTGGGACAACGTCGACATCGTCGGGTGGCTCGGGTACCCGATGCAGATCAAGGTGAATTTCCTCTGCCGCGACTCGATTCTGGCGGCGCCGCTGGTGCTGGACCTGGCGCTGCTGTCGGACCTCGCGGCGCGCGCCGAGATGCGCGGGCCGCAGGAGTGGCTCTCGTTCTACTTCAAGAGCCCCGTGCACGCCGACGGGGTCGCGCCGGAGCACGACCTGTTCATCCAGCAGACGAAGCTCAAGAACACGCTGCGGTGGCTGCGCGGCGAGGAACCCGTCACGCATCTGGACGAGTAGTCGACAGTCGAGCGTCGACTGTGAACTGTCGGCTGTGAACCGTCGGCTGTGAACCGTCGACTGTGAACCGTCGACTCGCAGGAGGTGCGCGTGGACGTGCCGTCGGGCGACTTCGAGCGGGTGCGCATTCTCGGGTTCGGCGGCTCGGTGTTCGTGCTGCTGCTCGTGTGCGGCGTGTTCCTGACGGCGTTCGTCGTCTACAACCTGCTGGCGCTGGCGGGGCGGCGGCCGCGCTCGCCCGAGCAGGCGGCGCGCGGCGACACCGTGTTCCTGCCGCTGTACGTGCGCGAGTACTGGGACTGGGTCGTGTCGCCCGCGGTGCGCCTGCTCGTGTCGGTGCGCGCCAGCCCGGACGCCGTTTCGTTCGCATCGCTTGCGGTGTCGGTGCCGGCGGCCGTGGCGTTCGCGCAGGGCTGGTTCGGGCTCGGGGGCTGGCTCTACATCCTGGCGGGCACCTTCGACATGCTCGACGGCAAGGTGGCGCGCGCGACGGGACGCGGCAGCCTCGCGGGCGCGTTCCTCGACTCGACGCTGGATCGCTACACGGAAATCCTCGTGCTGGCGGGCCTGGCCTGGCACTTCAGCGGCACGCCGGTGCTGTGGGCCGCGCTGGCGGCGCTCGCCGGCTCGCTCATGGTGAGTTACGCGCGCGCCCGCGGCGAAGGGCTCGGGTACTCGTCGCGCGAGGGCGGCATGCAGCGCGCCGAGCGCATCGTCTACCTGGGGCTGGGCGGCGTGTTCGGCAAGGTGTGGGACGCGCTCGCCGACCGGTCCGTGGGCGCCACGGTGCTCATTTCGGCGGCGCTGGTGCTCATCGCGATCACCTCCAACGTGTCGGCCGTGCAGCGCATCGTGGACGTGTACCGCGTGCTGCGCTCGCGCGAGCCGGCGGCGCACCCCGGTCGTCCCGTGCGTGCGGTCCCCTCCGGCTCGCGGCTCTGAGCGCCCCGCGCGGCGCCGGAATTTCCCAGCAACGGCGGCATGTTGCACGCGCCCGGCCGCCGCTCTGCGGAAGCCGTGGACAAGCGGGCGAATCGACCTCATGTTAGGCCGCAGGGGGAAAGGACGGGCGATGCGCGGCCCTCTGAACATGATCTCCGCGGCGCTGCGGGCCCTGGGGCTGTCGCGCAAGAGGTCCGGCTCCGACGACCAGCCTTGGATGCTCGACCCGGAGACGCTCGCCGAGTCGGTCGTGACGCTGCGCCAGATGCTCGAGGAAATCGAGGAGCTGGCCCAGGATCTGCCGGCGGACGCCCGCCCCATCGGCGAGGCGGCGCGCAGCCTCGTGCAGCAGTCCATCGACGAGTGCGCCGCGCCCCTCGTGGACGGCCGGCGGCTCGCGCGCGACATGCAGCAGGTCGGCCAGCTCGCCCTCGCCATGCGCGAACGGCTGCTCCTGTCGCCCTGGCACCGGCCCGCGCCCATGCGCAACTGAGGCGGGTGTCGCCCTCCCGCCCGCCCGGGGAACCGCCAAGGCGCCAGGAAATCCGAGTTTCACCAGGAAAGAACCTGGATTCGGCCCGGGAACCCGACGTTCGCGTGGCCGACGCGCGCGACGGGCCAAGTCCCCGATGACCGCAAACCCTGGCGCCCCGGCGGTTCGTGAGCGCCCCAAGACATGGGTCGGGCGAGACACGGATTCGCGTCAACACTGGTAGCCTTGCGGCGCATGGACCCGTGCGCCGACCGCGACGCTTCGCACGACGCTCCGACCCCCACGGGTCGCGCGCGTCAGGCACCAGCGCTGCGTGTGGCACTCGGAGTGCTTCTCGGCGCCTTCGCGCTCGCGCTCCTGTGGCAGATGTACCGCAGCGGTCCGCTGCCCGGGATGACGACGCGGCTCGTCCATCCGTGCGCGATGGCCTGCGCGCTCGCACTGCTGGCGCTGGAGGCCGCACCGGGCGGGCGCCGGCGCGTTCCCGCTCTCGCCGCGTTCGGCTCGGCGACTCTCTTCCTCGCGAACTTCAACTTGCTCGGGTCCGGCGACACCGCGGGCGCGGCGCTGCTGCCGTATGCCGTCCTGCGTCACGGGACTTTCTCCCTCGGCCCGCTGCCGCTGCCGTCCCCTCTGCCGTACTGGATCGGCTCGCGCGACGGCCATCTGTGGTCGGAGTATCCGGTCGCAACGTCGATCGCCGCGCTGCCGGCCTACCTCCTGCCCGCCCTCGGACCCGGCGCGCCCGGCGCGCTTCCGGAGGCGGCGAAGATCGCGGCGTCCGCGATGAGCGCGGGATCGGTCGCGCTGGTGGCGCTCGCGGCGCAGCGCACAGGCCTCGCGGGACTGCGATTGTGGCTCGTCGTCGTCCTTTGCGGCGCCGGCTCGCCGATTCTGTCGACGGCGTCGCAGGCGCTCTGGCAGCACGGACTGGGCGCACTCGGGCTGGCCGCCGCGCTGGCGGTGCTCTTCGACGACACGGCGCGGCCGCGCACCGCCCTGGCGGGGCTGTGCGCCGGCATTTCCGCGGCGGCGCGGCCGACGAACGCCGTCGTCGCGGTCGGCCTTCTGGCCGGGCTGCTGGTGCTCGACCGCCGGGCGGCATTCCGGTTCGCCGCGGGAGCGCTCGTGCCCGCGGCCGCCGTCGCGGTCTACAACGCGTGCGCCTTCGGCGCACCGTGGCGCACGGGCTACGACCTCGTGCAGGCTCCGCATTTCGCCCTGCAACTGCGCCTGTTCGAGGTGCTGCTCTCGCCGACCCGCGGACTCCTGCCGTACGTCCCGTGGGCGATCGCGGGGGCGGCGGGGCTGTGGGCCGCGCGGACGGATCGGCGCGTCGCGGGCCTAGCCGCGGGCGCTGTCGCGACGCTGCTGCTCTACTCGGTCTGGGGCATGTGGTGGGGCGGATGGTGCTACGGACCGCGGCTGCTCGCGGATCTGATGCCCGCGCTCGCGCTGGGCGCCGCGCTGCTGCTGCGCCGGTGCGGGCGCAGGACGCTCGCCGCGACCGCGGCTGCGGGGGTTCTATCGGTGGCGCTGCACGCCTCGTACGTGTTTTCGCCCGGAAACGCGATCCATCGTGCCGTGCGCGCGATCGACCGCGAGGACCAGGCGATGGAGTGGCGCCGGTATCCACCCGTCGCGCTCGTCCTGTCTGCGGCGGGGCGGGGTCCGGGTCCGTAGGAGAGGCGAAGCGCGACGCCCGTCTTCTGCCGCTCTACGCGAACACCTTCTCCCGGATGCGCCAGAAGCGCTCCTTTTTCCGGGCGATCACGAACGCCGGCGTGCGCAGCGCCCCGTGCACTGCGATTGCATCCTCCACCGACGCCACGCGCGGCACGACCTCCGGCCGGCGCAGGTGCAGCCTCAGGAAGTCCAGCCGGAACACCCGCAGATCCGCCGGCGACGCCAGCCGGTACCACTCCTTCAGCACCTGCCCGTCCGCGTCGAAGTAGCTCACCTCCAGGCGCTCGCCGCCCTTGCGGTCGTGCGTGCGCTCCAGCGCCATCGAGTCCACGCGCATGACGTGCGCGTCCTTGAGCGCCATGGCGTCGCGCAGCCTGCGGTCGTCGTCCACGAGCGCCGCGCCGCACTGCGCGCACGAGCGCGCCGCCGTGTCGTTCTCGGCGCCGCACGCCCCGCAGCGCTTGAAGCGGAAGCGGAACGCGCACTGCACCACGGCGCCGGCGGCGTCGACCGACGCGCCGCGACAGCGCCGCCCGAAGTGCTCCACGATCTGCCCGTCCTCGACGATGCCCCAGAAGTCGTTGCCATGGCCGCACTCCGGGCATTCGACGACGACGGGAACCACGCGATCCGAAGGCCGATCCTCGTGGATTTCGGGGCGGAACAGGTCGTGCCCCTGCCCGGTGTAGTCCAGCACGAGGCAGTCCGCCTTGCCCGGGCTGGGCCGCAGCCCGCGACCGACGATCTGCTGGAACAGCGTCACCGACTCGGTGGGCCGCAGCAGCGCCACGAGATCCACGTGCGGCGCGTCGAAGCCCGTCGTGAGCACCGACACGTTCACCAGGAACTTCAGCTCCCGCGCCTTGAAACGCCGGATCACCTCGTCGCGCTCGGCGTCCTCCGTGTCGCCGACGACGAGCGCCGATCGATCCGCCGCAAGGAGCCCCAGGACCTCGCGCGCGTGCCGCACGGACGCCGCGAAGATCATGGCGCCCTGCCGGTCCTTCGCCAGCTCGACGATGTTCGCCACGATGCCCGGTGTCGCGCGGGCCTGATCCTTCAGCACGTTCTCAACGTCCTCGGCCGCGAACGCCGTCGAGCCCGCGCGAAGGCTCAGGCGCGAGAAGTCGTAGCCCGCCACGGGCGCATCGATCACCGTCGGGGGCGCGAGGTACCCTGCGCGGATCATCCGCCCGAGAGAAACCTCGTACACGCAGCGGCCGAAGAAGCGCTCCTCCTGCGTGCGCACGAGTCCGCGCTGCGCGTGGAACCGGTAGATCCACCCGAGCCCCAGCCGGTACGGCGTCGCCGTCAGCCCCAGCACGCACAGCGCCGGGCTGCTCTCGCGCAGGCGCGAAATCACCTGCAGATACTGCGTGTCGCCGTCCACGGACACGCGGTGGCACTCGTCGACGACCAGCAGCGAGAAGCCCTCGAAGAACGCCGGCGGCGCCCGGGCCACCGACTGGATGCTGCCGAAGATGACCTTTTCGTCGCGGTCCTTTCGCTCCAGTCCGGCCGAGTAGACGCCCGCGGGAAGCCCGAGCGCGGCGTATTTCGCGTGGTTCTGCTCGACCAGCTCCTTCACGTGGGCCAGCACGAGCACGCGCCCCCTGGCGAGGCGCGCCAGCTCCGCGATGACGAGGCTCTTGCCGGCTCCGGTCGGCAGCACCACCACCGCGGGCTCGCGCGAGCCCCGGAAATGACGCACCGCGGCACCCACGGCTTCCTGCTGGTATGGGCGCAGCGCGTGCATGGCGGGCGGCACTGTACACGGGGGGTCGGACATCGACTCGGCACCCGCCCCCGTGTGCCGAAAAACCGCAGTTGTTCCGGCGGGTTGCGCCCGCTCAGTACC
>Ga0172369_10009083_pt1 | contig 11112 bp, 10 predicted proteins | sample LakKiv25m_FD_114539 | JGI IMG/M metagenome (GOLD analysis project Ga0172369, IMG submission 114539) | Freshwater microbial communities from Kabuno Bay, South-Kivu, Congo - kab_022012_11.25m | ecosystem: Environmental > Aquatic > Freshwater > Lake | place: Democratic Republic of the Congo...
AGGAACAGGTCGAGCCGTTTCTGCTCGGGATCGAACGTCACCTTCTCAATGAACCACGGCGGGGTCAGGCCCAACGCCAAACCGAACAACTGCTTCTCGTCCATCCGCATTCCCTCCGTGGCCGGTTGCCACGGAGAGTTTACAATGCGTCAGATCCTTAACCCACTCGAAACGGAAGAGAACCCAAAATCCTTCGACTTGGAGGGTTGTTCCGCTTCCTCGTTCCAGATCTTCGTCCGATGATCGACGAATACATCCGATCAAAAGACCCATCCGCATCCATCAGGTTCGTACAGAAAACCGAATTGGGTTTCGAGAAAAGGCCACCGGGTTCCACGGACGCCTTTCGCAACATTTCGGCAATGCTCGCCATTTGTGGGTCTGGGATTTCGAATCTTTGAGAGTAGAATTGCAAAACGCCAATTTCATTGAAATACGCCGTTGTTCATATGGAGATTCTACTGATTCAATGTTCATGGAAGTGGATAATCCAGACTGGTATATCCTCCTTGCGGTAGAATGCCGCAAAGGTTAATTCTGCTCTCTTCCGTAGTCTGCAAGCTAAGATATTACGCATGATCGGTAATCAATTTATCGGGAATGGTGTCGCCTGACCGTATTCCTTATTTGCCCGCATGATCGTCATCCTCTTTTGGAAACTCCATTCGGGTTCTCCTGTGCGGTATGCGGGCGGCAATACCCTATTCGGGACGGAGTAGTATGCACAATAGACCACCCCGATGATTTCTACGAAGGGGCTTATGAAAATAAGGTATTTTTCTTGCCGCGTAGCGAACGGCCCTGGCATGCATGGCCTCTATGGCTGATCAATAGCGGTTACCTGTGGACTGTGCGCCGTTTTGTCCCTCCGGGCGCTACTGTTGTGGAACTCGGCTGCGCAGGAGGCGTGAGGTATTTCGGCCAGCGTTACCGCATGGTTGGCTGTGATCTCTCTCTCTCCTCGCTAAAAAAGTTGGAGTTCTATGAGCGTAGAGTCCAAGCCGATGCTACGGTTTGCATTCCTCTGCCAGATGGCTCCGTTGATGCGGTGGTGAGTTCGTTTTTCTGGGAGCATATTCCGCCAGAGGTCAAACCCCATATCCTCTCGGAGATGAACAGGATCCTGCGCCCAGGTGGCAAGTTGATATTCCTGTATGATGTGGAAACCAAAAATCCGCTGATCCGTCACTACAAGGAGAAGGACCAGGCTTTGTACGAGCGACTTTTCATTGCAGGTGATGGTCATCTTGGGTATCAACGCCCTGGAGAAAACCTGGCGATCTTTATAGAGGCGGGTTTTCGGGTGGTCAAGCATCGGGGCATGGAAAAGACTTGGCTGTCGTCGCCTTCGGCCTACATCAAACTAGCGCAATTCGGTACTGCCGGAGGGCGCCTGTTGGCATGGGCATCGCAACTGGGTCAACAGCCTTTTTTCTATCCCTATACTGCCCTTATGCGGCTAATCGATACTCTGATCTGCCCTTGGCTGCCAGTGGACTGGGCAAGAATCGATCTGGTGGTTTGCGAAACAGGCTTATCGAATAAATGAGGTGGGCTATGCCAGTTTCTCTTGGTAATTAGTGTTTGTATTGAAAGTAGTCTATTTCCATAGAAAACGGAATGAAGGTTGTTTTAGTGTAGAGAAAGTGTTTGACACAGTTCGTGCTGCTCTCCCCCCCGAAATAGAACCGATCGTTGCGGAATCACAATTTTCGAGCAGGGGGTTTTTCCGTAGGGTGTACATTATTGTCGAGGCAATGTTCCGCCAAGGTGACGTGAACCACATTACCGGAGATATCCATTTTCTTAGTTATCTGCTCTGTCGGCGAAAAACAATCCTCACCATTCTCGACTGCGGATTCGCGGGAAAAGAAAGTGGTTTGAAGCGGAATCTGCTGAGATATCTATGGTACGTCCTTCCGATCCGGCGTGTCGCGTTCATCACAGTGATCTCAAAGACGGTGGAATTGGAATTGAAGAAATTGGTGATCTTTCCTCAGGGAAAGGTCCGAGTGATCCCATGTTGTATCCCTGAAACATTTACCTACAGTGAAAAAATATTTAACACCGGGAAACCTCGAATCCTTCAAGTAGGTACGGGAGATAACAAGAATCTTTTCCGGGTGGCACGAGCTCTAGAGCGGATCCCGTGCCATCTGGATATCGTTGGCAAGTTGACGTACGAGCAGCAACGAGTGCTTGTTGAATGCGGCATAGAATACTGCAATTCCTGGGGTCTTCCGGAAACGGAATTGATGCGGAAGTATCAGGAGTGCGATCTGGTCCTATTTGTTTCCACATATGAAGGTTTCGGATTGCCCATTTTGGAAGGGAACGCAGTTGGTCGACCGGTTATCACGAGCAACATTTCTTCGATGCCGGAAGTCGCGGGAAATGCAGCATGCCTCGTCAATCCTTTCGATGAAACAGATATTCGTGATGGTGTACTCAAGGTGATCAACGATTCTTCCTATCGACAGCAATTGGTTGCGAATGGCTTTATAAACGCGCAGCGTTTTCACCCAGAGGTCATCTCAATGCAATACACCGAACTATACCGAGAAGTATTAGGTGCGCAAAAAGTTTAGCGTATAGGGGGATGCATCGAATAACAAATTGATCAATTTTTTCAAAATTGAAAATCACTCATTGATCGGGAGGTCCTTCAGGAAGGAGAGAGAAAAATGAAAGATGTCTTGGAAGTGTGCAAACGAAAAGAAAACATGTCGTGTAAAGAAATTCAGATTGGCAATCAGTCATGGTGGACTCGAAACATGATGACCTACGACTGGCACAAAGAGTTAGAAGCAGAACGTTTTTCCTCTAATTGGTTCGATGCGATTGATAAGGCGCACATATATGGAGCACGTCTTTTCGCCACCGATAAGAAGCCTTTTGACAGGACTATACCTCTTGATCGTCTACATGGGAAAAAGGTTCTGGAAATAGGGTGCGGAATGGGACTTCATACAGAGACAATGGTACGCGCTGGTGCAGAAGTTACATCCATTGATATCACCGAAACAGCTGTGGAAGCTACAAAGCGTCGTCTGGAACTTAAGGGGCTCGGCGCTCGGATTTTCCAAACGAATGCAGAGGAGCTTCCGTTTGAGAGCGGGAGTTTTGATTTTGTTTGGTCTTGGGGAGTGATACACCACTCTGCTCGCACAACACGGATTGTTCGAGAAATAGCACGCGTATTGGCGCCCGAAGGAGAATGCCGGGTGATGGTCTACAATCGGAACGGAACATCCGCAAGGGTATGTTACCTGAGACAGCATTTAATCGGCGGCGGGATCTTTCGGGGCAGTTTCGACGAGACTCTCTGGAACAATACGGATGGATTTTCCGCGCGGTATTATGTTCAAGATCAATTTGAAGATATGTTTAGGGCGTTTTTCAAAGAGGTGCAGTCGGAAATCTGTGGGCAAGATTCGGATGTCATACCTCTTCCCCGTCAGTTCCGCGGGATAGTATTGCGCTATCTTTCGGAGGCCTACCAAAGAAAAGCACAAGCCACTCGAGGGGGCTTCCTATTTCTGAATGCGTCATTTCCATTTTAGTTAATGATGTCCCGTTAAAGTACTAAGTAGAACCACATACCCCCCATGTGCGGTATAGACCCATCTTTGCAGATTCCCCTGATGCCACGTCGGTTGATCGGGAAGAACTCCTGCGGATGCGCGAGCGGATGGTTCCGCGGCGTCCCAACGCGATGAGACTGACGAAGCAATACGTCACCTCGGTCGCACACCAGACTCTCTATTTCCACAACACGTAGAACCAGGGGTGACATGGGTAAGATTCGCAGATTTGCATGGGCTCTCCGCAAGGTCCGCCTCCCGGTTTCCAAGGGAGGCCTCGTTCTGGATGTGGGGGCCGGCGGCTGCCCTTATCCCCGCTCAGATGTGTTGTTAGACCGGTTCGTCGGCGCACAACACCGCTGTGGTTCCTCGCTTGTGGTAGATCGCCCCTTGGTGATTGCGGATGCCATGCAGATGCCGTTCAAGGACAAGGTTTTTGACTTCATCGTCGCCTCCCATGTTTTCGAACACGTCAAGGAACCAGATGTCTTCCTGAAAGAGCTTATGCGTGTGGGCAGGGCCGGCTACATCGAGACCCCCAACGTTATCTTCGAGCGACTGGACCCGTACCCGGTTCACTGCCTGGAGATCATGGTTGTTCAAGGGAAACTGGTCATCCGCAAGAAAGGCGTCCCCGTCGAAGACCCCTTCGTGGGCGGACTGAAGATCATCAAGCTAGACTCGTCTTGGCGAAAGCTCTTCGTGGGAGCCCCGGACCTGTTCCACGTCAGGTACTTCTGGAAAGATCACATCGACTACCTGGTGGCCAACCCGGAGGAGTCCTGCGATTGGATCGATGCCGTTTCCTGCGAGGAAAAGGAGGGCGAGATGGCGCACGGGTACGAAGGCCGTGGTTGGCGGGGATTTGGGCTTCGCACCCTTCGGAGGTACTACCAGTTTAAGAGCCGGGGCCGTAGTCTGGACTGGCTCTCCATCCTTGCGTGTCCTGTGTGCAGGCGGCCGTTGGAGAAACGGGGGGCCACCTTCCGGTGTGCATCCTGCAGCGTGGGATATCCTTGTGATCCCCACCCCGACTTCACCCGCACGGTCTGACTCGTCGTTGCAGTTCCAGAAACATTATCCCGATTTTCTGAGCTTTCGCCAGACATAAGCCGGAGGTGATGCCCATTCCCGAGCCAATTACGTTCTCCATCTGCATCCCACAGCACAACCGGAGCCGTTATCTATTAGCCGTGCTGGATTCGCTGCGTACCCAGCGATACCCGCATTTTGAGGTAGTCGTTTCGGACGACTGCTCTACGGACGACACCGCAGAGGTAGTACCTGCCTACCTTGAAGCTTCCGGTATGCGCTACCGCTTCCATCGCCAGGAACGCAACCTCCGCTACGACGCCAACTTGCGAGCTTCCCTAGCTTTAGGGACGGGAGACTACCTCCTTATCCTTGGCAACGATGACGTGCTGGCAGACGAGAACGCATTGACGGATCTTGCTGAGGCCCTGGAGAGTCACGGCCGCCCGGAAGTGATCATTTCGAACTTTCGCCTCTGGACTGCGGACGGGACGGGGGGGGCGGAGGTTCGCCGAGTCCCGCGGACCACTCTCCTTCCTGGCGTGCCTGCAACGGCTGTCGCGCACTACCGCTCATTCAGCTTTGTGGCGGGGATTATCTTCGCGCGCGAGAACTTCACCCGCGCCAACACATCGGCTTACGACGGCTCGATCTTCGTGCAGGTTTACCTTGGGTGCAAAGTAATAACGGATGGCGGACGTCTCCTGCTCTGGAACCGGGTGCTGGTAGCAAAAGACGTGGAGGTGGACGGGAAACCCGCCAACTCTTACAAGGACGTAGAGCGTCAGAAGAAGCGCAAACTCGAGCCTAATTCCCAGGGAGTCTCGTCCATCGCCTGGGTAGCGAGCGAGGCGGTCCTTCCGGCCTTGCAGGACCCGCCCGCGCGCAACCAGGCATTGATATGTCTCTACAAGACGCTTCTCCGATATACCTATCCTTACTGGCTCTATGCCCATCGGAAGGAGAGCTTTCGGAGAGCCGCATTATGTATGGCATGGGGATGCTACCCAACCATCCTACTCAAGCCGGTGGAACATCCTTGGTGGGTGACGCTCAAGCTCTTCCCCACTTACATGATTTCCACCATCGCCGGCTTCTTATTGCCGGTATCCTTCCTCCGCAGGCTCATGCCTTGGGGTTATCGACTCAGCAAGCGCCTACCCAAGACTTGAGCAAGACCATCAGTTACTGCGATCACCTGCTGCGTATCGGCCCCGTATTTTCGGTTGACGGCTGAGCACCCTTTCAGGAGACCACACCATGCGCATTTTTATCCCCGCACCCTGCTTCGAGGACTCCTTCGCGGACAATGTGCAGGTGACGCTGTGCCAGATGGGGCATGAAGTGCGCACACTGGGAGCCGTCTCTCACAGAGCCTATTGGTCCTTTCCCCGCTATGCGTTTAGGGTTGCGTTATCCAGGTTTTACCGTGAGCGTCCTGAGCCACTCGAACGGAAGATCGTCAAGTTGGCCCGGGAATTCAAACCGGACCTGGTATTGGGGTTGACCGCACATCTGCACCCAGAGACGCTGGAAGCGTTAGGCAAGTTGTGCCCGGGCCGCTGCGTCCTCTGGTGGGGCGACCCGCCGGCGAACAGCCAGCGTTGGGGAATCCTGGACCCGGGGTGGGACGCCATTTTTCTGAAAGACAAGGCCGCCGTTCAGAAGTTACGGTTGGTGGGAAGAAACGCCTCTCTTCTTCATGAAGCCATGAACCCCATCTGGCACAAGCCTGTGTCGTCCCAACGCCACGAAAGGGTGGCGGTTGCGGGGAACTACTACGCCTTCCGGCAGGCCTTAGTTCTGAGACTGATGGGCGACGGAGTGAAGTTTAATCTCTATGGTCCCCGTCCTCCCCACTGGGCCCACGAAGATATCAAGGCCATGTACTTGGGCCGCTATGTAATGCGGGAGGAAAAGAGCCAGGTCTTCGGAGAATCCTTGGCGTGTCTCAATACATTTCCTCTGGCTGAAGGGGATTCCCTTAATTGTCGGGCCTTCGAGATTGCCGGGGCTGGCGGACTCCAGTTCATCGAGTATCGGTCGGCCATTGAGGACTGCTTCGAGCCTGGAAAGGAGGTCCTCATCTTCTCCGTCTATGAGGAACTGATCGATCACATCGCACGAGCGCGAAAATCGCCCCAGGAAATGGCCGTCATCCGGCAGGCCGGAGCCAGGCGTGCCCTCTCAGAGCATACATACAGGCACCGCCTGAGGCATATCTTGGACGCAGTGGAAGGGAAGATCGAATGAGCGGCTGGCGCGTGCATGCACCTTTAAAAGGTACGAGTACACTTCTGACGTTTGGGTTTGCTGCTTGATACTCTTACTGGAACACAGGTTGCCCCACCCCGCAAATTCGCTATGCGATGTAGTCCGGAAATGATTTCGTGAAGTAGCACGAGCAGGGCCTGCATGCCGACTTTTTCACTCGCCAGAGATGCGATCTCCATCGCCGGGCTGAGGGCGTTTGTCGTTCTTGTCGCTTTACTTGTATCTGCGGTGCTGTCCATCGACTTGATCACAAACTCCCAGGGATTGGTAGCCTACACGTTGCTGCTGTTGGGGTATCTCTATGCCGAGACAAGGAATTTATGGAAGAGTGAGACTCATCTTTTCTGGATTAATCCCGTCGTATTGGCGTCAATATTCACCTTTGTGATGGCATTCGGCGTCACCAACGTGCTCTATTTCATGCCGGAAGATGTGGTGGGTTTGGTGGGGCTTGAGCCTGTTGCTACGCCATGGATGAATCAATTGATGTTGCTGGTGGTGCTAGGGGCTTGTGCCATGTGGCTTGGGTATAGCTCCGGCGTGGGGCGCAATATCGGACGAATGCTGCAGCGGAGCCGTGTGCTTCGCAAATGGGTTTCATCATCTGTTCGTGTGAATATGCCTGCGCTCTATGCCTACCTCGCGATTAGCCTGATGACGCGCCTGTTGGCCATCAAATTGGGACTGTTTGGCTATTCCTCCAATTATGACCAGGCAATCGCTGGTGCGGCCTATACACAATATCTCACCATGGCGCAATCGTTGGGACAGCTTGCTTTGGTCGGTGTGGCGATGCGATGCTTTGCGCCGCCGCGCTCCGCCCTCTCAGATCGGCGACTTATATGGCTAGTGCTTGGCTATGAAGTTGTCTTTGGCTTTCTCTCTGGCGCAAAAAGCGCCGTGGTCATGCCGTTCATCATTGTAGGGATCGTTCATTACAGCCAACGGAATCGGTTCCCTCGCTGGTTGATACCTGCCGTTGTAGTCGGAGTGATGGCGGCTTATGCAGTGATTGAACCTTTCCGGGTCGCTCGTAGCGAGGATCCAGGGTTTGTGGATACAAACCTTGGAAGTATCGCGGCAACGATGATTAGTGCCAGCAGTATGGATGCGGACGATGGTGGTGGACGTGCGTCTACGGGGCTAAGCTTTCTCGCGCGAAGTAACCTGACTTACGTCGCATCGCTGGGAATTGAATATGCGGCCAACAATGAATTGCCTGCTGACAGCCCGAAGTTTCTGGACGATATCCTTCTTGCGCCCGCGCATGCTCTCATACCGAGATATTTATGGGGCAGCAAGTCGCTGCAAAATTTAGGGTTCTGGTACACAAATCAAATCATGGGGCTTGATATGATCAGTGCTACTGGCATGAGCCCATTCACCTATCTCAATTTTGCGGGTGGACCTTTGGCGGTGATTCTTGGGTTCTTGATGGTTGGCATTCTTCAACGGGGCCTGTTCGATGGGCTACGATACTTCGGTGGTGGCGGGTTGATCGTGCTCCTCGGGCTGCTTGGTACATTGGTAAATATCGATAGCGCGTTCAACTCATTTTTTGTTGCGATCATCAGATTCCTCCCAATCTTGGTTGTCGCGCAATATGCGTTGGTGGAGCGGCCACGTAGACCGTGTGCGGCATAGCAACCATTTTTGCATACACATCGGATGCCCCACCGGTCGATCGGGAAGAACTCATGCGGATGCGCGAGCGGATGATTCCGCGTGGTCCCGATGGGAGCGGGATGTGGTTTTCCGATGATAACCGGGTCGGCCTTGCTCACAGGCGCCTGGCTATCCTCGATCTCACCGAATCCGGTAGCCAACCCATGTCGACTGCCGATGGAAGCCTGGTCGTTACCTACAATGGAGAAATCTATAACTACCGGGAACTCCGCTCGGGCCTGGAGAAAAAGGGCTATAACTTCCGCTCCAGCAGCGATACCGAGGTGCTCCTGTGCCTGTATGTGGACCGGGGCGCTGAAATGGTTCAACATCTCCGCGGGATGTACGCCTTTGCAATATGGGACAACCGAAGGCAGGGGTTGTTCCTGGCCCGTGACCCGTTCGGCATCAAACCACTCTACCTGGCCGATGATGGGACAACCCTGCGGATTGCATCCCAAGTCAAGGCACTTCTTGCTGGCGGAAATGTCGACACTTCTCCCGAACCCGCCGGCCATGTCGGTTTTTTCCTATGGGGGCATGTCCCGGAACCATATACCTTGTATAGAGGCATACGGTCTCTTCCCGCGGGAGCCTCTATGTGGCTTGAGAAAGGCGGACGGCGCAGGGAGCAGATCTTCTCCTCAATTAGTTCCGAGCTTGCCCAAGCTTCGCATCACAGTTCTGAACCTCTGGATTCATCCCAAGTCGCCCAAAAAGTGCGCGAGGCCCTTCTCGAAAGTGTCCGTCAGCACCTTCAGGCCGATGTACCCGTGGGCGTCTTCCTCTCTGCAGGGCTTGACTCCACCATCCTTGCATCGCAGGTTTCTCAACTGGCCCCTCAGGACCTCAACACCGTAACCCTTGGTTTTGAGGAATACAGCGGAACCGAAAACGATGAAGTACCGCTGGCCGAGCAGACCGCTGCGTTATTGGGGGCCCGGCACCGCACCATCCGGGTACGGCGCTCCGACTTCCGGGAAGAACTGCCACGTATCCTGGATGCCATGGACCAACCCAGCATCGACGGGGTGAACTCCTACTTTGTCAGTCTGGCCGCAGCGCGGGCGGGGCTCAAGGTGGCGATATCCGGACTAGGTGGGGATGAACTGTTCGGCAGCTACTCCAGTTTCCACGAGATTCCGCGCCTTGTCCGGCTTTGCAAGGGATTCGGAAAACTGCCTGGTTTTTGCAGGGGCTTCCGCCAGGTAAGCGCTCCTATTCTGAAGAACGTCACCTCTCCAAAATATGCCGGGCTATTCGAATACGGGGGCAGCTACGGTGGCGCCTACCTTCTGCGTCGCGGGTTGTTCATGCCCTGGGAACTGCCAGGAATCCTCGATCCCGAAATAATACGGGGAGGGTGGGAAGAACTCCGAACAATCAAACGGCTTGACCAGACCTTCGCAGACATATCAACAAACCACCACAAAGTTTCCGCTCTGGAGATGTCATGGTACATGCGCAGCCAACTTTTGCGGGATACCGACTGGGCCAGCATGGCGCACTCCCTTGAAATCCGGGTTCCCTTCCTCGACCTCGACTTGCTCCGCATCGTGGCTCCGCAACTTGGCAGGCAGGGATCACCGGATAAAAAAACGATCGCCGTTTCTGTGGCAACAGGGCTTCCTGCGCAGGTAATCAACCGCAGAAAAACCGGTTTTTCCATTCCGGTGAGGGAATGGTTGTTGGATGTATCATCTGCTACTCTCGTACGGGGTATGCGGGGATGGTCTCGGTATATATATCAACAGGGATTTACACCTGTTCCACGGGCGAATTCAATATCAATTGGGAATTTACGGAGTTGATTGTGTCCGTCACTGTCGAACCCAGGCAATAACACTGAGCGATAATGAGGAAGTTTCAAAAAATCCAGAACAATCTACTTTCAGGAAGAGCTGTTTCGGTACTCGGTCCAGGACAGTACCTAGTCTATCTTGGGAAAATTCTTGTAAATATTCCACAAATTATAAGGGCCGGCGATTTTCGACCGTTAGACAAATCCATGTCAATGAATGCAAAACAGTTTAATTATCGAGGCTCCACTTTCCTTTTTGACTGTCAGTTTTGTGACGAACATCTCGAAGAGGATTCATTTGGTTTTGGTATTGTGAGAGAAATATATATAAGAGATTGCTACTTCAAGTGGCATCCTCCCTCAGTCTATGATCGTGCTAGAACTATAATAGATCTTGGTGCAAATCGAGGCGCGTTTTCGACGCTAATGACAACACGGGCAAATTTTATCCTCAGTGTTGAGTGTAGTGAGCAATATGTTCCAATAATAAAGCACAATATGAGCATAAATAAATTCACAAACTATGCCGTTGAAACTGTCTTTATTGGAGCGGGAGGATCTAACGAATCGAATCTTCCAAGTGAATCAAATCTACCCAGAGTTACGATTAATGACTTATTACATCGCCATAATATCCCTCCGTGTCAAGATGTGTGAGACACTCGACTGCATGAAGTTTACTGAGCAGGGCGAGAGAGGATTCCGAGATGAATTCGATCGGTTCCGTAATGGTTCTTGAGGATCGTCCCCAAGGGG
>Ga0172369_10009086_pt1 | contig 11111 bp, 16 predicted proteins | sample LakKiv25m_FD_114539 | JGI IMG/M metagenome (GOLD analysis project Ga0172369, IMG submission 114539) | Freshwater microbial communities from Kabuno Bay, South-Kivu, Congo - kab_022012_11.25m | ecosystem: Environmental > Aquatic > Freshwater > Lake | place: Democratic Republic of the Congo...
AATTGAGTCTCATGAAATGTACGTCATGAATTGAGTTGGCGACTCGACAGTGCGAGTATAGTTCAGTGGTAGAACACCTGCTTGCCAAGTAGGATATAGGGGTTCGATTCCCCTTACTCGCTCAAAAACCAGAGGAAAAGGTTATTTGACTAAAAAAACAGCATAAGATATAATGCTGAAATCACGATAGGAGGACTACCAAAGAGGAAATCTCGAGGGAATGCCTCCTTTTTTATTGTTTTTTCTCGACTTTTTTCTGAAACAGGCTTATGGGAACAATTTTATTGGCAAACTTTCTGAGTAATGAAGAAAACTTATGATTTGGAACAATGATTTTTTCTAATTTATTGTGATCATATAAGTATTCTATTAAGCAATGAAAATCTCCGTCACCAGAGACAATAATGGCTTTATCGAAGTTATTCCATTGAATCATGGTGTGCAACACGAGCTCGGCGTCAACATTCCCTTTTGTAATTTTTTCTTTACCACGTTTAAACTCTAGAGTAGGTTTAAAAATTAAAATGTACCCACATTCTTGAAGATAGGTGTATAACTTTTCATTACCAGCTATCTGACCAATAAAAAGATATGTTTTCTCAACAAAATATTTTTCTTTAAGGTATGTGCGAAATTTTTTGAAATCAAGCTTCCACCCCAAACTTAAGGTTCCAAGATTTAAATTTTGACTGTCAATGAAAGCATAAATCTTAACAAACTTTTCTTTGTTCATGTTGGGTGATTTTAGCACAAAATGTGAATTCGTTTTTCCTATCCACTTTTTTGTAGTTTTCTCACATTACATGTATTGAACAAAGCCTGAAATCTTGATATTACGTTGTATCTTCACAAAGAATTCCTCAATGAAGAACAGGAGATATTGAAGTATTGGAAGTCACATTTCCCAGATCAGAGGATTCGGTGGGATAAAACGGTCTACAAAAGACAGCAGAAAAAGAAGCCCTTCATGAGGTATAATAACGCTCGAACAGCGTTTGGCGAGAGCCTTCATACTTCGACGTATTATGGACAACTTCGACTTGAAGTAAGAAAAAGTACTCGACTCAACAGGTTTTTAGCTGGCTGCTCAAGAGTAATAACTGAACGATGCCGGGTGGTGTAATGGTAACACGCCAGACTTTGAATCTGCGCGACTCTAGGTTCGAGCCCTAGCCCGGCAGCACGTTTTGGGTTCATTTGAGTGAAATCTATTTTCCCAACTTCCCTATCAAATAATCTGGCAATACAGCACGCGCTTGATCCGAATGTCTTTCGTTAAACATAGCGCTTGCATTTTTTCCACATCCCGCCAAAATTTGTTGACCTCCAGGATGATTGGGAATAAAAGTTGTGACGTCGTATACATTCTCATCAATCGCAAACCAACAGTCAGCTTCAATTGCATGTTTTGACACCTCAACTAAGGTATATGAATTTTCTTGCGATGTTTTTGTGATGGGTGAAGCAAAGGGTGCATTTTGATCCACGGGGGTTGGACTTACCTCTGTAGGTGTTGTATTCACAATCTTTGTGGATGGTGATTGTAGCGTTTGTGCAGGTGGTTTTGATGAAATGTGAATGGTATTCAAGGCAACAAATCCTAGAATGATCATCAGAATAACTCCACCGAGCACAATAATAGTTTTTTCCATGCATTTCTCCAGACTTAATCTTTACAATCTTTTGTAACTCAATTTATGATGAGTAAATTCTGAATACTTTATTGTACCGCGTAAGCTGAAAAGAAGCTGAAGGGTGAGTATCCAGAGGAATTCTTGACTTCCCCATGCGTACAGGATACGCTTTCCTCATGAGGAAACTGCCCTGGTTCTCAATTTTTCAGACTGGTTTATTGGTTGGCATCATTGGGAACGTTGTCTATCTTAATTACGCAGTGTTTTTGGGTCAGCAAAGCATAACGTCGCTCATGCGCCAAGTGAATCAACCCAAAGTTTCACAGACAGTTTCACAAGAACAACATACGTGTTCATCAGCCTGCATTCAAGAGATACAAACTGCTACCAGTTCATTAAAACTTGCCCAACCAACCGCTACCCCCAAAGCAACTTCCAAGGTCGCACCTGTTGTGCGTGGACCAAAAGAATACTTTATCCCTCTTGGCACTGGGTATACGGAAAAAAACGAGTGGATTGATGTCGCTGGTACAGACACCTCGATTGATCCAGCAAATTACGGAAAGATTAAATCAACTGTGTATGAAGCAAGTATGCGCATTCCCGTTGCAAATGGCACCATGTATGCGCGGTTGTACAACGTGACGGATAAACATCCGGTGTGGTTTAGTGAAGTCTCAACAAGTGCTGGGACAAGTACCACAGTAACTTCTGGAAATATCACGCTTGATGCAGGAAACAAGTTGTATCGAGTGCAGATTAAGACGTCGCTTCAATACCCGTCGTACCTCGATTTTTCACGAATTCGTATTACAATCGAGTAACGCATGAAACCTCAAGCACTTCAGCATTTTCAAAAACACGATCCTATTTTGTATTCCCTGGCGGTTTGTGTTGGCACCATTACACTTTCACACGCCGATGATCTTTTTGTGGATCTGTGTGAAACGATTGTGTCGCAACAGTTGGCGACAAAAGTAGCGTCAACACTTTGTACTCGTTTTCGCAACCTTTTTCACGGTGAAAACATTACTCCGGAAAAAATTCTTGCCGTACCCGATGAAACATTGCGTGGGGTTGGTTTGTCAGGCTCTAAAGTGAAGTATATAAAGGATCTTGCGCAAAAAACGAAAGATGGTGTGGTAACGTTTGCTACACTTGATCAAAAATCGAATGACGAGGTGATTGCATCACTCACCCAAGTCAAAGGTATTGGTCCATGGAGTGTTGAAATGTTTCTCATGTTTGCGCTCGGGCGTGAAGATGTTTTTTCATTTGGCGATTATGGCTTGCGGCGCGCAATTCAAGTTGCGTACAAACTCAAAAAAGAACCTTCGGTGAAAAAACTTACACAGCTGAGTAAAAAATGGGCGCCGTATCGTACGTATGCAAGTCGTGTGTTATGGAAGAGTTTGGAGTTGTAAACATTCTTCGGCAATGCGATGCACATCTTGATATGTTTTTGTGTCCATGAACTTTACCCGCAGCTCAGCCGCGCCATCAAACTCACTGATATAAATCTTAAAAAACTTTTTGAGTACCTCAAATTTTTTTGTCATTCCCCACTGTTTTTCATACAAGTGAACATGTTGCGTTAAAAGATTAATGCGTTCGCGAACGGTTGGCACGTGATATTGTGCGGTTTTTTCAAATGCCCACATATTGGTAAAAACACCTCGTCCAATCATGACGCCATCCACTCCAGTTTCTTGAACGCGAGCCATGCCTTTGGCATAGTTTTTCACATCGCCATTCCCAATAATAACGGTGTGTGGGGAAAGCGCATTTCGAAGTGTTACTACTTTTGCAATCTCATCCCAATGTGCAGGAACCTTGGACATTTCTTTTGCGGTGCGCCCATGTACGATAAGCGCGTCTAAGTGTTGCGCAAGCAAAAACGAGATCCATTCTTCTGTTTGAATCGTGGAAAAGCCAATGCGCGTTTTCACGCTCAAGGGCAGTTGAGGTGCGCCTCTTCGCGTTGCTCCGATTACCTCTTTGGCTAATTTGGGATTTTTAATAAAGGCGGCACATGCGCCATTTTTAACCACGGTCCGTTCGGGGCAACCCATGTTGATATCGATGCCATCAAACCCCATTTCTTGAACAAGTTTTGCGGTTTCTTCATAGTGCGCCGGATCAAGTCCCCAGATTTGCGCAATGATTGGCCGCTGTCGTTCGGTATACAACAACCGGCGAATTTGTGACTCACGCCCCTTGGAACAGATCGCCTCAACATTGGTAAACTCGGTAAAAAATACGTCAGGAGGTGCAGTGGTGGTGACAAGATCGCGAAACACCACGTCGGTAACATCGTCCATAGGAGCCAGCACAAAAAAGGGCTGAGGAAGTGTTTTCCAGATATTGACTGCCATATGGTGCACAGTGTATCACGCTGGTATAGTAGACGGCATATGTCAAACGCCGCAAAGTATAAAAAAATTATTGATGACATGTTTGCGCAAAACGCGGAACTCTTTGATGAGTTTGCCGGCATTCACAATAAGTACGAAAAAGATGCCAAAAAATGGCAAGTTAAATATAACCAGGTTGGTGCGGATGTGATGGATGTGATGCGCGATTGTGAGCGCAAACTCTGTCATGGTATGGAGCGCGGACAGTATGCAAATTACTCAGGTAAGCTTGCGGATCAATATTGGGCAGAGATTCGCACCCACTTCCCGCTCATTGATCAGGTTGGGGTGGTGATAGAGTAAAAATCCTCTCGCATTTCCCGAACCTTTCCCGTACAATGGTTGTATGGCAGTTGATCGATACTCCGCCGTATGGGTTTCTCATTCCTCTCTTTCTGATTTTGTGCGATGCCCACGCTCATACTACTTAAAAAATGTGTACAAAGATAAGCACACGAATCACAAAATGCAGATCGTGTCTCCTCCACTCTCATTGGGTCAGGCGGTGCATGAAGTGATTGAATCACTTTCTGTGCTTCCAACGGATCAACGATTCAACGAGCCATTATTCACAAAATTTGAGCGGGCGTGGAAAAAGGTGTCCGGTCGCATGGGCGGTTTTCAAGATGGTGAAACGGAGGCGCGCTACAAATCCCGTGGTGAGGCAATGATCAAACGCGTTGCCGCGCATCCTGGACCACTCGTCAATAAATCGATAAAAATTAAAGAGGATTTGCCGCAGTTTATGTTGTCTGAAGAGGACAACATTATGTTGTGTGGAAAAATTGACTGGCTTGAGTATCTCCCAGAAACCGACAGCGTGCACATTATAGATTTTAAAACGAGTCGATCGGAAGAGGATCCAGAATCGCTGCAACTTCCTATCTACCATTTGTTGGTGCATTACTGCCAAAAAAGAAAAGTTGAAAAAGCGAGCTATTGGTACTTGGAAATGAATGACGAGCTTACGCCAAAAGTGCTTCCCGATCTTATTCAAGCACAAGAAAAAGTATTAAAACTTGCCAAACAAGTAAAACTTGCGCGTCAGTTTGAGCGATTCAAGTGTCCAGAAGGTCCAAACGGATGCAGGTATTGCTGTCCACTAGAAAAAGTCATTCGTGGAGAAGCAGTATATGTAGGAGTTGGGGGGTTGGGTGGAAAAACAGACCTTTACATCATTGAGTCCTCATACAGCGGAAAACCAACTGATGATGATAGCGTTCTCCTGTAGTCTTGTGTATGCTTCATTCATGAAACATTCTGCGCGCCAATTGCACGTTCTACAACGATCCCCTTATTGGTTTCGTGCAAAAACATATGGATGGGGGTGGGTGCCAGTGAGCTGGCAGGGTTGGATGGTTGTTGTGATATACATGTACGCTGTAGGGACAGTATTTTTTTCTGTTGATTCGCGCTCACACTCTATCAGTGACACATTATTTAACTTTATTCTCCCATGCATCCTTGCAACAGTGGTCATGATTGGTATATGCTACCGAACGAGCGAGCCATCCACACAGAAGCGAGAAAAAACATTCTCACCAAAACGAAAGACATCACATGCAACGTAATCTATGGAAAATTCTTTTCTTCAGCTTACTTGGAGGAGTTGTTCTTGTGAGTGTTGTGGCATTTGTGTACATATATCGATTTTGGTATCTTGCCGCATCGGTCAATGGAAAAACATTTTTGCGACTGCAGATGATGCAAGAATTAGAGAAAAAATATGGAAAAGAGTACTTGGGCCAGCAAATTTCAAGAGAACTTATTGTAGAAGAAGCAAGTCGAACAAAAACAATTGTCACCGATGCCGAAGTTGATGCGGATATTGCGGCATATGAAGAAAAAGCAAAACAACAAGGAGCAACATTGGAAAATACGCTAAAAGAACGTGGGATGACACAAGATGAACTGCGTGATCAAGTAAAAATCCAAAAGCTTGTACTAAAAATGATTGCAAAAGACGTTACGGTAACAAACGAAGAAATCAATAATGAAATGCAAAAACTTAATCCACCAAAAGGAGCAAAACCTGAAGAACTTCGAGGGATGTATGATTCTGTTAAAGAATCTTTACAACGGAAAAAACTTGAAGAGAGATATGTATCATGGTCAAAAGAACTGCAAAATAAAGCAAATATTATCTACCACGTAAAGTATCAATAACTTGAGGTATAATTTAGGGTGATGAACGATTCCTCTGTTAAACTCCATGCATTTTTAGCGCAGGCAGGTATTGCATCGCGTCGTGCGTGTGAAAAACTCATTGTTTCTGGTGTGGTGCGCGTGAATGGTGATGTGGTCACAAACATTGCACAACGCATCAATCCACATAAAGACAGGGTGCTGTATAAAGATAAACTTATAGAAGTAGAAAAAAAAGTATATGTTGTGGCATGGAAACCTCGTGGGATGGTATGTACCACAAGAGATCCCGAAGGGCGTTCTACTGTGATGCGTTTTGCGCCAAAGCAGTCGCGCGTATATCCGGTTGATCGCATTGATGCTGCATTTAGCGGGCTTGTGGTACTAACAAACGATGGTGATGTTGCACACGCAGTAAGCAATCCAGCTTATGGAGTGTTGCACACGTACAACGTGCTTATTTTTGGATCACCATCAAACTCATCACTTACCACGCTTCATCAGCACGCTGAGAGTGGTGGAAATGTGGCAATTGTGGGACATGAGCATGCAAACACGCGGCTTGCGATTACACTGCACGAGACACCACATATGAGTGTGCAACGACTTTTAAGTTTGGCACGGCTTCAACCCCTTGATGTGACACGCACAGCAATGGGGCCATTCACACTTCATGGATTGAGTGAAAATATGTCTCGACCTGCGTATGTAACAGAACTTCGCGCATTGGGAGTGCGCGTGTAATGCGACGATGGATAGCGTGGTTTTTTATTGGTGTGGCGATGTGTGGTGGCATTGGCGGATATATCTATTGGCTTCGTCTCCCCTTGCGTGTCCCTATTGGATCGCTTGAAGTTACTGAGTACCATCGCATATTGGATAAATATACTTTTCCGTATTTAGCGCAACGCACATTTACCCCATCCCCTATTGTATTAGAGCGCGTGTTGTCTAAAAAACCGGAATATACATCGTGGCTTTTTTCAATAGTGGTTGATGGAAAACGTGTGACTGGTCAGGTAAACATTCCCACTGGTGGCGGAAGATTTCCTGTTATTGTGATGCAACGTGGGTATGTGGATAAAGAGATATATCAAACAGGCATTGGAACGCGAAAGGTTGCGGAGGTATATGCAAAGCGTGGATTTCTTACGCTTGCAGTAGATTTTTTGGGATATGGCGGATCGGATTCGGAATCAGATGATGTGCTTGAGGCGCGGTTTGAAAAACCGGTGACTGTACTCACTCTTTTGGCTTCGCTTTCAAGTTTGTCGCAGGCCGATGCATCACGCGTAGGGCTGTGGGGGCATAGCAATGGTGGGCAGATTACGTTGTCTGTTTTGGAGATTACAGGTCGAACTTACCCCACGGTGTTGTGGGCGCCGGTCACCATGAAGTTCCCCGATTCCTTTTTGCAGTTTGTGGATGATTTGCCTGACAAAGGGGCATATTTAAAAAATCAGCTGGATATCTTTCACGAGCGATATGTAGATGAAGACTACTCGATTAGTGCGCATCTTGGCGATATTCAGGCTCCACTGCTGTTACATCAAGGAACTGCAGATGATGCGGTGCCTTTTGAGTGGTCGAACACATTTGTCCAACAAATGACCAAGCTGGGGCATCCGATAGAGTACTTCACCTATCCTGGCGAGGATCACAATTTTGCCAAAGGGTCTTGGGGAAAAGTGGTTGAACGCGATGTTGCGTATTTTGGGAGGGAGTTGAAGTAATTTCCAGTTTGGTATGCAATTGAATCTGGTGTAAAATACATTTTATTATCGGGCGAATGGCGGAATTGGCAGACGCTCAACTCTTAAAAAGTTGTGACCGCAAGGTCGTGAGGGTTCAACCCCCTCTTCGCCCACAAATATATAAAAAAGGCAACAATGTTTCCTGAGGGATATATTTCTTCCAAATTAGCAGCAGTTGATCATCAATATGGCAATGCATTGATGTTTGCATATTGGACATTTGAACAGGAATTGAGTAGAAGCAACGATGGTTACAAGAAAGATGCGATAGAAGGTTTAGAGAATGCTAGAACCTTTCCTGATTTTGGCCCAATGAATCTAGCTGTTTTAAATGAGATTATTCAAAGAATGCAGGATACAAATTGGGATAATAAAGATCAGTTTGAAAAATTGAGGGATTTTGTAAACAATGCTAGAGAGAAACAATTAGGATTGAGCGTCTTCATGAATCTATGACAGATTTCATTCCTCTGGTACAATACACAGTATCCTACATTCGGGGCGTGGCTCAGTTGGCTAGAGTGCTCGCTTTGGGAGCGAGAGGTCGTGAGTTCGAGTCTCACCGCCCCGACAATGAAAAATACTTAGGCTGTTTCATATGATTAATTTTGAACTTAACGATCAACACTATAGAGAATTGCAAGCTTATGAAGCGAAACGAAAAAAAATTGGAGTAAAGAAATATCAGGAATTATTAAGACTAAAAGAAAAAAGTCACGTTCCAATAACATTTCATTTGGGTTTACTTTTATTATTGCCTTTAAATATTATCGAATATCCAGCAACATCTATAATTTTTCGATTAACAGGACTCCAATATCCAGACTTTAAGTCAAGTAGGTATGCAATACTTTATGCTCAGGCAATGTCTCTAATAAAACTTGCGAACGATCAAAGAATGGGAAATGGGATTTGGCCAGTCAATTTATACACAATTCAGTTGCAAGATTTTTCGATACCTCAGTCTGTTTGTGCTGACTTAGCCTCAGAGGAAAGTACAGATTTTGGTTACTGGATCAACCCTCCAATAGCACAAAAAATAGATGATGTGTTAAAAAGAGTGCAACGAAAAATCATAGGCTCATTTGATCCAAAAAAAATTGTGAAGGATGTTGAGTCCTCATTTACTAATCAACAAACTGTAAGAAAACTAGAAAGTTTAGTGAGATTAAAACTTCAAGAATCAGGAATGCCAAAAGGTTGGTAGTTTGATGAGGATCAAGTTTGAACAATTTTTTTGTCAAATCTACAATGTCTTGCGCAAATGAATAGGTTTCTAACACAATACTACCCGATATATTGATTGATGTATTGCAATAACTCATAAAAAGAGTACGATCATGGAATAATGAGTTCTGAGGCACCCAAATCTTTTGGTCAAAGGTTATTGCGCATTATACAAAAACCAAGTAGTGCTGAATTACTGCGAAGATCAGATTGGGATAAAAATCTTGCACTACAATCTCTTCTTGTTTCAACAATTTCACTGTTTACTCAAAGACCAGAGATCATAACTCTTTGTTTGGGATTAACGGTTGGTGCTGGGGTATATGGAATTCACCAAGAAAGACAAGCAAAAAAACTTGCACATGAAATGTGTGTTCGAATAAGTAAGGAATTTGTTAAAAAAAACGCACAAAATTCATCTTTGGATTTAAAAGCAGGAGTAACTGAGTTGTGGCAAATTTATAAAATTGCCGATGAATATTCTGTATATTTTATGCACCTACTAGAGGATGCTGCAAGCGCATTAGGGGTTTCTGTTGGTTATGATTTTTATGTGCATGAAGGTGGAATGAGATACAACTTTGCACTTGATAATGTTAGAGAAAAATTGGAGAACAAATATCGGAATCCAAAAAAACGCGAATGTTTTCAAGCATTTTTAACTCTTTTCTTTCAAGAAATTCGAGCTCATAAAGAAGATTTTGATCCCACAACCTTTTTTATTCAGCTTTCTGATGATATGAAAAAACTTGATCAACACACGTAGTCTTTTGAATATTTTAAATGTTTTATTCAACTTTTTATTGATACAATCAAGTCATGTCAACTTTTTTCGAAACAGAACATTTCATTGTGGAGTCTCATCCTAAACCATTCGTATCTCGAAATGATGGTGGTCATATTCGTATTCGTGTGAAGGATGAATCGATTCCAGATCGAACTAAATTGCAACCAAAACAAGCGATCGAATTAATGAGACTCACAATGCTTGTTGGTGAGGCAATGCAACAAGGGATGAACGATCAAGGAGTTCCAGTAGTAAAAATTAACTATGAAGAACTTGGAAATTGGGCATTTAAGCCGAATGGCGGACACGCTTTTTTACATATTCATATATTTGGCAGATCATCAAAAGCAATAAAGCAACCTTTTCCAGAAGCAGTGTACCTGCCAGACAGAAGTACCGGTTTTTATGATGGATTTGATCCATTAACAAGTGAGGATGAACAAGTCATTGTAGAAAAAATCAAATTGCTATTGAAAGAAGCTAGATATTCAGAAAAATCATGGGGATTAGAATAACTCTCATATTTTTCAGCCTTGCATCACTGCAACATCACAACTTACAATACCCCTATGCTCGCACTCGTCCTCGCAATCCTCATCGTTCTTTGGTTTTTGGGTGTTGTGCAAATCAACAGCTTTACCATTCCCCATATCAAACTTTTTACGCTGAACGGGCATGCAATCACGCTCGTGAATGTCCTTATCTTTTTTGCAATTCTTTGGTTGACCGAGCTTTTGCCCTCTCCATTTCGGCAAGTTGCGTTTGCACTTCTCATTCTGTATGCGCTTTCTTTATTGGGCTTTATTGTGATTGCGGGTTTTTCCAATTTGGTGATCGTGGCTCTTATTGTCGGCGTGATTCTTGCGCTGTTTCAAAAGAAATAATGTATGAAACTTTTTCTTGCGTCAGAAGCAAAGCATCCAGATATTCGGCAGGCAATGCAGGATTTTGTTGCCAACCGATCGCTAATTTTTTACACGTGGACAATCGACAACGAGTTTGTGAGTCCTGGTCGTTTCCAATGGCTTCCATGTATCACTAACACATGTTGCCCATCGTGAATAAATTCGTGGGATTTTAGGTGTTTTAAAATCTCTGATGCATCAATGAACGTTCCTGTTGGAAACTCGGAATACACCCCAATAATGCC
>Ga0172369_10009087_pt1 | contig 11110 bp, 11 predicted proteins | sample LakKiv25m_FD_114539 | JGI IMG/M metagenome (GOLD analysis project Ga0172369, IMG submission 114539) | Freshwater microbial communities from Kabuno Bay, South-Kivu, Congo - kab_022012_11.25m | ecosystem: Environmental > Aquatic > Freshwater > Lake | place: Democratic Republic of the Congo...
GTCGGGCCTGCTCGTACCCTCGGGTGAGCCAACCCTGGTGACCTGTCCCGCTCCCGAATGTCTGCTTGGCGATAAGCTGACCGCGTTTGCTCCCCACACAACAGGTATCCTATATGGAAAAGACAAGGAATTGGAAATAATCAAGCAGCTTTATGATTTGGGGCTGCTCTTTGACGCGGTGCATGACATGCACCTGGTTGCCAGTACGTTTCACACCATTGTAGATCAAGAACTTGCCTATCGTGGTCTAAACCATCTTTCCACAGCAAATGTACTGGTCGACAGCTTTGCTACAGCCTGCCTGATTGGCATGCGGGGATATGGCTCGTCCGAAGAATATGCGGAGTTGCTCAATGGCATCAAAAAGATGGCTGGGTTTGTGTATGCGGAGCATTTCACTCTCGACTCAGCCATCCTGTGCGCCGCCAAAGTGGCATACTTAACGAGATTAATTGACAACCAGCAGCCAACCATCGCACGTTTTGATCCCGCGCTGAATCTGGCTGACCTGGCGATTCATAACCTGGCCTATAACCGGTTGAATAAGGTGAAGAAGACCAGCCCTGAGGCGTTTTACTATTTTTACCAGGCATGTGGAGGTCGCTAAATGCGCTGCAATTCAGCCCTAAGCCAACGTTATCCCAATTGCCAGCAGTAAAGCCCCAACAACCGCTTGGACAAATGCCAGGTGCAATACGGTTTTTACCGGGAAAACCTGCGTTTTCTCCGACGCCGTCCAATTGTGAATGTCCACCCCCAGTTCGGCAACCTCTATTGTCAGTTTGAACATATCACTGAGTCTACAGACGGTCGGGATAAACCGATTTGCAACCCATTTCGCGTACAAGGACCGAATTCACTCAATGAGATTCGAACGTTTTACACATTTTCTGGCATAGTCGGGGGAGCGATTGATAAATCCTCAAGTCCAAATCCGCGAGCGCTGCCTGCCAAACTGAGCCAAATAGAAATTTGCGCCATGTATTCTGGGGAATAAGGCTGATCGTTCTCGATCCACCAGTTCACCAATCCAATTTGAGCACTGGCGATATGATATGCGATAAGTTCAATGGGGGCCAGCAGTTGTTCTGCCGGAAGGCGCGTTTCGATCTGGCTTTTGATTCTTTTCGCAAATAGTTCGATCAATCGATTTGTTAAAAACCGTCCGGCCCGGCTGGATGATAGCAGACGATAGATCTTTCCATCACCCTGAAGCCGCTTATAAAAAGCCAGCAACGGTTTATTCCCCTGTCGAAATTCTTCGTCCGATACTTGGCTGATACTCCCGGCAAGGTTTTCATAGATCTCATCTATGCAATCGATCAGTAATTCTTCCTTGTTCGCATAATGCCGGTAAAAGGTTACACGGGCCGCTTCTGCCTCCGTCGCAATTTCCTGGATCGAAATCGCGTCATACCCTTTTTCAAACAGCAAGCGGAGGAATGCTTCCCGTAGCCCGCGTTCCGTTTTGATGACCCGCAAATCATTTTGATTAATGTTCATAAAGTTACACCTGTTACTTAAGTTTCATTGCCAGAAATTGCCTATTGAAAATTTTGAACTTCGTAATACAATACGAATTGTAACATAAAAATCAAATTGATACAAATATAACAAAAGGATAATAATATGAAAAGAACATTACTGATCACAGCAATATCGTTAGTAGGGATCATTGCACTAGTCTTGATCCTGTTACCGCAGATCCTCAGCTGGATTGGATTCCATCCTGCCTACGAACGAGGAGAATACGATCTCGAGGGGCGCCGGGCGCTCATCATTGCAACCAATCACGACACCTTAGGCGATACAGGGAATGCAACGGGAGTCTATGGGTCCGAATTGACCATTGCCTATTATGAATTTCTGGATGCCGGCATGAGCGTCGACATCGCCAGCCCCGAAGGGGGTAAGATCCCGTTCGAGCCTATCAGTTTGCGTTGGCCGATGGCCACCCATGCCGACAAACGCTATCTGAATGATGAGGATGCACAGTTCAAAACAGAAAACTCGCTCAGTATCGAAGATGTAGATTTCCTCGATTACGACATCATCTGGATGGCGGGCGGCTGGGGTGCAGCCTACGACCTGGGCTACAGCGAAGTGCTGGGTGAGAAGATATCAGCAGCCCATGCGGAAGGTATTCTGCTGGGTTCGGTGTGTCATGGGGCACTTGGCTTCCTGAAGGCAACCGACGTCGATGGCAGTCCGCTGGTTGAAGGCCGGACGATGACCGCTGTCACCGACAAGCAGGTTGAAGAACTGGGTATTGAGATCACGCCGCAACATCCGGAAACAGAGCTGCGTCGACTGGGTGCGAACTTCGTAAGTGGCACGGCATTCAGGGATTTCTTTGCCACCTATGTGGCCGTAGATGGCAACATTGTCACCGGGCAAAACCAGAATTCATCGGGCGAGACTGCACAGACATTGCTGCGCATGCTGGCGGAGGAGAACTAAAATAATGGACTTTGTTATGAAGCACAAGCGGGCCATTATCGTAGCGGCGGTTGTACTGATCCTCCTCGTTGCGGGTGGTGCCTGGTTCCTGAAGAACCTGCCAGATTCGATTGTTGAAGTGCTTTTCAACAGTGCGATATCAACCAATCAAACCGCAAACCATTTTGAAGATGATGCTCTCTACGTCATCACGACTGGAACAGGCGCCCCCCTGCCAGACCCCGGGCGTGCTGGCCCGCAGGCTGTCGTGGTTGCCGGTGATCAGGTGCTAGTCTTTGACTGCGGACCTGGCAGCATCCATAAACTTGAATTGATCATGGATGCTAGTTCGATCGATGCATTGTTTCTGACCCACTACCATTCGGATCATATCGGCGATATGGGTGAGTTGATGTTGAAGCGCTGGGGAACCGTCGGCTCCGCGGATCCGCTGCCCATCTACGGTCCTTCAGGCATTGAAGAGGTTGTGGCCGGATTTGAGGCTGCCTATCAACTCGATAAAGGTTATCGGGTTGCGCACCACGGAGAAGAAGCCATGCCGCCTTCAGGGTTTGGCGGGGATGCCCATCTGTTCGACCTGGGACCCGACCTGATGGCAAGCCAGGTGGTATATGAACAAGGCGGCGTTCAGGTGATTGCCTTCAATGTCGATCACGCCCCCATCTTCCCGGCAGTGGGGTATCGCGTGACCTATAAAGACCGCAGTGTCGTGATCACAGGCGACACGGTTTATACCGAAAGCCTGACCCATCATTCTATGGGTGCCGATGTTCTGATCAGCGAAGCCTTGAATCATGAATTTTCGCAAATGGTGGCTGAGGCTGGTCGGGATGTTGACAATAATATATCTATCGTTGCGGAAGATATTCAAGACTATCATATTACCCCCGAACAAGCCGGGGTCGTGGCCAGAGACGCCGGAATTCCCTATCTGATCATCACCCATGTGTTGCCGCCAGTGCCTTCTCAAATATTGGTCAATCCCTTTTTAAGAGACGCCAGAGCAATCTATGATGGTGAGCTTTATATGGCCAATGATGGCACTATGGTCAAAATCCCTGTGGATTCAGAAAAAATCACAATCGTAGAATTATTGAAGAAATAGAGGTGCAGCGATGAATAAAACAACGTATATCAAAGCCGTGTTGGTCGTTTTTGGCTTGCTCATCCTGAGCAGAATACCGGCTTTTATCAATGGCAGTTTGGATGCCATCACGATCGTATCCACAATCGTAGAACTCGGATTTTTCATCTGGGGCTTATTGGTTCTCAGGAAAAAATGACCCTCTGAGTCTAGTTGAAACAAAATCCTTTAGCATTTCAAAATGGTGAAGGATTTTATAAGGGAAAAGATCATGACACTCATAAATCAAACACCTTTTGGGAAAATATCAAACAAACCATCGCATCCCACTGGTGGATGCCGCTCGTGCGCGGTATTTTGCTGGTGATCTTTGGTGTGATCATGCTTGCATGACCCCATCCCACCTTGTAGAGCCTGATCTGGTTCCTGGGGATTTACTGGATCGTAGACAACACCTTCAGCATCATAGAAGGATCCATGGATATACTGAAAAATCCCGCACCTGGCTGATTGCAGGCGGCATTTTGGGTATCCTGCTGGCTTGTTTATCGTTGGCAATCCTGTTGTAAGCAGATTGTTCAGCGGAACCTTTATCGCCTGCCCGATCGGGTTCGTCATAGAGACAGTCAAATGAAAAAAATAATTGCACATATCGTCCTTGCACTTCTCGCTGTACTCCTGGGTGGAATGGTAGGCGGAATCGCCGCCGAATTTCTACATTTTATCGAGTGGGGTCAGCACTGGTTATGGCAGCAATTGACTCACGGTCTGCCGCTCCAAACGCTGCTGCTTACCTCGCTGGGCGGGCTTCTGATCGGGCTTTGCCAGCGCTATTTGGGTAATCATCCCAAAGACATCCATGCCGCCATTGCAGAGATCAGCAACACCGGACGCCTGGATTATTCTCACCTGCCGCAGGGCATGCTGACAGCCAGCACATCCCTGATCTTTGGCGCCAGTCTTGGTCCCGAAGCTGCCATCATGAGCTTGATGGGTGGTTTGGGAACTTTGAGCGGTGACATCATGCAGGCTTTTCGCACCAGGTGCAAACTGCCCGAACCACAGAAAGCAGAAAACCGCATCCTTAACTGGATTCGCAAATGGCCCACCATGATTGCATTCCTCGCCGGCGGTGTTGTCTTCGTCCGGCGGCTGGATGGGTTGTACAGCGGTGGCATCTTCGATTTAGGCGCCTACCCATTCCAATGGGGCGATCTGTTGTGGACAATCCCACTGGCACTGGTTGGCGCGCTGGGTGGCTGGTTGTATCTCAAATTGCACCAATGGATGCAGCAATGGTTCGCGCCGTTCAAAGGTAAACCTATCCTGCTTGGTCTACTCGGGGGCTTCAGCCTGGGGCTTACCGCCATCTTTCTGCCGCTGGTCTTGTTTTCCGGCCAGCATCAACTCAGCCCCATGTTTCAGGATGCGATTCAACTTGGTTTTTGGGTCCTGTTCCTGACCGGGTTGGCGCGTCTTGTACTCACAAGTATGATGTTGAACACAGGCTGGAAAGGGGGGCAGTTCTTGCCGATCATGTTTGCTGCGGCAGCGCTGGGGTTGTCTGTTAGCGTGGTTTACCCTATAGTGCATCCATCAGCGGCTGCACTTGGCGCGATCGGTGCATTGCTTACCGTTATCTTGCCCACCCCTCGCTCCGCCCTGATCTTGATGGTGCTCCTGTTTCCTCTTGAGTATGTCGGCATTATGATCGTCTCGGTGGGTACAGTCGCCCTGCTTAAGGCTTTAGTTAACCGATTACAAAAGTCCGCGCCCAAGAAAGCTGAATTTGCAGCAGCAGAGGATTGATTGGAGATACCATGCCTGTGTTAGGATTAATCGCCATTGGGAGATTTTTCTTGCGTATCGCGGCTGCCTTGTGGTGCAAACAAGAAATTCGCGGCCTGCTGCTGATCGCCTTCATCACCATCCTCTCAGGGACATGGTTCTATCATCAATTTGAGCCTACCATCACCACCTGGGTAGATGCCTACTATTTCACGGTAATCACCCTCACTACGATTGGTTATGGCGATTTTAGCCCCACAACCCCACTTACAAAAATTTTCACAACACTCTACGTCTTTATCGGTTTGGGCATCATTGCCGGTTTGATCGGTCTGGTTGGCGAAACCATGATCGAGGATGCCAATCGAACCCGGGGAAAACGCAATACACAAACACAGGATTTTGAATCATGAAAGAAGAAGCGATCCCATCACTCCGGCGGTTTACCTTCTTGGCGCTTCTTTCTGCTGTGCTGTTGATCAGCGGCATGCTGCTGGCGCACTGGCTGACCACACCCGGGCATACCCCCGGCCAAGTCATCATCACCTCACAGAATATCGTTCAACCCGTTATCACCGACCAGGAAAATGCGGTTACCCAGCCCGGTTACCGGGCATCACTGTACGATACCGTTTGGCCCACCGATATGGCAAACCTCAATCGCTCCAACAGCGTTATCGATGCAGGGCTGCCACGCGATGTCACCGCTGAAACCGTAGCGATTGAATCCGTGACAATGCCTTATCCTGTCTTTGCATATACCCGCGACGTGGATGAGATCTTTGTAATCGGCGGAACCTCATTTGTGCTGGATCGCTATGTCAGCGAGATTGATGGGATGGGTGATTTAGGATTGCTGCAAGGACAATCGGCACCCCACATCACCAAATACAATCCCTTCACCGGCGAGCAAACCCGGCTTGAACTTGATCGCGGCACGGGTTCAGATTATGTGGGTGGGGCGCTTGTCCACGCCAATGGCTATGTCTATGTTGTGTTCCAATCCCACCTCCATAAAATTGAACCCGAGTCTATGAGTATTGAACGCTCCGTAGATCTGCCGCTTGCACCCGGGTTAGCCAGCCGGTTTACTGTCTACAATGGGCTTTCCACCAGCAGCACGGGTGAGTTGATTACCAAGTACTGGTCGTTGGTGGGGGAAGCATCATCCTTCTTCCTGATTGACCCCGATACATTGGAGATTACTCACCATCTGGACTACCCCGGAGCATCGCCGAGACTTACTGTTGCACCTGCCGAAGATGGGAGCGAGTATCTCTACCATCTCAACACCCGGGAAACCTTTCGCATGCAAATTGAGCCAGGCGCGTTGATGGTTGACCCCAATTGGGTATCTCGCTACGATCCTTACAACACCGGACAAGCCGAAAACGAAGAACCGACCTCCCCTGTGGTGGTCAATGGTGTTGTATTCTATACCACCAACACCATTTTTTCTGCGACAGAACCAATGCGCATCTTCTGGCAAGAAATTGAAACGACCTATAGCAGCGCGTCAACACCGCTTACCGGTCCAGAGTTGTTCGCAGGCAGCGAGGAGGGTGGCTGGAGCTTCTTCCATCTATCGATTGACGAGGCCACCGGCATCATCATTGGTAGCGACCAGGGCAATGGGTTGTTAACTGCGGTGCGAGCGATTGGCGACAATGAAATTGAACAGCTCTGGCAAATCGAACTTCATACCAGCGCCCGTCCGGTCATCGTTTCCGATCGCGAGATGGTGTATGCGAACGATTTTGTCGATGGACGCGATCATCTTGTTGTTCTTGACCTGAAGACAGGTGAGGAAATTCTCCGTGTGCCCACACCCGCAACCCGCGCCACCATTGCCACCATCATCGTAAGCGCTGCCAACGAAGTATATTTTGGCAGTAATGAACCCGGACAGCCAGTCGGTTTGTTCCATCGGATCTATGTTCCTTGACCTGGCTGTTTTGGCACAAAGCTTTAAAAACACAATCTATGTTTTTGCACAGCTTAACTCAAGCAGGACTTATGCAACTACGTATTTCCTATGAAGGAGATTATCATGAACAAACGAAATATTCTTATTGGCGGCACAGCTGTCATCATCGCTGTTCTTGCCATCGGCATATTCTTTCTGCAGAGCAACAGCGTTGAGGGAGCCTTACGCCGCACGATCATCAACAACCTCGAACAAGACAGTGAAACGGCATCTGAACTGCAGCGCACCGACCAGATCACCGTCGTTTTGGTCGGCACAGGCAGTCCGCTTGCGCAAACAGGCCCCCAGACTTGTACAGCTGTTTTCGTCAACGGTCAATTCCTGTTGTTCGATGCCGGCAACAATACGCTGGACGTCATGAACAGCTTAAATTTTCCACTTTATGAATTGGATGCCGTTTTCATTACCCATTTTCACAACGACCATTATGGCGACCTGGGTGACGTGATGGAATGGTCCTGGATCTGGGGCCGGCGGCACATCCTGCCAGTTTACGGTCCCACCGGGATCACCCAAATCGTGGAGGGCTTTCGATCTGCCTATGAACTGGAAGAAAGCTACCGCACCGCCCACCATGGCGAGGAAATCATGCCGCCAGAGTGGTCACCATCCGAGCCGATCGAATTTGCGCCTCCGACCGATGATTCTGCGATTGTGGTTTATGAGCAAGATGGTGTCACGGTCAAGGCCTTTCGGGTCAATCATGCTCCGGTAGAGCCCTCCGTTGGCTACCGCATCGAATATGCGGGGGTGGTCGTCGTTCTATCCGGGGATACCGTGCGCACCTCTTCGCTCCTGGAACACAGCCGGGACGCTGACTTGCTCGTTGCAGAAGCGATGAACAAGGAGGTGGTGGGAGCCATAGAAGACATCAACCGGGAACTTGGATATGAGGACCAGGCCAACATTCTCTTCGACATCCAGGATTATCATATGGATGTCAGCGATGTCGGTGCATTGGCTGAAGAGGCGAATGTAAAGCGGCTAGCCCTCAACCATTTAGCTCCGAAACCTCAGTCAGGTCAACAGGCGAATCGATTTTTCCGAGACCCGGTTTCAGAACAGTTTTCCGGTGAACTATTTGTCGGTGAAGATGGGATGCAGATCGTTATCCCGGTACCCTAGATTGAAAAACTGAATATATCATGAAAAGAATAATTTTCGTTCTTGTTGCCATCGCGCTAATCCTGGTTCTTGGCATCGCTGTTGTCGCGATGCGCCCAGGTGACCAATCCCAATTCTGCATGGAATACTATGCCGGGATGGACAATCCTCCCGTTCCAGCACTCGCCTGGTGTCAGGCTGGGGAGTATTTTTCCTGGAAATCTACTTTGCCCGTTAACGCAGACTTTGAAGCGCTGAACATATTTCAAATCTGCCAGGGGAATCCCGAGAACCCAGCAATTCTGATGATTCACGGCTACCCGACCATGAGCTTTGATTATGCGCCACTTTTTAATGAGCTCAAAAATGATTTCTATGTCTGTGCGCTGGACACCCCAGGCTATGGTTTCTCCGACAAACCCAAGGATGGATTTGACTATTCCATTGACGATGATGCCCGCCTGGTGGATTTCTATATCCGCGAGGTGGCCGGGCTGAAAGAATTTTCACTTTTGACTCATGATAAGGGTGACAGCGTTGGACTGGCTTTGTTGCAAATCTACCAGGCCTATTCCGCCAAACCGTACATCATCCACCACCATTTCATCACCAACGGGAATATTTACCTGCCACTGGCGCAATTGACCAGCGGACAAAAATTACTCCTGAACCCACTCTCCGGGCCGGTTCTTTCGGGGCTGATGGACGGTCCGCAGATGGCTGCCGGGATGGCGGATACCACCTATACCCCGGCCTTGCCCGCCAGCGAGGTAGAGGCGCTGGCTTCCATTTTTGATTACCAGGGTGGGACAAAAGTCGAACACGCCATCATCCAATACCTGAATGAGCGCAAAGCCAACGAAGTCACCTGGCTGGAATCCTTGGGGCGCAGTGACATCCCCACCACCCTAATCTGGGGCGAACTGGATGCAATTGCCCCAACCGTTGTGCCTGATTTTGTATGGGAGAATTATCTCCAGGCGCGGGCCGTTCCTGCCTATTACTGGCACATTCCCTGTGCCAATCACTACCTCCAGGTTGACCAACCGAGGATGCTGGCTGAAATCATCCGTGCAACACTTTTGCCTGAATCCAGGTCAATGGAGACCACGGATGCAACTTGCCAGCCTTTCGAGATAAAATGAACCAAACTTGGAAAAAGGAATCGTAACCCATGCCCCGACCGCAAAAGACCTCCGCCCAACTCGAAGCCACATGCGAGGAAATCCTGGATATCGCCTCGCAATCTTGTAGGAATCCGGCCCGGAAGCCATTACCAGTCGGGCGATTACTGAGCGAATGGGTATAGTGCACATGTTGCTCTATACCTATTTCGAGTATCAGGCCACTATTTTACGCGCCTTGCGCTTGCGCGAAATAACCAAATGGCGCGTCCAACAGCAGGTCTTTGACCAGCGCGCCGAAACGGAAGACCTTGCCCAGGTGGTGAAAGACCTGTTGCGCTTTTTTATCGCCTTTGCGCGCGAGAATCCCAACCTGTACCGCATGGCTTGGGTCATGCCGGAGGTAGGCGGTGAAAGCCCTGCAGAAAACCGCCAGCGAATGCAGGACACCGTCGGCCAACTGGCAAATATCTTACAAAAGGGAATGGATACGGGTGTGTTCACCGCGCGCCAGCCCTTCCTGGCAGCGGGGACGGTGCTGGCAATGGTCAATATCCCCTATATTTTGTTCCACAGCGGGAAATTAGTTGACCCTGATTTGCGTGACCGGATGGTGGAAGAGGTAATTGTCGCCGCGATGGGGTATTTGAAAGTCAATTAGCCATAAACTGGCAATAAAAATACCCGGTTTTGAGCGAGGGGGGCGCCCAAACCCGGGTACTTATATTATCTTCAAAACCGCAAAACCGTCAAGCGATTTTTACGCTCTCCTTCAGGTCAACCGGAATGCCAGGTTCTTGCACGACCAGGCCGAGCAGCTTGTCAAATGGGCTATTCGCAGATGCCATGCGTAGCTGGCCTTCGGCGTCGAAGTACAAGCCTGTAAACATCGTTTGCAGTATGGCGCGGCGTTCGGCCAGGTTCATCTTGCGCCAGATACCAGCGAAATCTTGCAAAAGAGGGATGGCTTCTTTTGCATCCGGGTGGGCAGATGGCTTGAACTGCTGCAAGTAGCGGTTGACTCGCAGGTAGGCTTCCTCATATTCGGCCTGGGTGATGTGCCCCTGGCGGAACAACGCACGCTGGCGAGCCAGCTCCTGGCGCGTGTTATATCCCTGCATCTCGAATTCGCTCATGCCGTCATCGCTCAGGTAATACGCCAGGATGCCCTCGTACCAGTCTTCTGGAATTATCAGGGTTTCAACCAGGTAGTTGATCTGTTCTTCCAGGACTTCAGTGCGCAGGTTGGCTTTGTGACGCTCGGGAAGTTCGCTTCCCAGGCTGCCAGGCGTGGCTGTGATCCCGACAGCAGGCAAAGTCAGCTCAGCTTCTTCTGATTTCCGTTTGCGCCGCGTCTTGTACAGATCGTGCAACGTGGCGCAGCGGTAGTAAGTGTAACCGCCCACCCCGGTTGCGCCGCGCAGGCTGGCTTTGCGACCGTCCCAGGCGTGGCATTCCCAGCAGCAACCCACGCCGGTCAGCAGATAGTCACGGGTTGGATTGACCTGATTGACCGGCGTCTTGTACTTGCTCTTGCGCAACTGCTGGTTGGATTGCCATAAC
>Ga0172369_10009091_pt1 | contig 11106 bp, 6 predicted proteins | sample LakKiv25m_FD_114539 | JGI IMG/M metagenome (GOLD analysis project Ga0172369, IMG submission 114539) | Freshwater microbial communities from Kabuno Bay, South-Kivu, Congo - kab_022012_11.25m | ecosystem: Environmental > Aquatic > Freshwater > Lake | place: Democratic Republic of the Congo...
CGATCCACATGCGGTCGCGGTGCACGGCGTAGCCGGCGGTATGCCGCCCCTCCCACGGCGCCTGCAGCAATTCGAGCACCCAGTCCTCGCCGTCTTCGGATGACCACACTTCGCTGTTGCAGATCGCCGGGAAGTGAACCTTGTCGCCGGGATTCCACCCCCCGAGCAGCCACATGCGGTCGTCATGCACCAGCGCCCCCGCGCCATCGCGGGGAGCGAAATCCGCCTGCTCTGTTACGCAGGTCCAGCGATATGATTCAGACATGGCGTCCTCCCTGGGACCGCAGGCGTCCCGCGCCTGCCTTTTTGGATCGCGGTTGAGTACAACCGCGGAGATAGGCTTACCTTGATATAGCGGCGGAGTACCGCCGCAGGGCAGGCGCGGGACGCCTGCGATCCCAGGGATTAATACGACCCTATCCGCTCCGCTTCCTCTACCATCTTTAAAAAGCTTGCCGGTGTAAATTCCACCTCATGCTCATCTGCTAATTCCTGCGTGAACCGCACGACCCACTCCAGGTTCTGCGCCTGGAAGGTGGCTGGGTTGCCGTAGGGATTGGTGTTGTGGCTGCCGCCGATGATGGCGCGGACGGGCACGGCGCGGCGATCCATTTCGACGATGTTCTCCTCAATCACCGCGCGCAGCTTCTCCCGTCCTTCGCCCAGGCGCTCCGGCGGGGTCTCCACGCGCAGGTCCAGCGGCTGGCGAATGCGCTCGTCGTAATACACCGTCAGCCCCACGGTAATGGGGAGCTCGAACAGCGGCAGATCGCCGCAGATCAGGTTGCTGCGCGGGCTGGCGTGGTGCGGGTAGGGCCAGCTCCCGCTCCAGTTGGCGAAGAACTCGGGCCGATAGCGGTTGCTGGAGTTGCTGGCCCAGCGGAAGCCCAGCTCATCGCACAGGCGCAGCGTGTCGTTGTTGGCGCTGCCGTAGCAGGCACGATATCCGAGCACCGGCTGTCCGAGGGTGTCTTCCAGGTCTGCCTTCGCGGTTTGCAGCGCTTCGCGTTGTTCAGCTTCCGTCATCTCGCCCAGCCACTTCGCCTGCTCGCCTTGCAAGCGGGAATACCGCAGGCCGTTTAGGTGCAGGGCGATTTCCACCCCCGCCGCGGCCATCTCCCGATACAGCGCCTGCTGGTGCCGCGCCACGTCGGGGTAGACGAACAGCGACGTGCCGGCGGCGGCGCCCATCTCGGCCATGCGCTCGATAAACCCGCGCGCCGACGTCTCGGCGGCTTCCCAGCTCTTCGGCCCGCCGAAGAATGGACGCCGCTCCGGTCCCGTAGACGGCGTATTGAGCGGCAGTTCGCAGTCGATAGAATAATTGAAGTAGAGCTTCATGGCATCCTTTCCCCCGCACAGTCCGCCACTACCGCATCGATCGCCCGGCACTCCTCCGCGCTCACCGCCGGCCGGTATTCGCGCAAAATGAGCTGCCAGCGCGCCTTCGCCGCTTCGCAGGGATCGACATACGGCAGGCGGTTGCCGGTAGCGTCGAACAGGTCCTTGTGCAGGAACTCCTCGCCGTCGCGGATGTAGTGCAGTGTGTGCGGGTGCTCGAAATAATCGCCGTCGAAGCCGACCTCGCGCATCATCTCGACCGCAAGCGTGTCCTCGGTCACCGTCAGCCCCCGCCGCAGGCGCAGCAGATTGCGCAGCATCTCGTGATGGAGCACCAGCAGCTCGTAGGAGACGGCGCTGCAGCGCGCGGCGGCGCCGGCATTGACCGTGACGTGGATGCCGGAGAGCATGGCGGCCTGCAGCCCCTGTGTCATCTCGTAACCGGCCTGGAAATCGATCGCCCGCGCGTCGGACGCCGGGCAGGCATAGGAGGGAATCCCGTAGCGCCGCCCGAGCTGGGCGCCGGCGGCGATGACCAGCGCCGATTCCGGACCGGCTTCGTCCAGCTCCGAGGTGCGCATGTCCAGTTTGAACTGCTCGTTGTCGAACAGGCAGGGCGAGCCGGGACGGATGGCCTGCACCAGACAGAGGGCGGCTAACTGCTCGGCCAGCTTCATCACCAGCGCGCCGGCCATGGTCGCCGGTCCCTGCATGCCGTTGATTGCCCCGCCCATCAGCACGATGGGCACGCCTTCCCGCGCCGCGATCAGCATCGCCTTTGCGGCTTCCGGACCGAGGGTGAAACCGGGCAGAATGGTGCCGAGCAGGGCGATGGTGGGGCGCGCGGACAGGTCATCGGTGCCGGCGAGCGCCTTCGCCATGGCGACGAACGCCTCATTGGCGCGAGCTTCCACCGGGCAGGCCAGGCAGAACTTGCTGCTGTTCTTCAGCGTCTCGGCAATGCTGATGGTCTCGCCCATCCCCGCCGGGGTATCCATCCCCTCCACCGCAGGCGCGACAAAATCAATATACGGCAGCGCATCGGTAAGGATGGCCAGGTTCCGCGCGTCCGCCAGCGTCGCGGGCCGGCGCGACCAGCCGGGATACTCCAGGATTTCCGTCATCGTCGCGCCGATCATGTGATGGTGCTGCTCGCCGCCGATCTCCAGCGCCCCGCCCCGCCGGTCATACACGGTAAACTGTGCCGGCGCGCGGCGGATGGACTCCTCAACCAACTCCCGCGGGAAACGCACCACCCCATCGCCCGCCGGCTTCGCGCCCGCGCCGATCAATATCTGCACCGCCTCCGGCAGCAGCACGCGCATGCCCGGCTCTTCGAGCATGCGGCAGGCCGCATCGTGAATCAGCTCGAGTTGGTCATCGTCCAGCGGCTCCCAGTAGTGCATCTTATACTCCAACGATCCAGACGAATGAGTTAAGAATAGTGCTCAATCCGGTGGTTGAGTAGGCAAGGGAGCCTCTCCGACTTTTTTCATAGCCCCCGCGCCGTATCGAAACCACCGCGGGTATCACGCCCGTTCACGCAAAGTTTACCTGTAATCGTGCGGCGGAGTACCGCCGCAGAGGTGGTTTCGATACGGCGCGGGAACGACGGAAAGAACCGTGAGGCTCCCTTGCCTACTCAACCACCGGACTTGGCACTATTCACTAACCACTCACCACCCTTGTCATTCGCCACTCCGCCGTCGGCGGGGCAGCCAACTTTTCCGCCGGTACGATATACGGGAACATCCCCAACGTCTCCGGCTCTCGCACGTCCGCCGACCACTGCCAGGCCGTCTCCACATATTCCGTGCTGCCGTGCGACGGCGGGGTCAGCTCCGGGTGGGAAAGGTAATCGTTGCGCGGCCACACCGCCCAGTGTCGATAGACGTTGCCGTTCAGCATGAAATCGCGGACGAAATTCTTAATGTAATCGCTCTGCCGGGCGTATCCCGCGCCCGTCACCGCCAACGCGCCGGCTTCCTCATCAAGCCGCGACAATTCGTCCACCGACAGCGGCATGCCGTCGCGCTCATAAACCACATCGCAGTTGCCGTCCACCTGGCACCATTTCCCCCAGCGCTCGCTCCATACTTCACTGATGAAATGGCCGCTGGTGTGCGGGCTGCCGCCGTTGCAGCACACGCTGCGCGCCGGGATGCCCAGCGCCAGCGCGCAGGTGACGAAGACGATGCCGTAATGCACGCACATGGTGATGGGATTCGGCTTCATCAATCCGCGCTGTTCCCGTCCCCAGGCGAGGATGGTCAGCGCGTCCCACGGCGCGTATTCAACGCCGCCACTGGTGTTGCGGTACTCCCACTGCGTGGAGACCCAGGCGGCCAGCGCCCGCGCCCGTTCCCATGGATCGGCTACCGCGCGGATTTCCGCCGGAATCGCTTCCCGCACGGCGGCGAATTCGGGACAATCGGGACGCTCCCAGATGAACGCCGGCGGCTCCGAATCGGTCAGCGCCAGATCGTCCAGCCGCAGCCGCGCGATATATTCGCCGCTCAACGCGTGGGTGATGCCCATGCGCTCGTTCCGCCAGCTCTTCCCACCGTCCAGGCTCAGCCAACTGCCTGCTGGGCGATACCCGGACTCTATGCCGACCGCCCAGCCGTCCAGCGCCGGGGTGTCCGACCAGAGCTCGATCGTGTTCATCCCCGGCCGCAGTTCCTCCCGCGCCACCGGCAGCGTGTGCCAGGAAAGGTATTTCGCGGCAGTCGGCTCGATGGCGAACGAATGACCATTCACCCGCACCTGTAATGGTTGTTCGCAGCCGGGGAAGGATTTGGCAAGCAGATACAGCGTGCCGCCGGCGGAGGTTGGCTCCCGCAGCACCAGTTCTTTGCGCAGTCGCCGCCGAGCCGACACGGCTTCGTACAGCAGATACGCGCACATGCCCTGTTCGGTATGGAAAAGCCGGCTCATGTCTCCCCCGTGCAAGCGTCGTTCAGGATGCCATACATATCATATCCGGTGATCCGTGCAGGCGCCAGGGAGAAGTTGATGATTTATCAGGAAATTTTGCGGAGGGACGATTTAGAAACCGCAGATTTTGCAGATTACATTGATTTTTTCACTTTAAATGAAAGTCCCTCGGAGTCTCTTCTGCATTTCGCCTGAACAGCGCTGTATGCAAATACTAGGTAAACCTTTCACTTAAGAAAAATAATCTGTATAATCTGCGAAATCTGCGGTTTCTAAATTTCGCGTTTTATTCCAGATTCGAGTGCCGCGCCATCATGGCTTCTTCGTCGGCGCGCAGGCGGTCTTTGAGCATGAGCACGATAGCGTCGAGGAGGAGGAGAAGGGATTGCTCGAAGAGCGAGGCCATCGGCTGGATGGTGTCTACCGGTTGGACGTGGCTCTCTTCGCGTACCGGCGCCGGCAGCGCCACCACCACGTCAGCCATGCGGCTCAATGAGGATTCCGGGCGCGCGGTGACCACGGCGAGGGTGCCGCCGTTGTCGCGCGCTTTTTCGGCGGTCAGGATCGCGGTGACGGTCTCGCCGGAGCCGGACCCGACCAGCAGCACGTCGCCTGCCTGCAGGCTCGGGGTGGTGGACTCGCCCACCACATGGCAGTGGATATCCAGGTGAGTCAGGCGGATGGCAAAGGCCTGCATCATCAACCCGGAACGCCCCCGACCGGCCAGAAACAGCCGCCGCGCGCGGATGATCGCCTCCACCAGTCGCTCCACCTCACTGGAGTCCACCCGCGCCAGCACGCCGGCCACCTCGGTGGTAAGCTGTGAGGCATACTTCGAAAAACCTGAATTTCGCCTGCTCATAACGTTATGTATTGTCGTGCGTGCGGGGCGAGTTGTCAACGGGGAAGCAGGGAAGAATGGAAGGCTGGAAGAATGGAAGAGTGTGAATGGGGGAATGGGAGAGTGGGAGAAGAAGCCGCTTAGACACTATAACGTGCCCACGCTGAAGAGATTGCCGGAGAGCGTTGGCGGATTTGGCGATAACAGTCCGTTACCGGTGTCTCTCTGAAGATACGAGGATTTGAATGCGCCTTGAGGTTGAGAGGGGAGCGGTGGAAAGCGAGAAATAACATCTCCCATTCCCCCACTCCCCCACTCTCATTCTTCCATCCTTCCAACCATCCATCTTTCCGGCGGGGTCCTACGCCTGATAGACGATCTTCCCGCTCACCATGGTCATGCGCACCTGCAGATCGGCGTCGAGCACGGTCAGGTTGGCGACGGCGCCGGGAGCGAGGTGGCCGATGACGTCCAGACCCAGCGCGGCGGCGGGGGTGGCGGCGCACATCTGCAGTGCTTCGGCAATGTCCCAGCCCACGCGCTCGACCAGCACGCGCACCACGCCGTCCATGGTGACGATGCTGCCGGCGATGGTGCCGCTGTCCAGGCGGGCGACACCGTTCCGCACGGTGACGTGCTGGCCGCCCAGGTAGAACTCCTCGCCTTCACCCAGGCCCGCGCCCTGCAGACTGTCGGATACCGGCACGAAGCGCTCGGCGCCCTTGGCAGTGATGGCGGTCGAGATCACCGCCGGGTGGACATGAATGCCGTCGCACACCATTTCGGTAAAGACATCATCATTCTCCAGCGCCGCGCCCACCAGACCCGGCTCGCGGTGGTGCAGCGGCGGCATGGCGTTGAACAGGTGGGTGGCATGGGTGGCGCCCGCCACGAAGCCGGCGACCGCCTGCTCATAGCTGGCGCTGGAATGGCCCAGCGAGGAGATGATGTTCCGTTCGGATAGCCACGGGATCAACTCCAGCACACCCGGCACCTCCGGCGCCAGCGTGATAACGCGGATGTAGTCCTGATAATTGTCGATCAGGTCCAGGATTTCCCCCGCGGGCGGGTCATTGGGCGAGAAGATGGCGTCGGGCGGCTGCGCGCCTTTTTTCTCCATGCTGATGAAGTTGCTCTCCAGATGCAGGCCGAGGAGCTGCGCGCCGGGGAAGCCTCGCTCGCGCGCGCCGGCCAGATTGTCGAGTATGCGGCGCAGCTCCGCTGCCGAGCAGGCCACGGTAGTGGGGAGCATCACGGTCAGGCCGTGCTTCGCCGCCTCCGCGGACATGCGCAGGAAGTCGTCCGTGCTCGCCTGGTTGGTGTCGATGCCCATCAAGCCGTGGAAGTGAATCTCGATGAAACCCGGTGTGAGGGTCTGGCCGGTAAGATCGTGATAAGCCGCGCCGTTTCCCGGGTCGGGCACTACACCGCGCAACACGTCGAGGATGCGTCCCTCCGCCGTGATGACCGTGCTGGGGGTGATCTCCGTGCCGTCCACATAGATCGTCGCGCCGGAGAGGATGGTGAGCTGTTCCGGGGTGAAACGCGCCATGGAAGCGGCTGCCATGCCGTAGGCCGACATCGTCGTTTCCGCCGGCTGATTCACCGTTGCGGTCCCCGAGTCGGCGCCCGGGTCCACCTCATCTTCCGAGCTCACGAAATAACCTTCCTCGGGCTCCCGGTTCGCGCCTTTCGTCTCATATGGCGCGGGCAGCTCCGCGCCACAGGCATCGCAGATCGACGCCACCACATCATTGTCCGCACCGCATGCAGGGCATTTTCTCATCGTCGTCTCCCCAGTAAATTATTGAGCCGTCCCGCGCCCGCCCACCTTCGCCCCCTCGCCCGGTATCGGGAGAGGGGGCCGGGGGGTGAGGAACCGCGCGACAGGCGAAGTTCCCGGTAATTGTGCCGACCTCACGGCACGCTGTCAATGCTTTCCTCTCTAAACCCAGCAAGCCGGAACCAAAAGAACAGACTCTTAACGGCAAGCTGATCATCTGAATTCTCGACATCGTATAGAGAATTTCAGTGAGTATTGATTATGACATCCCGATGATACGCCTGCAGGGATTTCACCTCCGTTGCGTGCTCGCGGGCGCAGGCGATGCCTTCGGCGGCGGCAACGGCGGCGGCGGGGGTGGTGATATACGGGATCTTGTACTTGATCGCCGATTTGCGGATATAGCTGTCGTCGTAGGCGCTTTCCTTGCCGGCCGGGGTGTTGATGACCAGGGCGATCTCGTGGTTATGCATGGCGTCCACGATGTGCGGGCGGCCTTCGTGCACCTTTTTGATCACCTGGCACGCCACGCCCTGCGCCTGCAGATATTCCGCGGTGCCGGTGGTGGCGAGGATGGTGAAGCCCATCGCCGCCAGCCGCTGCACCGCGGGGAGCACGATGTCCTTGTCGCGGTTGGCCACGGTGACCAGCACGGCGCCTTCGGTCGGCAGCGTATAGCCGGCGGCCATCTGCGATTTATAAAAGGCCATGCCGAAGCTGTCGGCCAGTCCGAGCACCTCGCCGGTGGAGCGCATCTCCGGCCCGAGCAGGGGATCCACTTCCGGGAACATGTTGAACGGGAACACTGCTTCCTTCACGCCGTAATGCGGATATTTGCGCGGCTGGGTGTCCAGGTCGCGCAGCTTCGCGTCCAGCATCACTCGGGTGGCGATGCGCGCCATGGAGACACCGGTCACCTTGGAGACCAGCGGCACGGTGCGCGAGGCGCGCGGGTTGGCTTCCAGCACATAGACGATGTCATTGGCGATGGCATACTGGATATTCATCAGGCCCACCACGCTCAGCTCGACGGCGATGCGTCGGGTATATTCCTCGATGGTCGCCAGGTGCTCCGGCTTGATGGTGATGGGCGGCAGCACGCAGGCGCTGTCGCCGGAGTGGATGCCGGCCAGCTCGATGTGCTCCATCACCGACGGCACAAAGGCCTGCTCGCCGTCAGCGATAGCGTCTGCCTCCGCCTCGATGGCGTTCTCCAGGAATTTATCGATGAGGATGGGCCGCTCGGGCGAGATCTCCACCGCCTTGTTCACATAGGTGCGCAGCATCTCCTCGTCGTAGACCACCTCCATGCCGCGGCCGCCCAGCACATAGGACGGGCGAACCATCAGCGGATAGCCGATATGCCCGGCGATGACCAGCGCTTCCTCCAGCGCGGAGGCCATGCCGTGGGCGGGCATGGGGATGCCGATCTTCTCCATCATCTCGGCGAAGCGCTCGCGGTCTTCCGCCAGGTCGATGCTTTCCGGCGAGGTGCCGAGGATCTTCACCCCGTTGGCCGCCAGCTCGGCCGCGATGTTCAGCGGCGTCTGCCCGCCGAACTGCACGATGACGCCCTCCGGTTGTTCTTTGTGGTAAATGCTCAGTACGTCCTCCACGGTGAGTGGCTCAAAGTAGAGCTTGTTGGAGGTGTCATAGTCGGTGGAGACGGTCTCCGGGTTGCAGTTGACCATGATCGACTCGTAGCCCAGCTCGCGCAGCGCGAAGGCGGCGTGCACGCAGGTGTAATCGAACTCGATGCCTTGCCCGATGCGGTTGGGCCCGCCGCCCAGGATCATGATCTTCTTGTTCGGCGAGACGGGGACGCTGTCCGGCGCGTTGTAGGTGGAGAAGTAGTAGGCTGCGTTCTCCACGCCGCTGACGGGCACCGCTTCCCACGCCTGCTGCAACCCGAGGGCCAGCCGCCGTTCGCGAATCTCTTTTTCGCTCAGACCGAGGATCTGCGCCAGGTAGCGGTCGGCGAACCCGTCCTTCTTCGCCTGGATCAACAGGTCGTCCGGCAGCATCTGTCCTTTATACTGCAGCATTTGCTCTTCCAGCTCGACCAGCTCCTTCATCTGTCCGATGAACCAGCGGCCGATGAAGGTCAGGTTATACATCTCCTCGACGCCCATCCCCTTGCGCAGCGCTTCATACATGAGGAATTGCCGCTCGGAGGAGGGTTCGGCCAGCCGCTGGCGCAGCTCGTCCAGCGACAGCGTGTGATAATTCTTCGCGAATCCGAGGCCGTAGCGCTTGATCTCCAGCGAGCGGATCGACTTCTGGAACGCTTCTTTGTAGGTTTTACCGATGCTCATCACCTCGCCGACCGCGCGCATCTGCGTGCCCAGCTTGTCGATGGAACCGGGGAATTTCTCGAAGGCCCAGCGCGAAAACTTGACCACCACGTATTCGCCCCACGGCGCGTATTTATCCAGCGTGCCCAGCCGCCAGTAGGGCAGGTCCTCCAGCGTCATGCCCGCCGCCAGCTTCGAGGAGACGAGGGCGATGGGGAAGCCGGTGGCCTTCGACGCCAGCGCCGACGAGCGCGAGGTGCGCGGGTTGATCTCGATCACCACCACGCGACCGGTCTTCGGGTCGTGCGCGAACTGGATGTTGGTGCCGCCGATGACGCCGATGGCATCCACGATGCGGTAGGAGATCTCCTGCAGGCGCTGCTGCAGCTCCTTCTTCACGGTGAGCATCGGCGCCACGCAGTAGCTGTCGCCGGTATGCACGCCCATTGCATCCACGTTCTCGATGAAGCAGACGGTAATCTTACTGTTATTGGCGTCGCGGACCACCTCCAGCTCCAGCTCTTCCCAGCCGAGCACGGACTCCTCGACCAGCACCTGGCCCACCAGGCTGGCGGAGATGCCGCGCGCGACGATGGTGCGCAGCTCCTCCACGTTGTAGGCGATGCCGCCGCCGGTGCCGCCCATGGTGTAGGCGGGACGCAGCACGACGGGGTACCCGAGCTGCAGGGCGATCTTCTCCGCTTCCTCCACGCTGTAGGTGGGCTCGCTCAACGGCATCTCGACATCCAGGCTGTTCATTGTCGCCTTGAAGGCGATGCGGTCCTCGCCGCGCTCGATGGCATCGGCCTGCACGCCGATCACCTGCACGCCGTATTTCTCCAGGATGCCGCGCTTATGCAGCTCGGAGGTCATGTTCAACCCTGTCTGCCCGCCCAGGTTGGGCAGTACGGCGTCGGGCCGTTCCTGGGCGATGATCTTCTCCAGGCAGTCCACGTTCAGCGGCTCGATATAGGTGACATCGGCCATGCCCGGGTCCGTCATGATGGTAGCGGGGTTGGAGTTCACCAGCACGATCTCGAAGCCGGCCTCGCGCAGCGCTTTGCAGGCCTGGGTGCCGGAATAATCGAATTCGCAGGCCTGCCCGATGATGATAGGGCCGGAGCCGATGATGAGAACCTTGTGGATATCGTCGCGACGCGGCATGGCGCTGTTACTCCCTCAAAACAGTGGTGTGTCGGCAGAGGAGGACCGGTTGTTACCTCGCTGCCGCGGTGACCGGCCGCGGGAGGGCGGGCCCTGGCAAACCCGCCAGGCGGTTACATCCCAAGCTGTTGTGAAGTTCGGGGCAGGAAGAGGAAAACCTTTTTATTAGAAGAATTACTGCGCCTAGAGGCGAAGAACACTTCGGAACTGATGAAAAAAATGCTCGATCGAGCCTGAAAGGCTCGCATTCGCCAACCCAGGGCAACACCCTGGGTAATGTTACCGAAAGAAAACCAGAGCCCTGAAGGAGCGACATTCCGCGCTGTAACTGGCAGCGTTCCGGAATGGCGCCCCTTCAGGGCTCGGATGGTGTATGGTCCCGGCCCCCAGGGCGTTGCCCTGGGCTGGCGAATAGAGCCTTTCAGGCTACGGGAGCCTTCAGGCTCTGTGATTCAGTTCTTCACCATCGCTTCCGCCGCCGGCTGCGGCTCGCCCACTGCCGGGTGTTTGGGCAGCAGGAAGAAACCGACGACGCCGATGATGAAAACAACGATGCTGACCCACTGGGCGGGGGTGAGCAGGCCGTGGAAGTTAGGATCGGGATAACGATAGATCTCCATCGTGAAGCGCTCGATGCCTTCCAGTACCAGCAGCGCCATGAATAGTCGTCCGGCACGTCCCAGGCTTTTCCCGCGTGAGAGCAGCAGCAGGATGCCGAACATTAGAAAGCCCATGGCGGAGGCGTA
>Ga0172369_10009092_pt1 | contig 11103 bp, 3 predicted proteins | sample LakKiv25m_FD_114539 | JGI IMG/M metagenome (GOLD analysis project Ga0172369, IMG submission 114539) | Freshwater microbial communities from Kabuno Bay, South-Kivu, Congo - kab_022012_11.25m | ecosystem: Environmental > Aquatic > Freshwater > Lake | place: Democratic Republic of the Congo...
TCCATCGGGTGATGCCGGTTGAAGTCGATCGGGCAGATCACGATGCGGAAATCGGACGGCACCGGCTGCTTCGCCGGCGGCAGGCTCTTGTTCACGTAGGCCTGGTCGCCGAACGCGACGTCGGGATATTTCGCGCGGACCTTCGCTGCGATCCGGTTGTGCAGCACCATGCAGCGGTCGGTGACCGACCAGCGGCCGGCCGCCGGCTCCCACACGCGCGGTTCGGGATCATACGGGCGCGCCATCGGGTCTTCGGTCGGCACCTGGCCGTCGGCGGGCACGATCGAATAACCGGGCCGCAGCCCGTATTTCTTCATCGCCGCATACGACTTGTCGAGCTGGGCGAGAATTTTATTGGCGATGTGATCGGCGACCTCGGGGTGCACCAGCCGCAGGTAGCCCTGGAACTCCCAGTCCGGGTGCGCGTCGATATCGGCTTTGCTGACGAAGCCCTGGAACGAGCCGTCGCCCTGCGCCAGCCAAACGATCGGACCCTGCTCGCCGTTCAGCCGGTTGCGCCGCTGAAAATCTTCGCCGCCACTGTAGCGCCATCGCCAACTCGTGACCGGCGCCACTTTCGCGTCCATCACCGGCACGGTCAGGGTCGGCGCAGTCGGCACGACTTCGCCCAGGTCCGTCGGCATGAACCAGCGACACCCCAGGCGATCCAGCAGCTCGTAAATCGCGTAGCTCGTGCCGATTTCCGACTCGCCATACAACCCCAGGCCTTGCTTGCGGTCGGCCACGACGCGAAAACCGAACAGGCCATCTTTAGTGATGCCCACCGGGCCGAAGACTTTTTCCGCAGCCGTTCCGATGTAAATCGGCAGCCGCTTTTCCTTGGCCGGCAACACGTCGACGATCTCGATGGTGGCGCTGCTCATTTTGCCAAGATACGCCGCCAGGTCTTTCACCGACGCGCGGAAGATGTTCCGGCGCTCCTGCAGCATCCGTGTGGCCTGCGCCGGCAACTCCGCCGGCAGGTCCTTCACGTCACTCGTCCACCCAGCGGGTGCAACGATGACACAATGTGCCTGCCCTTTCTCGGCCAGGGTCACGACGGCCTGGGGAGCGGCGATAACGCCAAGACTCGCCAGGCATGCAAAGAACATACAAAGTACGGTCGTTGCCGTTTTCATGATAAACACTCCCATATTGCGTCTGTCAGCCAGACAGGCTATTTCTCCCGGTAGATCACCACCGGCTCCATCAGGCCGCCGGTGCCGAGTTCGTTAAGGTTCGTCCGCTCGCACAATATACTGAATTGGTTGTCGCCGGCCTGCACGGCAGCGGTGATGTCGAATTGCGCCGGTTGGCAATAGCCGGAGAAGGCATCCCGGTCAGCGCTGTAGGGTACACACCTCTACACGAGAAGCATCTTCCATCATAGTAATCATTGAATACTTACTCCGTCAATCGGCTATCTCACAGTATAGGGGGTCAACGATTGATAAAAATTTGCCGATGGCAACGTGCTTCTCTGCGATTCTATTTTCTTATCATCGAACCGGAGATCAACCTTCTTATGCCTGGCATCGCATACTAACCGATAATCAGCACCATTTGCCAGGCAGGCAAGACCGGAAGCACGAACCGGCGATAAACGCCGTCCACACCCACAGACCTGATCGTTGTCTGTTCGCCTGACATCGCATGAACTTCAATCTCCGTCTGCGTGGTGCGCAGCATCAGCCCCATATCGCAAGCGGTGTCGAGGGTCGTATTCACCAATGCTGCGGCTAATCGTCCCGGCCCTACCTCCCTCATCCACATATTGACCTTGTGGTACGAAGTGATATAGCCCGGTAGTGAATCTCGGCCCAACCAGCGGAACACCGACTTCAACTGGGTCGTATTGGAGTAGTTCTGTAGAAACGTCCACGAGAAATAGCCGGCTACGCAGACCCGCCCGCCCAGCGTGTTTTCGAAGATACCCGAAGAACAGGCCGCCACCTGCCGGTTCCCATAATCCACCAGGCGGGACAACGGCTGTGCCGTGGGTGAGTTGGGCGCCAGCTCAGCGGCGGGGACATTCCACCAGAGGAACGACTGCCGGTTATCGCGGCGGCGGCCGGCGAGCGGCCCGTTCAATGTGTGTGGAACCAGTTCCTCGATACAGTCCTTGTCGTGATACCGCGCCACGGTAAAGCCGGTGTGTTCTCCATACCCCATCGCATTGAACCGCTCCAGCGCCGGACCATCGAGATACACACCGCGAGACAGCACGGTGAGAAGCTGATCATCGGACAGGGCCAGCGGCGCATCGCCGGTCAGGGCGGTGATCTGAGCATCGGCCAGGGCGTAGGCCGCCGGAATACCGAGTTCAAAGAGCTCTCCGGCCTTGCCCACCATCACCGATCCGTCGACGGCATCCGGCCAACCGGCTGTATTAAGGCCCGCAGCGGCATAAGAATCCTTGCTCCACGCCGCCCAGAGCCCCTGCGGCCGCGATCGCCCCAGAGTCCTCGCCATCAGATCGTAGAACGGCCGCGCCTGGTGCAGGACGGACACAAGCGGTTCGTATTCGTCGAGCAGTTCATCATACGGCTGGAGCACATTGAACGCTGCGCCCGTGCACCCCGCCGCGATATGTGATGCAGCCTCCAGAGCGGTGGTGTGCGCAGCTTTCTTCAACCGCTGATATGGGAAGTTCTCGATTTCGGATTGAATAGACACCACGGAGGCCGGAAGCTGCGATACTTGTCGACCGATGTCATGGGACTTCCCGATCAGGCCATTCAACATTTCGTCACTATAGAAACCGCCGCCTGGCCGCCACAGGACTTCACTGCCGCCTGGCCCGGCCAGGATCTCTGCCCAGGTATCGAAATCGTAGCCTTCGAAGAATCGGTCCCCGGTCATGAAGCCCAACGGCATCGCCGGCGCGATGGCGTGCACGGTCTTTTCGATGAGCTCAAACAACCGGACGATCGTCTGTCGGTTGTGTTCCAGCCACGCCTTGCGGTGCCGGAGCTTCTCCTCCATCTTGCCGGTATGAAACGCCTCTTTCAAGCTCTCGCGTGTATGGCGTGTCCCGATTTCCTGCGTGTAGATCGACAAGCAGTTCTCGCAGAAGCAGCCCATGCCGATCGGCATGTGGCCGTAACGGACATCATCATCGATCCAGAGGTAATCTGGCCGGGCCGCGGTGAGCGCCTGGTAGACCGCGCGAATATATTCCCGCATCTTCTCGTCGTTGGGACAGCGCGAGCCTTCGCAGACCTGGCCATCGATATTCGTCATCGGCGTGTAATTGCCGGCCAGGGAGTTGGGCACGTTCTCGTTGTGGTGGCCGATGGTGGCCAATAGATTAATCCCGGTCCGGTAGCCCAGTGCGCGAACCTGGTCCATCCGCCTGGCTAGGAGCCTTGCCCGCTCCTGAATCACATCCAGCGGCAAGCATGGATGCGTTTCCGAGGTGAAGAAGGTCACCTCGTCCGTGACCCCCTTGTATTTCTCGAATAGCGCCATCTGCTCATCGAACCGGGCTTCGGGAATCCACGTAGCCGTGCCGATGCGGAAGGAGACGAACGCTTTATCGATCATCTGCGTCATGAGCAACTCCTTGTCGGATGCTTAGAACATTCGCGGTAATCCAAGCATGGCCAACCCGCTTGCACTTCGTTTCACGCCAGTATTCCGCTCATAGGTAACAGGTTCGATTTCCCAGTTGTCGAGTATCTTGTCGTTTGGCGCCAATAGAAGTCCAGGTTCTCCAGGCCAGGTTTCGTTCTGCTGACATTCACCGAAAGCTGGTTATCGGTTAAAAAGCACTGGCTGTTGTTTTTCAACAACGCTTTCCAGTTTATGTCTACGATCGGCAACCCCTCGCTTGATGGAACCGCCTGTCGTGATACAGCATCGCCACACCCTTTCCGTTTGATGGGTCCTATGGTTAAAGGTGACAATTCTGGGTGATCATGATCATAAGAAGCCCTCCCCACTAGATATCTCGCAGGCACAGATCAGACACCTCTAATCTCTCATAACAAGATTTTCGCTTGTGGGCAAGCAGCTAGTACCCGGACGAAACGGTTGCATGAGCGTGAAAGGTGCCTCCGGGCGAAAGATATAAACAAAAGTCATTGACAAACCGCTGTGCAAAGGAAATGCGCTCACCATCGAGAAAAGATGCTGCATTATCGTGGTTCACCACAGAACTCGGTAAGGAGATGGCGCGCATGTCTGAGATTACACCCCTGCACCTGGCGCACGGTGGCCGCCCGCTTGTATCTATCAGCCTGCCTTTCCAGCCCTCCGCCGCGGAAGAGTATGCCGCGGAGGAACTGCGCCGCCATCTCTACGCCATGATCGGGGCCGGGCCGCGCTTGCGTTCGGCGGCGAGTCGCGGGCGTGAGACTGCCGGACGCATCGTGATTAACGATCGAGACGCCGCCACCGCCGTCGGTATCGCCATTCCGGAGTTGGCTGCGGAAGGGTACCATCTGGAGACGCGTGACGGAAGCCTCTATCTCCTGGGGGGCAGCGCCCGTGGGGTGTTATATGGCGTCTATGAGGTGCTGGAACGGCTGGGGTGCCGCTGGTATACGCCGGAGATCACGCGCTTGCCACGGCGCAACGCGTTGACGTTGCCCCCGCTGAGCGTCACCGCCGCGCCGGCCTTCGAGTTCCGCGACATGTGGAATTGGGACGCGCACGACCCCGCCTGGTGGGTGCGCAACCGGTTGAACGGCTGGTATACCCCGGTGCCGGACTACATGGGCGGGCACATGACATATGAGATGTTCGTCCACTCCTTCAACGTGCTGGTGCCGCCGGATGAGTTTTTCGCCACGCATCCCGAGTATTTCAGCGAGGTGAACGGCGTGCGGCAACGGGAAGGCGGCCAGTTGTGCCTGTCCAACCCGGACGTATTGCGCATCGTCACCGATCGCGTGCTGGAGCATGCCCGCGCCAACCCGCGCGCCCGCATCTTGTCCGTCTCGCAGAACGACTGCGCCGGGTATTGCACCTGTCCGCAATGCCAGGCCATCGACGACGAAGAAGGCTCGCAAAGCGGCTCGCTGCTGCGCTTCGTCAATGCCGTCGCCGAGGAGACGTCGAAGACGTACCCGGACAAGCTGATCGATACGCTGGCCTACTGTTATTCGCTGGATGCCCCGCGCCACGTGACGCCGCACCCGAATGTCCGCGTGCGCCTGTGCTCCATCTGCTGCTGCCAGGGGCATGCCTATGGCGCCTGCGACCATCCGGAAAGCCTGCGCTTTCTGCGCGCGCTGCAGGCCTGGTCGCGCGTCACCCCGCAGATGTATATCTGGCATTATTGCACCGACTTCGCCCACTACGCGCTGCCGATGCCCAATTACGATGAACTGCACGCCAATATCAACCTGTATAAGCAATTCGGTGTCTACGGTCTCTTCATGCAAGGCATGGGAGAGGAAGGCGGCGGCGGCGAGACGATGGCCTTGCGCGCCTATGTGTTGAGCAAACTCATGTGGCAGCCAGAACAGCCGGTGTGGCCGCTGGTGGACGAATTCCTCACGGCGTATTATGGGGCAGCGGCGCCGCAGGTGCGCCTGTATCTGGACACGTTTCACCGGCGCGTGCGCGAGCAGCGCGACGTCCACCCCAGCCTCTATGACCCGCCGACGGCGCCGCAATTCGCCCCGGCCAGCACGACGCCGGCGGACGCCGCGCTGGCGGAAGGCGAACAGCGCGTCCGGGGTGAGGAACGCCGCCGCGTGCGCCAGTTGCGCAACGGCCTGACCTATGCACGGCTCTTTCAAGAAGACTGGCCATACCGCATCGACGGCGACTGGTTCCACAGCAATCGCCCGACAGAAGACAGCGCAACATTTGAAGCGCTGATACGCGAATGTCGGCAGGCCGGCATCCTGCGCATTCGCGAAGGCGCGCCGTTCGACGAAACCGCGCAATTGCTCCGCAATCGGCTGGCGACGCATCAGATCGCCTGGCTGCGGGGAGCCGAAGACACGTTCGGCGTCCTGCCCAGCCTGGGCGGACGCCTGCTGACCTGGGAGGCACACGGCCAGCAATGGCTGTCGCCGCCGTACCCGGATGACGGTCATCAGTATCCCGCGAATGCCGGGTATGCCGAATTCGCCATCACCGGTCTGTATGCGTATGCCGGCTGGGCGGAAGCCTATCAATGTCGCGAAACAGCTGACGGCCTGCGCGTATCGGCGCGCCTGTCGAATGGACTGGACATGGTGCGCACCTACGGGTGCTCGACGAATGGGCTGCGCATCGACAGTCGCTTACGGAACCGCAACGCCGTGACGCAACCCTACACCTGGGGCGCCAGCCTGCATCTGCGCGTACCGGCGTCGACGGTCATTCGGATGTCGACGGCGGCGGGTACCGCGGAGTATGGCTGGGAGGCGTTGCCGGATGGCCTGGTCCACGCACGGACGGTGCAAGCGGACCAGCTGCCGCGCGACGGCAAGCTCACCATCGACATACCCGGATTCCGCGTGCAGTATCAAATCACAGCCGTGCTGGATCGCCTCATCTTGGGCAAAATCGGCAACACCGGCACGCTGGCCATCGATGTGCGTTCGCAAGCCGTCGTGCTGGCACCCGGCGATGCCATCTGCGCTCGGCAGACCATCTCTATCGTGCCCGTTGACTGATCGTCTGTCATTCACGACGCATCGTTGATGCGGGACACTGGCGAATGCTTTCTCATCGAGATTCGAGGGGCTGGCATGTTTTTCACCCCTGAACTGGTCGAGTGCGCCCGGCGGAATGCCGCCGGTGAAATGCGCGATACACAACGCCAGGCGGTCGAGGCGACGGCACCCTGGCAGTCGCTGTCCGACATGGCACTGTGGTCGCTCATGTTCGGACCGACGCTACCGCGGGCGTGGCTGGTCTGTTCCGGCGGCGGCGCCTGCCTGGCCTGCGGGCGTCCCAATGCGATTTACGGCTGGCGCAGCGATCCGTTCAATATCCCCTGGAAAGTGTGTTGTCCCCATTGCGGCGCACAATTTCCGACCAATGATTTCGGAGCATTTTACCAGAGCGGCCTCGATGCCGGCGGGGTCTTCGACCTGGCGCAGGCTGACCGGGCGCTGCTCTTCAATACCGAGCACCCGGACCCCGCCGATCCGCTGCATCGCATAGGGGTTGACGACGGGTACGGGTATGACACCGGAGAGCGCAGCTATCGCTTCATCGCCTATTACCTCATCCGCGGCCCGTGGAAGCAAGGCGTGCTGCACGGCATCCGCACGCTTGCGTTGGCGTACCTGCTGACCGGCGAGCGAGGGTATGCGCATCGGGCACTGATTTTATTAGATCGCGTCGCCGACTTGTATCCCCAGTTCGATTTTAGCACGCAGACCCTGCCGCCGGACGAGTGCAGCGGTTCTGCCGGCTATGTCTCGATCTGGCATGACGCCTGCATCGAAACCCAGCACATGGCGCTCGCCTACGATATCGTGCGCGACGCGGTCGACGGCGACGACGCCTTGATCGCGTTCCTCGCCGCCCGCGCCCATGCTGGCGGCCTGCCCAATCACAAAGACAGCGCGGCGGCCATCCGGCGCAATATCGAGGACGGACTGCTGCGCCACCCGCTGGCACACCTCGCGAAGATCCATTGCAACTTCCCCGCCACCGAGGTGACCCAGATCATCATGATGTCGATCCTTGACGAACCAGGAACCCGCGAGGAGGTGACGCGGTTGCTCGATGTATTGATCGCGGGCGCGACGACGGTGGATGGCTTGACCGGTGAGAAAGGCCTGGACGGGTACGCTTCAGGCACGATCAGCGAGCTGGCACGCGGGTTGGCGCTGTTCACGCGCGGGCACCCCGATCTGTTGCCGGAGCTGCTGCGACGCCATCCGAAACTTGACCGGTCTTGGCGCTTCTACATCGATACCTGGGTCGATGAAACGTATTACCCGCATATCGGCGACGGCGGCAGTTTCACCTCGCGCGCCCCGCACTATCACGGGCTCGTCGGGTTCGGCGCAGATCCGAATTCGCTGCTGCCCTCGCCATACCCCTTTTTTATGGCGCTCTACCAGGCGACCGGAGATCCGCTCTACATACAGATCCTCTATTGCATGAACGGCCGTCAGCTAGACGGGTTGCCACACGATATCTTTTCGCCCGACCCGGAGGCGTTTCGCCGCACCGTCGCCGAGGTGATCGCCCGGCATGGCGCGCGGTTCCGCGCCGGGAGCGTGAACTTGCGCGAGTGGTGCCTGGCGCTCCTGCGGGCTGATTCAGGTGCACCGACCCGCACCGCCTGGTTGACATACGATTCGGGTGGAAACCACGGCCATCACAACGCGCTGAATCTGGGGTTGTATGCCTATGGCCTGGATTTGATGCCGGATTTCGGATATCCCGCGGTACAATTCAGTGGGCATGACGGGGCAAAAGTGGGCTGGTATGCCCAGCCGGCTGCGCACAACACCGTCGTGGTAGACGGCCAGCGCCAGGCTGCCGGTTATGCCGCCATCCGTGGACGCACTACCAGCTGGATCGAGACGCCCGCGCTCCGGCTGATCCGCGCCAGCGCGCCGGAAGCGGGGTTCAACCGCTACACCTTCGACGGCGCCAATCACGAGCGCATCTGCTTTTACTTTTCGGCTCCCGGCGCCATCCACCGCGTGGAGATCTTTGCAATGGGAGGCGACGGCGACTGGCAATCTGTGTTTCGCGACGATTTTACCAGGGAGTCGCTGGGACCGGACTGGCAGGTAGTGTCTGGCGAATGGGCTATTCAGGACGGCATCCTCACCGGCTGGGGTATTGTGCTCTGCACGCGGCGCTTCCCCGGCAACCAGCGCGTGGTGTATCAGGCCAGCGGCGGCGCCGATGCCGGCACGCGCGGTGTGAACCTGGCGGCCGACGACCGTGCGGCTGGGAGCTGCCTGTTCTTCGCCTTTCAGACCGGCAGAACGGGACGGTCGGCGCTCTACCTGGGCAGCACGACGCTGATCGCCGATGCCGCGCCGATTGCCGCGCCGGACGCCCTGGTGGAAATGGACTGCATCTTTCATGGCATACGATATCAGCAACGAATGAATGGCATGCTCGTTCAGGACTATACGCAACCGGCAAATGACGTGCAATTCGAGCGCACCATTGGCATGATGGAATGCGCCCACGGTCAGGGGTATCTGCTGGATATTTTCCGGGTAGTGGGTGGCACAGAGCATGTGAAATATCAGCACAGCGCGTGCGCCGAAATGACCCTGACCGGTTTGACCCTGACCGAATTCCCGCCGGATGTGGCCGGCGCGCCGATGCGCGCACGCCAACTCGACGTGCATGCGGCGCCGGGGTGGATAGCCTATTGGCGGATCGACGACGAGGGCATGGCGCCGGGCGACGCCGTCCATCTCCGGCTGATCGACTGCACATCCGGGGCTGAAGCCGGCAGGTTAGAACAGTGGGTGAGCACGCCGTGCGACACGCCGTTCGATGTGACGTGGATTCCCGCCCTCCAGGTGCAACGTCGCATGGCAACACCCCCGTTGTCCTCGGCATTTGTCGCGGTCATCGAACCGTATCGCGGGCAACCGATCATCGCGGGCGCCTCCCGGGTGACGGTCACGACGCCGGATGGCCTGCCGTATCCTGATGCCGTGGTCGGCATCGAAGTCCGTCTCACCGATGGCGCGCGCGATCTCTGGTTGGCTGCGGACACGGAAAATCCGCTGGGCCGGCAACCGGCATTCAACACCATCGGCGCGCTTTGTCTGCCTGAACTGTGCCTGAAGACTGATGCGGACATCTGCGTGCTGCGATTGGATGCGGTGGGACGACCGCGGTCGGCGACGCTCAACGGCGGTCGCTACCTGGCGATTGGCGAGACCACCTATGCCAATCCGACGCCGGGCGAGCCGTGCACGCTCGACTTGACGATATGACGCGTTTATTATTTAAGCGTAAAGCAAACGCCATGAGTCGCCAGTGCCGTCGGCGACTTGCACCTTGGAAACAAATTCGCCGATGAGGAACTGTCGTCCAAAGGCGCCAGGGGTGAAAAGCCCCTGGCGCCTGGAAACCCCTACTACTTGGCCAGGCTATAAAGCGTTCTGGCGATGGCCAGCAAGCGCTCCCGGTCGCCGGCGTCCATCTCGTCGTAGAGGCGGAGCAGCTCGTTGGCGCCGTCCGGCTTGAGCTTGATGCTGCGCAGGTTCATCACGGCCAAGTTCGGTTTATTTACGGCGTGCAACACCAGGTCTTGTCGGCCGGCCTTGTCGATGGTGAACGGGCCGAGATTCACGGTGATAAAATCACCCCACCCTTTCGTCGCGGCGATGGCGCCGGTAACTTTCTGTTTGCCGGACACGAGATCGACGACGGATCCGCCGCTGTCAGGCTGACAGGCGTATTCCAACTCGACGGTAAAGACGCCGGGTTTCGTCACGTCCACGCGCCAGGTGAGTTTCGATTGCGCATCGGTCCAGAAACCGATGTTCGGTTTCCCGTCGATGTTCTCCAGTTGTATGCTGCCTTCGAGGAGCGCATCTTGTGCCGTCAGCAAAATCGTGCCATCCGCTTGTTGCTTCAGCGCCGGCGAGATCGGCTTCAGATCGCCGGCATATTCCATCACGAGGACGCTGTCGTCGGCATCCGGCATTTTTTCCGGCAGCGTGATGGTCAGGCCGGTGTCCGCCGCTTTCGTCGTCAAGGTCGTCTTCGGGTCGGTGAGCAGGTACATTTTGTCGGCTTGATTCGAGACGGGCAAGACGATCGTGCCCTCCTTCGGCCACGCGAAAACGTGCAGGTACAGCTTGCCTGGCCTGGTGGTGACGCGGCCCCAGGAGAAGGTCTGCGTGAATGGTGAACGCCTGGTGCCGTAGATAGACTCGCCGTTCGCCTGCATCCACTTGCCGACTTCGTTGAGCCGTTTCACACACTCGGCCGGCACCTGGCCCTGGGCGTCCGGGCCGATGTTCAGCAGATAGTTGCCGCCTTTGCTGACGATGTCAGCCAGGTTGTGAATGAGCGTGTTGGATGATTTCCACTCCCCTTTCGACCATTTTTTCCGGGAGTTTTGCATCGTCCGGCCCACGGGGAGGTGCGCGCTGCCTGGAGTATAGAAACCAATAAAAATAATTGTCAACCAAAACATATGTTCCTTAGGAA